>ERZ1370068.2747-contig-1879_pt1 | contig 145938 bp, 237 predicted proteins | sample MGYA00561227_ERZ1370068 | MGnify/ENA primary metagenome ERZ1370068 (study PRJEB38410, sample SAMEA6850437) | metagenome | study: Metagenomic assessment of the ecological functions of the soil: analysis of the soil microbiota associated with the... | reverse complement strand
GGTTACGTATTGCTGTTGGTGCTGCTGTTGCGGTTGATGTTGTTGTTCCGGTTGATGTTGCTGTTCCTGATTGAAGTTGTTGTTGATAGTTGACGTTGATGTTGTTGCCGCCCCATCCGGCGTGGTAGCCCCATCCGCCGCCCCACGCCGCGCCGATGGCGATGCCCACGCCGAACGAGATCATGCCACGCCAGCGCATACACGGCCCCTGGCGCGTAGTAGGGGTAGTAGATCGGCGGATACGGATAGGACGGGCGGCCCGTAGACCACCACCGGATCGTACGACGGGCACGCCACACGACCTGCGGGTTCGCCTGCTCGATCGACGATCACCGGTCTTGTTCTCGACGACCTTGGTTTCCACCTTCTGCTGTTCGTTCGACTCCAAGTGCGCCGGTGCCCTGGGCCTTCTTGCGCATGCGCTGCACGGCGTCCATCACGTCGCTCTGCTGCGCGAGGAAGGCGTTGCCGAGCTCCGTGGTCCACTGGATGTCGTCGGCCAGCCGGTTGACGACGTCGGGAAGCGCGACCATGCGCCTGGATGCTCGGATCCCAGGCTGCTTCGACGACCAGCGTCGGCCAGCGCTTTGTCCTTGAGCTCCTTGTTCTTCGCCGAGCCACTGCTGGAGCTGGACGATTTCCAGGGGATAGGTCGACGCCACGAGCGTCTGGCTCAGGAGCGGATCCGGATAGAGCGCGATCGGCGCCACGAGCGAATCCAGTCGCTCCGCGGGGATCTTGCCGCTCGCGCCGCGGCCGGCGTCTGGCGCACGTCTGGAGCACGCGCGCCCATGTTGCGACGGCACCGCCAGGAGCCCCGCGCACATCAGCGCGTAGCTGCCCTGGTCACGGCACCGAAGCGACGCGCGGTGCGAAATCCCGGGTGTTTCATGTCGGCCAGCACGCATCACGGATGGATCACCACGGCCACCAGAGGCGTCCCGTGGCGCACATCGGATGCCAGACGGGCGACGAGTCCGCGTTGCGCACCACACTGCCGACAGGCGCGCGACGCGCGCCGCAGATCCAGGTGGATTCCGTCGAAGTCCCGAAATATCGTGAGCCTGTGGTCAGGGTAACCAGTGCAGCACGTCGTGCAGGACGGACCATCGCGCGCATGTCGGACGCGCTGTCCTCGTCCCAGAATCCAGTGGCGCGAACAGCTCGTCCACCGTGCCGTCCTTCCGCTTCAGCTCGATCCACGTATTGACCATCGCCGTCACGCGCGCTGTCGCGGCCGGCGATCGACGTACGCCAGCGGCACCTGAACGGCCGCGGCTTCGGCACGGCCACCGGATAATGCCGGGTGGAGCAGCGTACGCCGAGCCGCGCTCGGCCGTCGCGACGACGGCGTCGACCTGGCGGATCTGCGGCGAAGATGTCGTCCATGTCGATCGATGCGGAACGATCTCGACGTCCGGCGAGCTCGTCGCGAATCTTCTGGACGTAAGTAGGCGCGCGCGGCACGCCGAGTGCGCAAGCGGCCCATCGCGCGGACGCTCGACCACTCTGAAAAGCTGATCGTCGAGATGGTCGGGGACGATGAACGCGACGCGTCTCGTCGAGGTACGACGGCGAGAACTGCATCCTGGCCGACCGGTCCGCGGTGATCGCGGCACCCGGACATGACGATGTCGCAGACCGCCGGATCGAGGCCGTCGTCGAGATCGTCCGGTCGACCGGCACGAATTCGGCCGTGACGCCCGAGATCGCGCGCCAGTTGCAGGGCCATCTCGACGTCGAAGCCCGACCAGCTCGCCGCGTGCGGTTGACGAACGCGCATGGCAGGCTGTCCGTCGAGATACCCGACGCGCGAGCGACTGCCGCCGTTCGCGCACGCGATCGAGCACTGAGGTCGTGACGGCCGGCAGCGGCGGCGCGATCGGCCGCTGCTCGGAACACTCGGGCCGATCCGCGATCGCGCAGCATCCCCATGCTGGTCAGCAGGATCACGTCCTTGTCATACGGGCTGTCGTGAGGCCTGCAGCAGCAGGATCCGCGTTCCGCCCACGACTCGCGCGGTCGTCAGCGATCGTCGTGATGATCGCGAACCGGATCGATCTTCCTGAGCGTCGAACTCGAGCGTCCGCGTGATCGCGCACGTCCCGAGCACGGCGACGGCCAGCGTGTGCATGGCCGCCACGAGCGTGCCGAACCTGGCGTTGACGATGCCCGACGTCACGAACAGGCTGAAACGTGTCGGCCGGAATCCGCAGCCAGGTCAAGCAGGAACACGGATCGCGGCGTTGACGTTGCCGAACATGGTCAGCAGCCCGGTGCTCGGCCAGCCGCGGATAGTCGGTCCGAGCGGCACGCGCGCGTCGGCGAACCAGCCCGGCGAACAGCACGAAGCTGAGCGACAGCAGCTTGCCGGTGTGCGGGAAGTTGAACGACGCCGGCACGATGACATCCGTCGGCCGCCGCGCTGCGCGTCGACCGCCGGCGTACTCGCTGGACGCAGCGCCTTGGCCTGCTCGGTGAGGAGCGGCAGCACGGCGAGCAGGCTCGTGGTCATGAACGCCATCACGAGCGCGTCGCGCGTGCGGGCGAGGAGCGCGCGATAGGGCACCGGCGTCAGCGCCGCCACGAGGCCCGGCAGCAGCCAGAAGGCTCAGCAGCAGGGACATGCCGACGTAGCTGATCAGATACACCTGCAGGCGCTCAGAGTTCATCGAGGCTCCAGCGTTCCGGCGACGACGGCGGCAATCGCGAACACGCCGATACGGCGTCAGCGCCACGACGAAGCTGCGTCGCCTTCGACACCGCGCGCCGCTGACGACGGCGAGCACGTCGAGCAGCCGCGCCTTGTCCGGGATCGCCGATGAGCGCCGCGCCGACGATGACGCTGAACAGCACGACCGCCGGGACGACGTTGTTCGCCAGCGAGTTGAACGGATTGGTCGGAATGTAGAGGTTCAGGAAGTCGAACGGCTCTCGCGTTCCTGGATCAGCGTCGTGCTGAAGAACGACGCGCTCTCGTGGGGCGGGAACATCAGCGGGAAGAGGAACACCATCGGCCAGCGCCAGCGCCCAGAGCAGCAGCGAGGACGACGCCCGACGCGCTTGCCGAGCGCCCGCGCCTGCGCGGCGGTCGAGCGCGCCGAGCCCGCCGATGATCGAGACCGTCACGATACGGCAGGACGGTCATCTGGAGGAGCTTGATGTACCCGTCGGCGACCACGTTCAGCACGCGGACGCCCGCTCCCCGACGAACAGGCCGAGCGCGACGCCTGCGGCGAGGCCGATCGCGATCTTCGTCGATAGCGTCCGGCGCGCCTTCGACGCGGTTTCATCTCAGGCAGCGGCGGTCTCACATCTCGGCGCACGCCGGCCTCCTGGTGCCGTGGCCCGCAGCTTCCGGCTCGACAGGCCCCGGACGGTGGCCAGCCAGCCGACGCGAAGACGACGTTGAGCGCCGGCAAATGCCGGGATGCGTGAACGACGCGAGCTCGCCCGTATAGACGATGCCGGCCGGTGAGGACGTCGCCGGCGCGCACGCAGAACGAGTCGACCGCCTGCTTGGCCTTGTAGCTGGCCTCGCGGCTGGTCGGCAGCCACAGCGCCTGCTTCGTCGTGTTGCCGAGCGAGTAGTCGAGGCTGTTGTCCGCGATCTTCAGCCAGCGGATGAACTCGAACGACGGCGCGCGCAGCATGCCGCGCGTAGCCCGACGAGCGCGACGATCGGATGGATGAACAGCGACCGCGCCGACGCCGAGGAACTTGAACACGCGGGACACGACGAACATCTGCAGCAGAAGGCCGATCAGGTTGACGTAGCTGAAGAAGCTGCTGTAGGTCGCGCCGATGAACTGCTGCGCGCGCGGCGCGCCGCTCCGGGCCGGCGCCGTACATCGCCGTTCGCCGTGTTCACGACGTAGCGGCCGAACAGATACTCGCCCGACGTGTTCACGACGTTCAGCAGCAGCGACGAGCACGCGCGATGAGCATCAGGTAGCGATCCGAGAAGATCATCGGCGAAGCCGTTCGGCCCGGCCGTCGAGCTTCTCGTCCGCCTGCGCGGACTGCGCGGGCGACGCCGTCTGGCGACGCGGTCGATGACACGCGCCAGAATCGCGCAGACCACGAGGACTCGCGACCGCGCCGCGCGAGCAGCCGCGGCGGGCCCGCGCGATTCCACGAGCTGGCCGGCGCGGACCGAGCCGAGCCACGCGCCCAGGCTGCTGCCGACGCCGATCAGCGGGAAGAGCCGCTTGCCCTGCTCCTCGCGTGAACAGCGTCGGCGGCAAACGCCCAGAACTGGGCGATGACCATGACGTTGAAGATCCCGAGCCACAGGAAGTACGCGATGCCGATGTGCCATCCGGCCGGCCAGCGCGCGCGAGGAACACGCAGCGAGGTTGGACGCGAAGAACAGCGTCACCCACTGCACGAGCTGCGTGCGGTTGACCGCGCGACGCGAACGCGCCGTAGGCCGGCACCAGCACCAGCAGCATCAGCGCCTGGCCGGCCGACGAGTAGCTCTTCACCTCGGCGCCGCCTTCGCTGAGGATGAAGATCTCGCGCGCGGTCTTCAGCAGGTAATAGCCCGCGAGCACGAGGAACATCGTCAGCGTCGATGAGCAGCGCGCTCGCCGCCTCGCCGCGGCGGACGTCCGCGATCGGCGAGAGCAGACGCTCGAGCCAGCCCTTGTCGACGCGGCTGCGCGCCAGGCGTCGGCGTCGCGGCGGCGTGCTCATCGCGTGCTCTTCGTCGCCGGTGCCGCCGGCGCCGGCGCCGGCCGGCTGCTCCGGCAGCCGCTCCAGTCCGACGAGCTTCCAGCCGTCCGGCGTCGCGCCGGAAGTGCGTGCGGACCGGCTGCTGCCATGCCGGATGATCGGCGCTCTCGGCCGAGATGTCGATCTGCGACGAAGCTCCCGACGCGCGGACGGGAGATCGCGGGGCAGACATCGTGGTCGTGCGCTGCGGGTTTCGCCGATCGGCGTCGCTGGCGCCCGTGGCGTTGTCGAACCGCGACCACGCGGCGCGGTACGCCGTCGGCGGCCTCGGCGAAGCCGGCGGCCACGGCCGCGTTCTCGAACGTCAGCTGCGCCCGCTGCGTCCAGACGCGGATTGACGACAGGGTTGACGGCGGTCAGGTAGACGCGTCCGATGGCGTCGCGGCGCTTGATGAGGACGTCAGCCAGGTGACGCTCCGCCGCCGGATTCGAGTACTGGCCGGTGTGAACCGCCGGCTCGAATCAGGTCGTCGGTGAAGGCCATGACCCGTCGGCGCCGCCCAGAACGCGTCGTCAGTCACGCATCTCGATGAAGGCGTCGACGGGCGTCTGCGGCTTGCCACGATCGCGGATCGAACCGGTCGCCCTCGAACAAGCCGATCGACGGATAGTACTCGGTAGTGGAACCGTCTGCCACGGGCTCAGCGCGAAGCCGAACGGAATAGAGGCGGCGGCGGCTCGGCGCCTGTTCGTAGAAATGCTCCCACCCCATGTCCGTATTCGTGGGGGTTGTTCGCCATGCCGAAGGTCGATCCCACGTCCTGCAGATAGTGCTTCACGACCGTCCGGCCGTCCTCTTCAGCCGAGCACGTCGAGCGTGTTGCCGGCCTTCCAGTCCACCAGGTTCGTCCACGCGCCGAAAACGCGGAGCGCGCGCAGTTCGCGCCGCTGCTCGTGAGGCACGAGGTCGTTCGGGTCGTCGGGCGCGTGCCCAGAATACCGGAACGGCCCGAGCACCTTTCCCGGAAGCAGGGCTCCGGCGGAGACGCGGTAGGTGCCGTCGGCATTGCGCGCGGCGCGCTCGAGCACACGCGTCATGTCGTCCCGCGTGAACGGCGTGCTGGCGCCCGACGGCCGCTTGACCGTGGCCTTCGGATCGATCTCCGCATCGAGCCGGATCGAAGGTCGTGATGAACGTCTCAACCTGGTTGTAGCCGAGCGCCCAGAAGAGCTTCGTGGCGATCTCGACCGCCCCGGTCCCGCCTTCCGGGAAACTCGGGAATGTCGAACTGCAGAAACCAGGTGCGGCCGTTGGCGTCGCTGAGCGGTGAACCCGGGATTGGTGCCCGCGCGTCTTCTCGCGGAGCAGGACCCATTTCTCCGGTGCGGGTCTGCACGTCCGAGTTGGGGCCACGACACCAGGCGTTCAGTGGTGATGGGCTGCGCGCCGATGCGGTTGGTGAACCAGCTCGAGTCCGGCACCTCGTCGATCGTGTTGATGTTGCCCGCGCGGATGTTGGACGGCTGGCCGTCTGGCCGTCACGAACAGGTTGTACGCGTACTCGAAGAAGAGCGCGATGTCGAGCGGTTTGGCGCCGGCGGCGCTGCGGCTCTCTGGCTCGCGGGCGATCGGATCGTCGTTGTAGAAGCGCGGCCCGGCCGTCGCTGGCGACGGCGACGGTCGCGACGGCGAGCACGACGCGACAGGAAGATGATGCGTCTGCGCATGGCCGGCTCATCAGAACACCTGGGACGCGGCCAAGCACGAGGGCGAACCCTTCGCTCCCGTGGGTGAATTCGATGCGCAGCGGCGTCGCGAGCCTGTCCGTGCAAGCGGAATCCGAGGCCGACATCGCTCTTCAGGCCGCTCGAGGTCCAGGTCGGAGCGCCTGGCGGCGACCTTGCCGGCGTCGTAGAAGAGGGCCATGTCCATGAATCGGTTGACCATGACGCGCCACTCGGCCTGCACGTACAGGCTGTTCAGGTCGCGCAACCGCCAGCTCGCGTAGGCCCGCAGGTCCGCGCCGCCGCCGATGGACGGCATCATGAAGAACGGGATCGTCTGGCCGCTCTTGTCGTAGGTCGTCTGGGCCATCGCGTGGAGCGAGATGACCCACGACTCACGCAGGATCGGAATGTGCTGAATGCCCTCGTAGTCGACCTGGTTGAACCCGTCACGCCTTGTCTGTGTCCGCAAAGTCGTGGAACGGTCACCCCGTAGAATCCGCCGCGGCGCGCGTAGCCGCGAGCGGGCGCGCGCGAGTCGATGCCGACGGTGCCCTGCGTGTGCCAGTACACCGGCTGCGCGCCGAGGCCCGGCAGCGTCGCGGGCGTGTACACCTGATCGACCGACGGCACGTCGCCTTCGCCCGGGTTCTGCTTCCACTGGGTCAGCTCGATGCCGCCGCGGACGAGAAACAGGCGCCGGGTCGGAAACACTTCGAGGTTCGCGCCGAAGTACGGCTGCTGAAAGCTGTAGTTGGCTTCCGGTTCTCCTGGGTCGACGTCATGCCGAATCCGTAGAAGCCGACCTGCGTCGCGTCGCGCCACCCGCCCAGCACCGACAGCACGCCTCGCCGCGCGAACAGCTCGGGCGCGATGAACTCCGCTTCAAGGCGCTTGTACCCGCTCGAGCGTGAAGCTGCCGCGCACGTCGAGCGTAGTTGTAGGCGCTCACGTAGTTTGAGATACCCGGCGCCCAGGGTGAAGCCGCCGCCCGTATAGGAGCTTTGCGAAGAAGGGATGCAGCGCCCGTGCCCGCCAGGAACGAGTCCGACAGGCGGTCCACATACTGCTCGGCCTTGCCAGGCGCGGCGGGCGTCAGCGCGGCGGCCTTCGCCTGCCTGCTCCTGCTCGATGAGCGCCTCACGTGAGTGACCTCCTGTGCGCCGGCCACGCACGCGCACGCGGCGAACGACGAGCCGCGAAGAGGAGACCCGGAGTGCCGCTGGACGCTTCATCAACCAGACTACCTCGCCGCCCCGACGGGACACACCGATGCCGCCCGGCAATGGCGACGGGCGACAGCGTGACGCGTGTGTCCGCATGTGAATCGTGACCGGTCCGGCCGCTGGCCATCCCCAGCGCGGCGCCGAACACCGACGTCGCTTGCCCAGTGCTGGTTGTCGGCGATCGCGCGAGAGTGCCGTGTATGCTGGCCGCCACGAAGGCTGGGAGCGCCGACCTTCCAGCCGAAGTGCTCCTGCAGGACCGTGGCCGTCGCAAACGACGTCTGACGCGTGACCGGACGGGAACCAGCGCGGATCGCCGTTGGGCCGCGTGCGATCCGCCACGAGCTTGATGGCGTAGGTCCAGCTGACGACCGACAGCTGCGCGCGCAGCGAGATCGCGGCCGGCGGTCGCCTGACGTCTCGCTGCCCGCCGCCGGAGCCGACGATCCACCAGCCGATCGCGACCGGAATCTGGACGATGCTGCGATCCGTACGCCGATCCGCCGGGCATCGAGGGCGAGTTCGTGTGCACCGCAGTCGGCAATCGACTGATCCGCCTGCGTGAACGGCCAGCGCAGCGCCGCCGCCAGCCCCGAGCCGGATCGCCGTCTCCTCCGAGAGGAAGTGCTTGTAGTCGCTGCCGACGTCGCGCAGGAACCGCGACGCAGCGTTCGTCTCCGAGACGGCATCGCTGGCCGGCGCCGCCACGCCGCCGCCGGTCACGAGCCACCTCCGCCCAGTGGCGGAGACGGGCCGGGCGAGTGCAGTCGCCGACGCAGCCAGGAGCCAGACCACGACGACGACGCTCTCCCGTGACGCGAAGCGAGGAGCCGACTCACCGGGTGACGGGCCTCGGGCGCTGCCTGCGCGACCTTCGCGATTCCAGGGCATCGCGGTCATGTCGTCGGTGAACCGCGATCGACCAGCGCGACCGCCTGCGGGCAGCTCAGGAGAGGGGATGAGGAACGTCGGCGGTTTTGGCGAGGAATTTCCGGTCAGCGAACGGTTCCGACAGCTTGAGCAGAACCGGTGCCAGAACGATTGAAGAAAACCGTGTGTGTTGTTCGGGATCCATCGTCCGATGGACGCCGAAATGTCGCTCGGACGTCCGGCCGTGAGCGGAGGGGAGCGGTCGCCCGTCAGCGGGTTGCCAGCATTTGTGTGGCCGGATGGCTTTCTCGCTGGATTCTGACGAGAACCGAGGTGCGGCTACCCGATGGATCGCCCAGCGACGTGGAATGCCACTACTTGGGCGCGGGCGTTGCCGGAAGTCCTAAATGGAACGGCTGGCGGCATTCCTCCATGACTTTCCGGCCCTGTGCCTGTTCCTGAGCATCCTGCTCGGGTCCTTCATCGGCCGCTTTCACTTCAAGGGTGTCGGCTTCGGCGCCGTGGTCGGGACGCTGATTGCCGGCATCCTGATCGGCATCCTGGCGAAACCCGAACTGCCCGACTTGCTGCGCTGGGCGTTCTTCTACCTGTTCCTGTTCGCGATCGGGTATTCGGTCGGCCCGCAGTTTTTCGGGAGCCTGAAGAAGGACGCCGTGCCGCAGATCGTGCTGGCGCTGGTCGTGCGCCGTCAGCGGTCTGGCCACCGTGATCGCCGTCACCGCGGTCTTCGGCTTCAACGAAGGTCTGGCCGTGGGGCTGCTGTCGGGCGGCATGACCCAGTCGGCGGCGCTCGGCACCGGGCTCAGCGCGATCGCCGAGTTGCCGATTCCCGAGGCCGCCAAGACCACGCTCATCGCCGACGCGCCGCTCGCGGACGCGATTACCTACGGGTTCGGCGACCTCGGCCTGATCCTGTTCCTCACGTGGCTCGGCCCGAAGATCATGCAGGCGGACCTCAAGAGCGACGCGAAGGCGCTCGAACAGCAGCTCTCGGGCGGCAAGAGCGGCGGCCAGATCTTTTCCGCCGCTCACTACAGCCTGCGGGCGCTACCGCCTCGAGAACGCCGACGCCGGCGGCCTCGAGCCGTGGCCGCGCTCGAGGCGCGCTTCGCCGCCGAGCGGCTGTCCGTGCACCGGGTGCAGCGGGACGGTGAGCTGCTGAACGCTGGAGCCGACGCTGGCGCTGAAGCCCGGCGATCGGCTCGTGGTCTCCGCACTCCGCGGCGCGTTCCTCCATGCGGAGCGGGACATCGGACCGGAGATCGACGACGCGGCGCTGCTGTCGGTGCCGGCGCAGACGGTGGTCGGTCGTCGTGACCAGCGCCGACGTGAACGGCGCCAACGCTCGGAGCGCTGGCACAGGACCCGAACGCGCGCGGCGTCTACCTCGAATCGCTCCAGCGAGGCACCGAGCTGATGCCGCGCGAGCCGTGGACCGTCGTGCAGCGCGGCGACATCCTGCGCATCGTCGGCGCGCCTGACGATGTCGAACGCGCCGGGAAGCTACATCGGGTTCGTCGAACGCGACCTGGCGAAGACCGACCTGATGTTTCTCGCCGGCGGAATCTGCGCCGGCATGCTGCTCGGCCTGCTCAAGCTCGACGCCGGCGGCATCGTCCTCGGACTCGGCACGGCCGGTTCCATCCTGGTGGTCGGCCTCGGTCGCCGGCTGGGCGCGCAGCCGCTACCCGGTGTTCGGCGCGATCCCGAGCCGGCGCAGCGGCTGCTGATGGACATCGGCCTCATCGTGTTCATCGCCGTCGTCGGCATGCACGCCGGGCCTCACGCCGTCGGAGGCGTATCACACGAGCGGCGGCGCGTTCTTCGCCAGCATCCTCGCTCGCGGGCGTGATCGTCACGATCGTGCCGCTGGCGGCGGGCGCGATCGTGGCGCGCTACCTGCTGAAGATGAGCCCGCTGATGACCCTCGGCGGTCTCGCCGGCGCCCAGACCTGCACGCCCGGGCTTGAACGCGCTGCGGGAGGCGAGCGGCAGCAACATCGGCTCGCTGGCCTACACCGTGCCGTACGCGATCGGCAACATCCTGCTCACCGTGTGAGGGACCGGTCGTCGTCGCCATCGTCGCACGCGATGAGGACGCCTGATGAAGAGAAGCGCGGGTTCGACGTTCTCCGCGACAAGACGCTCAACCGGTCCATCGCCTTCCGGCGGAAGGAACGGGATCGTCTCGGCCTCAGCGGGACTGCTGCCGTATGGCGTGGCGACGCCGCGGCAGATGGTGCAGCGGGTGATGACGAACCTCGAGCGGCTGCCGCGGGACATCGATCGATACATGCTGCTCTCGGCGCTGCAGGAGAGAAACGAGCGGCTGTTCTACCAGACGCGTGATCGCCCACATCGAGCGGATCCTGCCGCTCATCTACACGCCGACGGTCGGCGAGGCGTGCCGGGAGTTCTCGCACATCGCGAGGGAGCCCAAGGGCTTCTTCATCACCCCGACGGATCGCGGACACATCCGCCGGATCCTGGGCAACTGGCCGCAGCGCGACATCCGCGTCATCGTCGTCACCGACGGACAGCGCATCCTGGGCCTCGGCGACCTGGGCGCCAACGGCATGGGCATCCCGATCGGAAAGCTGGCGATCTACACCGCCTGCGCCGGCATCGATCCGAACGCGTGTCTGCCGGTGACGCTCGACGTCGGGACCAACAACGAGGAGCTGCGGAACGACGTGCTGTATCTCGGCTATCCGCGGCGGAGGCTCGAAGGCAAGGCGTATTTCGATCTCGTCGAAGAGTTCGTGACCGCCGTGCAGTCGCGCTATCCGGATGCGCTGATCCAGTTCGAGGATTTCCTGACGCCGAACGCGTACGCGCTGCTGAACAAGCTACGGGAGCGCGTGCTCTGCTTCAACGACGACATCCAGGGCACGGCGGCCGTGGCGCTGGCCGGCGTGTACTCCTCGACGCGCATCACGGGCGTGCGGTTCAGGGATCTGCGGATCATGTTCCTGGGCGCCGGTTCGGCGGCGACCGGGATCGCCGATCTGATGACCGCGGCGTTCGTCGACGCCGGCCTCGCCCCCGACGAAGCCCGGCGCCGGCTCGTGGTTCGTGGACGTGAACGGCCTGGTGGTGAAGGAGCGCACGGACCTGATGGCGCACAACCTGTCCGTACGCGCACGACCACCCGCCGCTGGCATTCCTCGACGCGATCGATGCGATCCGGCCGCACGTGCTCATCGGCGCCACCGGCGCTCCGGGACGTTCACCCAGGCGGTGATCGAGCGGATGAGCGAGGTCAACTCGCGGCCGGTGATCTTCGCGCTGTCGAACCCGACGTCGCGGGCCGAGTGCACGCCGGAGCAGGCGTATGCCTGGAGCGGCGGGCGGGCGATCTTCGCGAGCGGCAGCCCGTTCGCACCCGTCACCTACGGCGGCAGGGTGCTCCGTCCGGCGCAGGGCAACAACGCGTACGTGTTCCCCGGCATCGGCCTGGGCGCCGTGGCGTGCCGCGCCCGCACGCTGCCCGACGAACTGTTCCTCGAGGCCGCCGCCACGCTCGCGAACCTGGTCCGGCGGAAGGATCTCGACGAGGGCGCGCTCTACCCGCCGCTGCGGGACATCCGGAAGATCTCGCTGGCCATCGCGGTGAGCGTCGCCACGAAGGCCTATGCGATGAAGCCTGACGCGACAGTCACGTCCCCGGAACATCCGCCGCAGCGTCGAGGCGCTGCATGCCGCCCGTAATCCGTCACTTGCCTCCGTTGGTTCGTAACGACCCTCCGAGCGTTCGGATGCCCATAGGATATCGGACCGTCAGGCTTCCGAAAATCGGGGTTACCGCCTTCGCCGAACTCTGAGACCGCGTATGAGCGGCGCTGGACCAGGCAGGCAAGGAGATTGCAGCCTATGTCACGCGAGATCACAGAAGCGTATGGACTCGTGGGCCGCCTCGCCTCAGAGGAGTTCTCCATGCCTGACCAGTCGACCCGACCGAACGCGATCTCCTTGGGGAGAAAGCGGTACCCGCCGATGCCTACTACGGCGTCCAGACGGCGCGCGGCCTCGACAACTTCCACATCTCCGGCGTGCAGCTCCGGCTCTATCCCGACTTCATCAAGGCCCTCGCCATGGTGAAGATGGCCGCGGCGCGCGCCGAACCACGAGTGCGGCCAGTTCAGCGCCGAGATCCTCGAGGGCATCGAGGGGCCTGCCAGGAGCTGATCGACGGAAAGCTCCACGACCAGTTCCGGCTCGACGTGTTCCAGGGCGGCGCCGGCACCTCGACCAACATGAACGCCAACGAGGTCATCGCCAACCGGGCGCTCGAGCTGATGGGCCACAAGAAGGGCGAATACAAGCTACTGCGACCCGCACGATCACGTGAACGCGTCGCAGTCCACCAACGACGCCTATCCCGACGGCGCTGCACGTCGGCATGGCGCTGGGCAACGTCGCGCATGGTCGCGGCCATCAACCAGCTGATCGCGTCGTTCCGGGCGAAGGGCGCTGGAATTCGACCGGATCCTGAAGATGGGGCGCACGCAGCTGCAGGATGCCGTGCCCGATGACGCTCGGGCCAGGAGTTCAAGGCCTTCGCGCGAAACGCTGGCCGGCGAAGTCCGCGCGCTCGAAGCGCGTCCAGCGCGTGCTGTGCGAGGTCAACATGGGCGCGACGGCCATCGGCACCGGCCTCAACGCGCCGGCCGGCTACGCGGAGAAGTGCACGGCGCACCTGGCCGACGATCACGGGCTTGCCCGATCTATCTCGGCGGCCGACCTGATCGAGGCGACGCAGGACACCCAGGCGTTCGTCCTGTATTCCTCCTGCATGAAGAGCCTGGCCATCAAGCTCTCGAAGGTCTGCAACGACCTGCGGCTGCTGTCGTCCGGCCCGCGCTGCGGCCTGCGCGAGATCAACCTGCCGCGCCAAGCAGCCCGGCTCCTCGATCATGCCGGGCAAGGTGAACCCGGTGATTCCGGAGGTCGTGAACATGGTCTGCTTCCGCGTCATCGGCAGCGACCTGACCGTGCACGATGGCGGCCGAGGGCGGGCAGCTCCAGCTGAACGTCTTCGAGCCGGTGATCGCGGCCTGCATCTTCGAGGCGCAGACGATGTTCATCAACGCGGCGCGGACGCTGCGGGTGCACTGCGTCGACGGGCATCACGGCCAACGCCGACGTCTGCCGCCACTACGTCGACTACAGCATCGGCACGGTCACGGCGCTCAACCCGGTGATCGGCTACGACCGATCCACCGAGCTGGCGGCCGAGGCGCATGAAGACCGGCCGCGGCATCCTGGAGCTCATCCGCGAGACGGAAGATCCTCACCGAGCAGCAGATCGCCGGAGGTCCTCGATCCGATGGCGATGACGGGACAGGGCCGCCCCGCATGATCCGACGGCCGCCGTCGTCTGTCGCGATGCTCTGGCGCCGGCGCTCGCCGGCGCAGGCGGAGCGCGCGGCCGTCCAGCACGGCGAATCCGGCGCGACGGCTGGCGGACGTTCAGCCGGCAGCTGGTCGGCGCGCGGCCAGCGGCAGGCGATTCCCACCGAAGGCGGCGGTTCCGCCGGCGATCGTGCACCTGTCGGGCGCGATCGTGCTCGCGAAGAACGACCTCGGCGGCGGGCTGCTCGGCGAAGCGATCGCCTTCGACGACGGCCAGCGCGCTCAGCGTCGGCCGCGCCGTGTGGACCGACGCGCGCGGGGATCGCGTCTTCAGCGAGCTGAGAGGCGAGCCGGTCGCCACCGGCCGCCGCGTCGTCGGCACGATCACCGGCGGCACCGGACGGTATGCCGGCGTGACCGGCGACTACGCGCTGACGTGGCAGTACGTCGCCCAGGACGTCGACGATGTCGTGCCAGGGGCGTCGGTCGACCTGCGCGGCCGGCTGCGGAAGGCGACGCCGTGACGGAGACCGGCCGGCACGGGACGAGCCATCGCCGTGCCCGCCGTGATCGCGGCGGCGATCCTCGCGATGTGGTTCACGCCGCCGCCGCAGGGCTTGACGGTTCAGGCGTGGCGGCTCTTCGCGACCTTCGCCGGCGCCATCGTGTCTCGTCGTGGCCAACGCCCTGCCGATCCTGACGGCGTCCGGTCTTCGCCGTTGCGGCCGCGGTGCTGACCGGGCCTCCTCTCGCCGGCGAAGGCGTATGCCGGGTTTGCCAACGGCACCATTCTCCTCGATCGTGCTGGCCTTTCTGGTGGCGCGATCGGTCGTGAAGTGCGGGCTCGGCGCGCGGATCGGCCATCTGCTCGTCAGCCGTTTCCGGTCGATCGACGCTGGGCTTGTCGTACAGCATCTTTCTGGTGGACGGCGCTCATCGCGCCGGCGTTTCCGAGCAACACGGCGCGCTCCGGGCGTCATCTTCCCGCTCGCGTTCTCGCTGGCCGACGCGGCCGGCGCGAAGCCCGGCGACGCCAGCCGCCAGCGTCTCGGAAGCTTCCTGATGTTCTCGGGCATCGTCAGCCTGAGCCTCTCCTCCGCGCTGTGGCTGACGGCGATGGCCGCCAATCCGATGGGCGCCGAGATCGCCGAAACGCTTCGGCGTCGAGATCGGATTCGGATCCTGGCTGCTGGCGGCATCGGTCCCGACGCTGGCGGGCATGGTGCTGATGCCGCTGGTGCTGTACCGGATCATCGCGCCGGAGCTGACGTCGACGCCCGAGGCGCCCGCCAGCCGCGCGCCGCGCCCTGCGCGCGACTCGGACCGCTCCGCCGCGACGAGAAAGTGGTGCTGGTCGCGTTCGCCGGCATGGTGTCGCTCTGGGCGTCCGCCGCCACGCTGGGACTGGATTCGACGGCGGTCGCGTTTCTCGGTCTCGGCGCGCTTCTGGTCGTCGGGCGTGCTGACGCTCGAGGACATCCGTCACGAGGGCGACGTGCTCGCGACGTTCATCTGGTTCGCGGTGCTGTTCACGCTCAGCAGCCAGCTCAACGAGCTCGGCTTCATGGGATTTCTCGGTCAGCGTCTCGCCGATGCGATGGGCGGACTCGCGCCGGCTGTGGCGCGGCCTCGCGCTGCTCGTCGCCTACGTGCGCGCTGCACTACGTGTTCGTCAGCCAGACGGCGCATCTCCTCGCGCTGTTCGGCGTGTTTCCTCGATGTCGGCGTCAAGCTGGGCGTGCCGCCGGCGCCGCTCGCGTTTCAACTGCTGTTCGCGACGAACTACTTCGCCGCGATTACACCCCAGGGCTCGAGCGCGAACCTGCTGTTTGCCGGCAGCGGATTCCTGTCTCAGCGGGATCTGCTACCGCCTGGGCGCGATTTCAACGGCGTGCACCATGCTCATTCTACGTCGTGATCGGAACGCCCTGGCTCCGCCTCGTCCTGATGACGAGGCGGTCCACGGCCAATCGAGAGGTTCATCATGCGAGACAGCACCACCACACCGTCGTCGCTCAGTCTGGGCATTCCGTCGTGCGTGCTCGTCCGCCGCCATGTCCGGCGCGGCATCGGCCCAGGCACCAGCCGCCGACGCGACGCTCCCCAGCGTCGTCGTGCTGGCGACCGGCGGCACCATCGCCGGCGCGGCGGCCAGCGACGTGCAGGCCGGATACACGTCCGGCCAGGTCGGCGTGGAGCAGCTGCTCGCGGCCGTGCCGCAGGCCAAGAAGCTCGCGACGCTGCGAGGCGAGCAGATCTCGAACATCGGCTCGCAGGACATGAACGACGAGGTCTGGCTGAAGCTGGCCGCGCCGCGTCAACGAGCTGACCGCGCAGACCCGGACGTCGCCGGCGTCGTGATCACGCACGGCACCGACACCATCGAGGAGACGGCCTACTTCCTGAACCTGGTCGTGCAAGTCGCGCAAGCCGGTGGTCCTGACCGCGGCGATGCGTCCGTCGACGGCGCTGTCGGCTGACGGGCCGCTGAACTTCTACAACGCCGTCGCGGTGGCGGCCAACAAGGACGCGGCCGGGCGCGGCGTGCTGGTCGTCGCCAACGACTGGATTCACGGCGCCGCGTCGCTCGACCAAGACGAGCACGACCGCCGTGCAGACGTTCCTGTCGCCGCTGTCCGGCCTGATCGGCACCGGTCGCCTACGGCACCGTCGAGTTCTACCGCGGCCCGGTCGGCACGGCACACGACCGACTCCGAGTTCTCGCTCGACGGCGTCACGCAGCTGCCGCGCGTCGACATCATCATGGCCTACGAGAACATGGACGGCGCGCTCATCGACGCGGCCGTCGCGGCGGCGCGCAAGGGCATCGTCATCGCGGGCGTCGGCAACGGCAACCTGACGGACGCCGCCGTGAAGACGCTCGCCGCGAAGTCGCGAAGAACGGCATCGTGTGCGTGCGCTCCTCGCGCGTGACGACCGGCGTCATCGGCCGCAACGTGGAGCTCGACGACGACAAGCTGGGATTCGTGGCGGCGATGGAACACAACCCGCAGAAGGCCCGGGTGCTGCTCGCGGCTGGCGCTGCTGCAAGTCGCGCGAGCTAACGCGGATCTGCAGCGGCCTGTTCACCGAGTACTGAGGGGAATCAACCTGAGGTCAGCGAGCCGAAGGCGCCTTCCGCTTTTGATGTAGTGCGGACGTCTCAGGTCCGTCTGTGTCGGGCGGAGCCTGAAGGCCTGCACTACATCGGACGTGAACAACGGCGTAGTGCCACTCGTGGTTTCAGGATTGCGACTCGATCTGCTTGTGGCAATACTCGCAGTCGCCGCTGATTTTCGATCCGTCCTTGGCCTCGTGTGAATCGTCGTGGCAGCGGAAGCAGCCGTTCGAGGTGACGTGGCCCTTGTTGTCGGGATAGCTGCCCCAGGTCACCTTCATCGACGGGAACACGTTCCGGCGATAGAGCTCCTGCACCGCACCGACGGTCCTCGCCAGCGCCTGCTGGTCGATGGAGCCGGTCGCGTCCGATAGAAACTGCGCAGTCCTTCTTCGATCGCGCGCACGCCCTCTTCCTGGCTGGGGTAGCGACGCCTTCACGAGGCGGATGCTCGCGCCGGGCAAACGGCAGCTCGTGGCTCACCATCGCCGCGGCGATGGCCCGATCGACCGCCTGCTCGGGGGTCGGCGAGATGGGATGCCCCGACCGTGTTGTGGCAATCGACGCAGTCCATCGTCCGCCGATCGGCCGCGCCGGCTCGCCTCTGGCTTGGCATCCGTCGCCACGTACTCTTTGACCTGGCCTTTGGCGTCGGTCACTGCACGCATGCGGGATCGTCTGCCGCTCCGCATCCGTCGCCACGTACTCGACGCGAACGGACGGGATCCGCGTGCCAGTGAATCGCCCGCGCCGACGACTTCGTGACGCTCATGTGCATCTGCAGCACCGTCATCGTCTCGGTGTTGGCCTCGTCGTCGGCATACTCGCGGATGACGCGGATGCGATCGCCGATCGCGCGTCCTGGCTCGTGACAGCTCTTGCACGTTTCCGCCTGGGCGCCGGGCGGCATCTGGGCGCCGGGCGGAATCGGCCTCGGATACGTGTTGGTGGCGACCATCACCAGCTGGCGCACGCCGGACAGCTTCGCGTGCACCGAATGCCGCCGCGCCCTCTCCGATGTGACACTGCGACACAGGCGACGCCCGGAATGCGCCGCGCCGTGCCAGGCCTGGAACTGGGGGCGCATCGGCGTGTGGCACGCCTGTCCGCAGAAGCTCGGCGATTTCCATCGCGTGCAGGCCGCCATAGCCGGCCAGCAGCAACGATGACGATGTTGACCGCGGTGAGTGCCGTGATGAGGAGGGCGGTGCGCCGGACCTCGGCGCGGCGGAAAATCGACGACCAGGCCATTCGGACGTCGCGGTCGGATCGCGAAGCTGTTTTCGTCGCTCGAGCCACATGCCCGCCGGGATGAGCAGAGAGTCCCATCACGAACACGGCGGGAATGCCGATGAAGACCACCAGACCCGCGTACGGGTTGGTGCAGCATTCCCGCCAGCATGGCGATCACCAGCGTGATGAACACCACGGCCGATGCCGTGGTGACCACCGCGCCGACGATCGCGAGCGGATGGCGCGCGAGCGCGCTGATCCTCGTCACGGAGCGCTCGCTACTTCAGGCTCTGCATGTAGGCGACGAGCGCGTCGAGGTCAGCGGCCGGCAGGCTGCCGTATTTGGCCGGCATCGGCGGCTTCTTGGTCGACTTGGCCTTCGCCGCGGCCTCCGTCCGGATGCGTAATCCACTGCTTGATGTCATCGGCCGACAGCTTGGCGCCGACGCCGTCCAGCGGATTCGCCTTGCTGCCCTTGCCGGCGATGGCGTGGCACATCTGGCATTTCTGAGCGGTGTAGACCGTCCTGACCCTTCTTGGCGTCCTGCGCCGCGGTCGGCAGGGCCATCGCCAGCCCCACAGCAGTGACGAGGGTCGTCGTGATCAGCAAGCGCTTCGTGTCGAACGTCATCGGCATCTGGAACCTCCGCAGGCAATGATATGGATGCCACGGGCTGCATCACCACAGGTATTTCAGACCGAACGTGAACGTATTGGCCGTGTACGGCCGGTAGACGATGCCCCATGACCAGCGAGCTGGGCTGGACGATGCCGTTGACCACGCTGGGATCGAACGCGTAGTCATAGATGCTCAGCGGCTCGTAGAGATACGAGAACGTCGCCCGCGAGGTTCTTCTTGATCCGGTAGCGCGCGTCGATGTGCAGCTGCTGCAGCTTGTTGAACACCTCCGGCAGCTGATTGGGCGTCGGTAATCGGGCTGCCCACCGGAATCGTGTAGAGGTTATCGCCTGCCGCGTGGCTGAAATCGTACGAGATCCGCACCTCGGTGTTGCGGCCGATGCGGGGCGGCGTCGCGTAAATGGAAAAATAGTTGACCGTCTCGGTCGAGTCGGACGTCCAGTTGCGCAGCGGATCGTTGAACTGCGCGGCCGACGAATCTCCCTCGTGCGATTGCTGCAGTCCGGTATACCGCTCGAAGTTGTAGGTGGCACCCGCGCCCAGGCCGTTCGGCAGGTGGTAGTCGGCGGCGAGCGAGAAGGTGTTCCCGTTCGACTTCTGCAGTCCGAAAACGGTGTTGCTGTAGTCGTCGTGCAGGAGTCCGCCGGAGACGCTGAACATCCAGACGTCCGACGGGACGATGTCGACCTGCCCGCGTGAAGCGGTTTCTCGTCCGGTCGGCCAGGTCGTAATGCCGCATCTCCGGGTGCTCGCCGATGTCGGTGAGCTGCTGTCTCGTCGAGGCCCGATCCGGTGCGCGCTGCCGACCTCGTATTGCACGCGGAAGGTGGCCCAGGAGGATCCCACCGCGTCGGCCGACACGCGGAACACGTCCTCGCCGCTCGACTTGAAGGTCCGCGCGTCGTAGCCGTTGGCGTTGTGCGTGTAGCCAACCGTCAGCGCGAGCGGCTTCCAGCTTGTCCCACGTCGCGTCGGCGTCGAACGTGGTCCGGTTGTGGGCATAGAGATCGGGGCCGCCGGTGGGCGTCGTCGACACGCTCGAATCGTAGGCGACGTACTGCGTGATGCTCGTCACCGGCATGTGGTTGTCGTAGGTGTAATTGCGGAAGCGCGCGCCGAACCGCCAGTCGGTCGGTGGGGTGCGACGTCAGGTTCAGGTTCGTCGAGAACACGTGCGCCTCGGCATCCGCGTTGGCGCGCGGGCAGCGCAATCGTCGGCAGCGCCGAATTGATCGTGAACGGCTGCAGCGGCTCGTTGTTGCTCCACGAGCCGTAGGAGAAGTAGCCGGTGACCTGCGTCCTTGTGCGCCAGCTTGCGTGTAACCCGCCGAAGCTGATCGTCTGCGCAGAGTTGGACGGCCACAGCGACATGCGGCCGCGTCCCGGCGCGCCCGACGCGTCGTCGAGGCGCAGCGGGCTGTCCCAGACGAGCGTGGGCGCGAGATTGTCGAACCACGATCCGTTGTAGGCGACGCGCAGCATGTTCTTCGTGTTCGTCCACTCGGTGCCGATCGTGAAGTCGTTGGTCCGCGACTCGTAGGGCAGCGGCACCTCGACGTCGTTGCTGAAGCCGAAGCTGGCGCCCCACGGCAGCTCGCCGCCGTGCTTCTGCGTGGTGAAGTTCGCCGTGACGTCGAGCTTCGGCGTCGGCGTGGCCACGACGTCGACGCGCCCGATGTCGCGCCGCTCGCGCAGATCGAACTGCGGCGCGATCGGGACGTAGGCGCTGAGAGTGGCCTTGCCGTTCTGGATCGCGCGCTGCGTCGCATCGTCGAGCACGAGCGTCCCGCCGCTGCCCGTATAGGGCGTCATCGTGTCCACGCTGTAGAACTGCGGGATCTGCTGGTAGCCGCCGGTGACCGACAGCTTCCCGGCGCGGTTGTAGTCGGCGAAGTATTCCTGATCGCGGTAGCCGACGTTGTTCGCGCGCGCCTTGAAGGTGTAGTTGCCGTCGGGCTGGCGCGAACGCGTAGCGGAAGTCGGAGAAGAGCAGCCCGTCGCGGACGTCCTGATAGCGCTGGTAAGCGCGCCGGGTCGCCGTCGATGCTGCTCACGCGGCCGCCGATGAAGAACTCCCGGTCGGTCAGCATCGAACAGGCTGCGCGACGCCGTCGTCGGCCGCGGCTGGAGAGCGCGGCGGCCGGTTGTGCCGGCGTCTGCGTCGGCGGCGGCGTTCCCGCCTGGGCCAGCGCCCGCTGCGGCGCGGCGGCGGCGCCAACGAGAAGGATCAGCGAAATGAACGAGAGGCGTCGCATGTTCGTGTCTCCCGTTACCGCATGAAGAACTGGCCCGACGGGTGGTTCGAGCCGTGAATGGTGGAGTGGCAGTTCACGCACGATCGACCGAACATCCGGTTGCTCTTGTTGGTGGTGATCTGGTCCTTGTCGTAGAGCGTCGCCGGATGCTTGCTGGCGATGTGGCAGCGCTGGCAGAGCATCGGCATGCGGACGACCAGCATGCGATCGTTCGACGAGCCGTGCGGGTCGTGGCAGGTGGCGCAATTCTCGCGCACCGGCGCGTGCTCGAAGAGCATCGGTCCGCGCATCTCCGTATGACAGCTCGTGCACAGCTCGGCGACCGAGCTGCCCGTCTTCAGATTCTTGACGTTGCTGATCGAGCCGTGCGGGTTATGGCAGGAGCTGCACGACATCTTGCCCTCGCGCACCGGCATATGCGCCACGGCGCGCTCGGTCTTGGTCACCTGCAGCCGGTGGCACGTGGCACAGAGCTGCGTCTGGGTCGCCTGGACCAGCTGCCGTTCGGTCGACTTCGGGCTGTGCACGCTGTGGCACGTGGTGCAGGAGAGGTTGCGGCGCTCGTGCCCGCTGCCCTCCCATCCCGCGTGGTTGCCGCGGTTGTGGCAGGCCAGGCACGTACTGGTTGCACTTCGGCGGGCTTCATCTGCCCGAATTTCAGGATGTGCCCCTTCGCGTCGTCGTCGACGTGCGCCTGCCCGGGACCGTGGCAGCTCGTCGCACCCGTGGATCGCGGCCGGCGAGCGCGGGTTCTTCGCCTGCGAGTGGGGCGTGCCTTTGAGCGTCGTCCGCCTTGTCGGAGTGGCAGACGTTTCGCACGTGTCGCTCTCCCACATAGCCGGCGCGCAGCCGGAGCCGGCGGTTGCCGGTGCCGCCGGCGGCGACGTCCGGGCTCACGGAGAGTTGCTGGCCGGCCGGGGCGGCGGCCTCCGGCGCGCTCCCGGCGAACGCCGCGACTGTGGAGAGCCCAGATTCCTATCGGTGCGAAAGTACCATCGAAGCGCTCACGTGTCTCGCCCCTTGGCGCATCATCGGAAGACCCATTCGGAACACCGCCTTCTGCACGGCCTTCTTCATCCACTCTTCCAACTCGCGCTCTTGCCGACAACCTTCCGGCCTCCTGCCAAGAAAAAGTTTGGCCATTAAGCACAGGACGCGCCAAGTGCGGCGATGGGCAACGCAGACGTGCCATGCCCGGAGACTCCGCGGTTTAGGCGCTCGTCGTGACGCGCTCGCCTCCGGCCGCCGACGACACATGCCGTGAGCGCGCCTCTCCGGTATTTCGGCGGTCTGCCACACCACACGACTTCCACTATGGACGGTAGACAGGCCTCAAGACGTTCGCCCAATCCTCCGCGCCGTTGGCTGGACAGCCTTGATCTGCCCTGTGCCCCCGTGGCCAGACTGAACGCGTCGTCAGACACACGAATCGGCGAAGGATTCGGGTGATGCACGAAGGCACAGATGAATGCCCGGAGTCATGGAGAGATGGTCACGAATCGGCTTCGATGTGCAGCGTTCCTCGTCCTTCGCGGCAGTGGCGGCGGCGTCAACCGGCGCCGCCAGGCCAGCCGGCGCCACGCCCCTCAATCCCACCCAGGAGATCGCCAAGTGAACAGCCCGGAAGGGCCATCGCTCGACGCCGGCCCGGCGAAACTCCGGATTGGCGGCTATGTCGGCCTGCACGGCATCTACCGATCGACCAACAGCGGCGGCGGCGTCGGGCACGAACTTCGCGACCATTCCCTATGCCGATACCGTGCAGGGCAATGTCAGTGAATCGCGCCTGAGCGCCCAGGCGTCGCGGCTGTCGATACGCGTCGATGCCGACTATCCCGAGGGCGCCTCGGTTCCACCGGTTGTCGGGATACTTTGAAATGGATTTCGCCGGAGCCACGCCCGGCAATGTCGCCGTGACGACGTCGGGCGTCGGTTTCCGTTTGCGGCTGGCGTTCGCCGAAGTGCAATACGGGCAGACATTGTTTCTCGCGGCCGGCCAGGCATTCTCGCTGATGACGGCGCCGAAGGATCAGCTGTCGGTCTGGCCGGCGGACGTTGAACTGTCGCAGGCCGTCGACCTGAACTACGTGGCGGGCATGGTCTGGAATCGGTCGCCGCAGCTGCGCCTGTCATGGCGCCCGTCGACGCGCTTCAACTGGGCGGTGTCGGTTGAAAACCCCGAGCAGCAACTGGGCAAGGGACTGGCGACACTGCCCCAGTGCTGCGCCGCCGACATCGATGCCCAATACAACACCGGCGCGGACGAACTGAAGGCGCCCAATCTCATGCCGGACTTCTCGACCCGCGTCACGTATTTCGCCTCGACCCGCGTTCCATGTCGACGCCGGCGGCGTGCTTCGCGTGTTCCGCCACACGGTGGCGCCCTACGATCGACGACTTCACGGCGCCGTGCGGCGGCGGCGTGAGCGCTCAACGTCCGCGTCAATCCAACCCAGACCACGAAGATCTTCGGACAGGGGCGGTCGGGTCAGGACTGGGACGCTACATCGGCGGGATGGTCCCCGATGCGGCATTCCGCAGCGATGGATCGATCAGTTTGATCGACACCACCTCCTGGGTCGCCGGCGTGGAGCAAACCCTGACGGACCGGGTTTCCGTCGCCGGATACTTCAGCGGCGTGAACACCGATGGCAATTACTCCACCGACCGCGACGGCCACGCCATCGGCTTCGGCTATCCCGGCTCCTCGAGCAGCAACAACCGCACGATTCGGGAGTGTGACGGCGACCGGCGCCTATCAGATCGTCAAGACACCCGATCGAGGTTCGGCGCAGTTCAACGCGCAGGTGTCGTGGCTGACCAGGGAGCCGTTGTCGACGCCGCAGAACGGGTTGTCGTCGGCGCGATCGTTCATGTTTCTCGCGCAGGTTCGTTACAACCTGCCGTAGCACCGCCGAGGTCGAGAGCCGTTCATCCCAGCCTTGGCGATGAACGCAGGGCCATCCGGAAATTCGCGCGTTCGTAGGCGCGCGGGATCCGGGATCCGCTCGAGGCTCATGTTGCCGCGCATCTCGTCGAGCGACGTCCACTCGTGCTCCTGCATCCACGCCTCGATCTCCCGCGCGGACCGTGCGCAGATGGTCCGGGCCGTGGCGAAGGAGCGCCGACACCATCTGCGTGGCGTGCGCGCCGGCCATCGTCGCCTTGATGACGTCGATCCCGGTGTGGATGCCGCCGGTGATCGCGCAGCGACGCCTTGACGCGTCCGGCGAGCGCCGCCGTGCCGCGAAGGCGAAGCGACAGGTCCGAGGAATCCGACAGCGGCAGCGACCGGACGATCTCGAGCTCTTCGATGTCGATGTCGGCCCGGTGAAAGCGCGTGAAGAGGACGAGCCCATCGGCGCCGGCCGTGTCGAGCTGACTGGCGAAGTTCGCAAAGGCGGTGAGGAGCGGCGCCACCTTGACGGCCACCGGCATCTTGACGGAGCGCTTCACCTCGCGCAGGGTGTCGATGGCCTGCCGTTCGACATCCGCGGCGCTCATGGTCATGTCGCTGGCGGCGTGAAACAGGTGCAGCTCGAGGCCGTCCGCGCCGGCGTCTTCGAGCAGCTTCGCGTAGGAGATCCAGCCGCCCGCCGTGACGCCGTTGAGCGAGCGCGATCACCGGAATGCCGACCGCGCTGTTTGACCCGGCGCAGATGCTCGAGGTACTCGTCCGGCCCCAGTGACTGTTTCGGATTCCGCCTCGAACGAGCCGGCTTCGCTGAAGGCATCGCATGTGGCCGTCGAGGTTGAAGAAGGCGTCCATCTGCTCGGCGACGATTTCCTCTTCGTACAGCGAGCGGAGCACCAGCATCGCCGCGCCGGCGATCTTCGAGCGCCTTGACGGTGTCGAGATCGTCGCCGAGCGGCCCGGCGCCGACGACCAGCGGATGGGGCAGGCGCTTCCCGAGACACGTCGTGCTGAGATCCATCACTTCTCCTTGGCGTCTGGAGACGCGGGCTGCTCTGCGGCCTCGAACGCCGGAACCTTCATGCCCGCACGAGTTGCTGGTACACGGCATACCGGCGTTCGGCTGCCGCCTGCGACTCCTCGACGAACATCTTGTAGCGGGCGGGATCGGCGCGCTCGACCATCCGGAACCGCGATTCGTTGCGCAGGTAGTCGCCAACCTTCGCCTTCGGCGGGCCGTAGTCCAGGTGCAGCGGCGCTTCGCCCTGGGAATCCTGGCGCGGATCGAACCGGTACAGCGGCCAGACGCCGGAATCCACGGCCAGCTTCTGCTGCGACGCGCCCTGCGCCATGTCGTAGCCGTGCGCGATGCAGTGGCTGTAGGCGATGATCAGCGACGGGCCGCGGTACGACTCCGCCTCGACGAACGCCTGCGCCGTCTGCGCCATCTTGGCGCCGAACGCGACCTTCGCGACGTAGACGTGCCCGTACATGTTCGCGAGCAGGCCGAGATCCTTCTTGCCGACCGGCTTGCCCGACGGCCGCGAACTTGGCGGAGGCGCCGAGCGGCGTGGCCTTCGACGCCTGGCCTCCGGTGTTCGAGTAGACCTCGGTGTCCATCACCAGGATGTTGACGTCGCGCCGGTTCGCGAGCACGTGATCGAGGCCGCCGTAGCCGATGTCGTACGCCCAGCCGTCGCCGCCGATCAGCCAGACGCTCTTCTTCACGAGATAGTCGGCGAACGTCTCCGAGGCGGCGGGCTTCGTCGACCTTCACGCCGGCAAGCTTCTGCCGCAGGGCGACGACGCGCTCGCGCGCTGCGACGCGATGCCGGCCTCACTCGACTGATCCGCGTCCAGCAGCGCCGTGGCCAGTCCGTCGCCGATCTGTGACGCGAGTTGCTGGACGAGACGCCGCGCGCTGGCGGCGTGCGCATCGAGCGCCATCCTGAAGCCGAACCCGAACTCCGCGTTGTCCTCGAAGAGCGAGTTCGACCACGCGGGGCCCCGGCCGTCGCTGTTCGTCGTAGTACGGCGTCGTCGGCAGATTGCCGCCGTAAATCGACGAGCAGCCGGTCGCGTTGGCCATGAGCAGCCGGTCGCCGAAGAGCTGCGTGAGCAGCTTGAGATACGGCGTCTCGCCGCATCCCGCGCAGGCGCCCGAGTATTCGAACAGCGGCTCGAGAAACTGCGAGCTCTTGTGATCGAACTTCGTCATCGTCGGTCCGATCCAGCTCGGGGACGCGCGAGGAAGAAGTCGTAGTTCGCCCGCTCCGCCTCGCGCAGCGGCGCCTGCGGGTGCATGTCGATCGCCTTGTGCTTCGGGTTGGTGCGATCCTGGCCGGGCAGACGTTGACGCACAGGTTGCAGCCCGTGCAGTCCTCCGGCGCGACCTGAATCGTGAAGTGCTTGCCCTTGTGCTCGGTGCTCCTGAACAGCGTCGACTTGAACGTCGGCGGCGCACCCGCCAGCTCGCTTTCGTCGTAGACCTTCGCGCGAATGGCCGCGTGCGGGCAGACGAGCGCGCACTGGTTGCACTGGATGCAGATCTTCGAGTCCCAGACCGGGATCTCGAGCGCGATGTTGCGCTTCTCCCATTTCGCCGTCGCCATCGGCCAGGTGCCGTCGATCGGGGAACGCGCTGACCGGCAGCAGGTCGCCCTTTGCCGGCCAGGATGACCGCGGTCACCTTCTGAACGAAATCCGGCGCCTGTCGCCGACACGAGCGGCGGACGCGCGCGCTGCGAGGTTGCCGAGGCCGGCACCGTGATCTCGTGCAGCTGCGCGAGCGCCTGGTCCACGACCTCGCAGTTGCGGCGCACGACTTCCGGCCCGCGCTTGCCGTAGCTCTTCTCAATCGACTTCTTGATGTGCTTGATCGCTTCGTCCGCGGGGAGGATCCCCGAGATCGAGAAGAAGCACGTCTGCATGATGGTGTTGATGCGCGTGCCCATGCCGGACCGCTTGGCGAGGTCGTAGGCGTCGATCGCGAAAAAGCGGAGCTTCTTCTCGACGATCTGCTCCTGCATCTCCGTCGGCAGCTGATCCCACACCTCGTCGGCGGGGAACGGCGCATTCAACAGAAACGCCGCGCCCGGCGCCGCGTGTTCGAGGACGTCGATCTTGTCGACGAACTCGAACTGATGACAGGCGACGAAGCCGGCGCGGTTCACCAGTACGCGGATCGGATCGGCTGCTTGCTCGTGCGCAGATGCGAGACGGTGATCGCGCCCGATTTCTTCGAGTCGTAGACGAAGTAGCCCTGCGCGAAGAGCTCGGTTTCCTGGCCGACGATCTTGATCGAGTTCTTGTTGGCGCCGACGGTGCCGTCCGCGCCGAGCCCGTAGAACAGGGACGCCGACACATCCTCGGACTCGGTGTTGAACGACGGATCCCACGGCAGCGACAGGTGCGTCACGTCGTCGACGATGCCGACGGTGAAAGTGGTGCTTGGGCTTGTCCTTCGCGATGTTGTCGAAGATGCCCTTGATCATCGCCGGCGTGAACTCTTTCGACGACAGCCCGTACCGGCCGGCGATCAGGCGCGGCGGCACGGCGAACGGCGAGACGCCCTCCGCCATGCGCTTCGGCGAGCGCCGTCGTGACGTCGAGATAGAGCGGGTCGCCCGGCGCCCCGGCTCCTTCGTCCGATCCAGGATGGCCAGCGTGCGCACGGTCTTCGGCAGCGCGGCGAGGAACGCCTGCTGGTGCGAACGGGCGATAGAGCCTGACCTTCAGCACGCCGACCTTGTCGCCGCGAGCCGTCATGTAGTCGACCGTTTCGTGCACGGTGTCGGCGCCCGATCCCATGATCACGATCACGCGATCGGCGGCCGGATCCCCGACGTACTCGAACAGGCCGTAGCGGCGGCCGGTCAGCGCGGCGAACGACTCCATCGTCCGCGCGACGACGTCGGGGCAGACGTCGTAGAAGCCGTTCTGCGCTTCGCGCGCCTGAAAGAAGACGTCGGGGTTCTGCGCCGTGCCGCGCAGCACCGGCCGGTCCGGCGTCAGCCCGCGCTGGCGATGCGCGAAGACCAGCGATTCCGAGATGAGCGAGCGGAGATCGTCGTCGCTGAGCTCTTCGATCTTCGCGACCTCGTGCGACGTGCGGAACCCGTCGAAGAAATGCAGAAACGGGAGTCGCGTCTCGAGCGTCGCCGCGTGGGCCACGGCGGCCATGTCGTGCGCTTCCTGGACGGAGTTCGAGCAGAGCAGCGCGAAGCCGGTCTGACGGCAGGCCATGACGTCGGAGTGGTCGCCGAAGATCGACAAGGCGTGCGTGGCGAGCGTGCGCGCCGCCACGTGCATCACGAACGGCGTCAGCTCGCCCGCGATCTTACATGTTGGGGATCATCAGCAGCAGTCCCTGCGACGCCGTGAACGTCGTCGAGAGCGCGCCGGCCTGCAGCGCGCCGTGGACGGCGCCGGCCGCCCCCGCCTCCGACTGCATCTCCGCCATCTCCGGGAATGGCGTTCCAGAGGTTGGGCCGCTTGCGGCTCGCCCATTCGTCGCAGACCTCCGCCATCGGACTGCTCGGCGTGATCGGATAGATCGCAATCGTCTCGCTGGCGCGATAGCGCGACCGACGCGGCCGCTTCGTTTCCGTCTACGGTCATCCGCCGCCTGCTTGCCATGTCAGCTCCTCACCTTCGCTGTTACGACCGCGCCAGTGGCGGCTCTCGACCAGCCCCAGCCACGCGCCGGTGTGTCGCGCGACGATCAGTTCCTCGTGGGTTCCATACCGGTCACGCTGCGCTGCGCCGCGCGCGTGCCGGCGCGCGAGCACCGCGACCGCGCAGCTCGCGATTCTCGAGCGGACACTGTCGGCACGGCTGGTCAGGATGATCGGCACGCGCGCGCCGAGCACCAGCGCCGGCGCTGTCGGCGTTGGCCAGGAAACGTCAGCTGCTTGGCCAGGATGTTGCCGGCCTCGAGGTCGGGCACGAGCAGGATGTCGGGATCGCCGGCGACCTCCGAGTCGATGCCTTTCGATCTTCGCCGCCTCCTTGCTGATCGCGTTGTCGAAGGCGAGCGGGCCGTCGAGGAGGCCGCCGGTGATCTGGCCGCGCTCGGCCATCTTGCAGAGCGCGGCGGCGTCGATCGTGGCGGGCATCTTCGAGGTCACCGTCTCGACCGCGGCCAGGATCGCGACCTTCGGCCGCTCGACGCCGAGCGACACGCGCCAGATCGATCGCGTTCTGGCAGATGTCGACCTTGTCCTCGAGCGTCGGCGCGATGTTGATCGCGGCGTCGGTGACGATCAGGACCTTGTGGTAGGTCGGCACGTCCATGATGAACACGTGGCTGAGGCGGCGGCCGGTGCGCAGCCCGGTCTCCTGCGCGACAACCGCGGCCCAGGAGCTCGTCCGTGTGCAGGCTGCCCTTCATCAGCAGCTCCGCTTCGCCCTTGCGCACCAGGTCGACGGCCATCGCCGCGGCCGCGTGGCTGTGTGGAGCATCGACAATCCTGGTGCTGCCGAGATCGAGGCCGCGCTTCCTCGGCGACCTCGCGGATCTTCGCGACGGGACCCGACCAGGATTGGTGTGATCAGCTTCTCGCGCCGGCCTCGAGCGCGCCGGCCAGAGCGGTTTCCTCACAGGGATGCGCCACGGCCGTCGGCACGGGCTCGAGGCTCGTGGCAGCGCTCGAGCAGCAGCTCGTATTTGCCGGTTCCGGTTGCGTGACCCATGGTCATCTGCGTCCTTTAGGGACCTCGCGGCGAACCGCCGGCCCGTTGTCTTCAGCAAAAACATCAGCAGGATCGCGACGCCAACGCCGTCGAACGGCCGACAGCGCGTGCTTGTGGCTACCGCCGGCCGAGCAAAGCGCGTGCCCCGGATCGACCGATCTGTATGGCGGAAATCCGCCGATGATCCGCCGGCGCAATTCGAGCGTCCCGAGGTCGCATCCGGACATTTCAGAGTTCCCGGCGGCCAGGGCAAGCAGGCACGCCTCGTCGCCGCTCACGGCGGGCCGTCACTGGGCGTCCTCGTGCGCGCGGGTGATTACACGCGATTCGCCGCCACCGTTTCAGGATGTCGTCCACCGTTTGATCATGCTCGGCGAGCCCGCCGAGCATGAGGGTGGTGGAGACGCCGAAGCGCTTCGCGGACGGTACCGTGCGTTTCGGCCAGGCGGAACTCGATGCCCTGCTCGAGCAGCGTGGCGTGCAGGTCGGCCAGCAGTTCGGCGCCGGCGAGGTCCACGTAAGGGACGTTGCCCATGAAGAAGATCAGCAGCCCGGGCGCCGAGGCCCGCGCGTGCAGGAGCGCCGTCAGCTGGTCGCGCACGTGATCGACGTTGAAGTAGAGGAGCGCCCCCTCGTTCCGCACGACCAGGACGTCGCGGACGCGTTCGTTCTCCGGATGGCGCTCGAGATCGGCGAAATACGACGTCCCGGGGACGCGTCCGATCTCGATCACCCGCGGACGCGAGGCGCGATGGATCAGCAGGACGATCGACAGCGCGACGCCGAGCAGCACGCCGTTCAGAGGCCTGAGCCGAGCACGCCGATCACCGCCGCCATGGCCACGGCGAACTCCGTCCGGCTGAAGCGCCAGATGTGGCGCAGCGCCTCGACCTGGACGAGTCCCGTCACGGCGACCAGCACCACCGCGGCCAGCACCGGCTGCGGGAGGTACCGCAGCAGGCCGGTGAAGAACGCCACGACGACGAGCGTGATGAGCGCGGCGAACAGCCCCGACAGCGGCGTGCGGGCGCCGCCCGTTTCGTTGACGAGCGACTGCGACATGCCGCCGCTGACGGGGAATCCGCCGCCGAGGCCGGCCGCGAGATTGGCGCCGCCGATCGCGAGGAATTCCTGCGTCGCGTCGAGTCGATACCCGTGCTTGGCGGCGAACATGCGTCCGATCGCCGTGGTTTCCACGGCCGCGAGGACGAAGCAGGCCATGGCCAGCGGCAGGAGCGCGTTGACGTCCGCGCGGCTGACGAGCGGCAGCGCCGGCATCGGCAGGCCCCCGGGCACCTCGCCGAGCAGCGCGACGCCGCGCTCGATCGAGGTGAAACATCCGCGCCGCCGACGATGCCGCCAATCACCACGAACAGCGCCACGGGGCGATTCTTCAGGACGCCCTTCCCGAGCAGCAGCAGGACCAGCGCGGCGACACCGAGCGCGAGCGACGTGGGGTTGGTGCCGCCGAGGCCCCGCAGGAAATGGCCCATGCGCTCCCAGAAATCGCCGTGGCTGCCGCTGAAGCCGAACAGCTTGGGCAGCTGCGTGCTCGCCAGGAACAGCGCGACGCCGCACTTGAAGCCGACGAGCACCGTTTCGGAGAAGAAGTTGACGATGGTGCCGGCGCGCGCGGCGTACGCCGCGAAGGCCAGCGCCGCGACCATCAGCGCCGTGCACGCGGCGAGGCGCGGCCTGGCGGGCCGGGTCGCCGCCCGACATCTCGCCCAGCGTCGCGCCGATCGAGCAGCGAAATCGCCGAGGTGACGGTGACGGCGGTCTGCCGGGAGCTGCAGAACAGCCAGAACACGAGCCCGCCGAACAGGCACGCGTAGAGACCCGCCTGCGGAGGCAGGTCCGGCGAGCGACGGCGTCGCCGATCGCCGCCGGCAGCAGATACGCGGCGAGCGTGACGCCGGCCACGACGTCCCCGCGAAGCCACGTCCGATCGTAGGACGCGAGCCAGCCGCGCGCGCGGGCATCGTCATGTCAGATGCGGCGGGGAGCACGCGGCGTGCCACGGCCTTGAGTCGACCAGCATACCGAGAGCGGTGGTCCAGTGAAACGACGGCGGCCGGCGCTCTCCGATGTCCGACAGTTCGGAGGCGCTCCGCCCGATAGAGCGCCGTCATCGGCGGGCCGTGCTCCGGTTCGTCGACGATCCGCCGACCGTGACCGATTTGCTTGCAATCGCGCACACGGCGCGGCTCGGCGAACCGGCGAGCCGGATGGCATGGCTGCTGCTCTGGTCCTTGGCGCACGAAGGGAAGGACATGAGCATGCAGCGTCGTTCGAGGATCGATGCTTGTCGCCGTGGCGATGGCGGCGACGCTGAGCTACAGCGTGCGAGAAGCCGGTCGCCGTGGCGCCACAAGCCACCCGAAGTCTACGTGACGACGGTCGTCCAGCAGGACGTGCCGATGTACCTGGACCTGGTCGGGCAGACCCAGGGATTCCAGGACGTCGACATCCGCGCGCGGGTCGAAGGCTTCCTCGACACGGTGAACTTCCGCGAAGGGTCGTTCGTCCGCAGAGGCGACCTTCTCTATCAGATCGACCCGAAGCCGCTCCAGGCCACGCTCGCGCAGGCGAACGCCGAACTGGCAACGGCCCGGGCGCGGCTCGCGAAGGCCGACAACGACGTCGCGCGCTATACGCCGCTCGGTCGCCAAGCAGGCGGTCAGCCAGCGGGAGCTCGACGACGCGCGGGCCGGCGCAGGACGCGATGCGGTCGCAGGTCGAGGCGTCCAAGGCGGCGGTGGAGAAGGCGACCCTCGATCTCGGCTACGTCCGGATCACGTCGCCGATCAACGGGCTGGTCGGCACGACGCAGGTGAAGCCGGGCAGCCTGCGTCGGACGAGGCAGAGCACGCTCCTGACGACCGTCTCGTCGATCGATCCGATCATCTTCCGCGTCGCCATCACCGAGGCCGACTACCTCCGCATCATCAAGCGCGATCCCGACGCGGGCGGGACAGGCAGAGCCAGAGCGTCCGGCATCCAGCTGACGCTGGCCGACGGCAGCACGCATGCCCGCAGCCGGGCACGATCGGGCCGGTCGAGCGCGCCGTCAACAGCGCCACCGGCACCCTCGGCGTGCAGCTGTACTTCCCAACCCCGACAACGTCCTGCGGCCGGGCCAGTACGGCGCGTGCGCGCGTGCTCCTCGACACCAAGGCCGGCGCGCTCCTGGTTCCGCAGCGGGCCGTGCAGGAGCTGCAGAACCTGTACAGCGTCGCCGTGGTCGGCGCCGACAGCAAGGTCGCGTTCCGCAACGTCAAGGTCGGTCCGCGTGTCGACACGCTCTGGGTCATCGAAGACGGGCTCAAGCCGGGCGAGCAGGTCGTCGCCGAGGGGCTCCAGTCGCTGCGCGACGGCATGACCGTCCGCACCAAGCCGATGCCCGCGCCCGGGGCCGCGCGCGAGCACCCGACGCCGCCGGCGAGGCGAAGTAGACCATGGCTCGCTTCTTCGTCAACCGGCCGATCGTCGCGATCGTGCTGTCGATCATCATGGTGCTGCTCGGCGTCGTCGCGATGCAGGGGCTGCCGATCGCGCAGTATCCCGAGATCGTCCCGCCGATGGTCCAGGTGACCACGACGTTCATCGGCGCCAGCGCCACCGACGTCGAAGCCTCCGTCGCCACGCCGCTCGAACAGAAGATCAACGGCGTCGAAAAAGGCATCTACATGAAGTCGACCAACGCCAACGACGGGACGTTGACGCTCAAGGTCTCCTTCGAGGTCGGGTCGAACCAGGACATGGACAACGTGTTCACGCAGAACCGCGTGTCCGAGGGCCATGCCGCAGATGCCGCAGTCGGTCAAGAACTACGGCGTCACGGTGAAGAAGGCGCTCCCGTTTCCGCTCCTGGTCATCTCGGTGAAGTCGCCGAACGGCACCTACGACAGCAACTTCCTCTCGAACTACACGACGATCAACATCAACGACACGATCGCGCGCATTCCCGGCGTCGGGCAGATCAACCTGTTCGGCGGCAGCGACTACGCGATGCGGATCTGGCTGCGCCCCGATCGCATCGGGCGCCTCGGCATCACCGTGCCCGACATCGTCAACGCCATCAACCAGCAGAACCAGCTGACGCCGGCCGGCCAGATCGGCGGTCCGCCGGCCGCGACCGGCACCGAGTTCACCTACACGGTCACGCACGCAGGGACGGCCTGCTCGACGAGGGGAGTTCGCCGAGCATCATCCTCGCGCACCAACCCGGACGGCTCGGAAGTCCGCATCAAGGACGTCGCCCGCATCGAGCTCGGGACGATGCTCTACAACGCGGTCGGCCGCCACGACGGCAAGCCGGCCGCCGTCATCGCCGTCTTCCAGATTCCGGGCACCAACGCGGTCGAGGTCGCCAACAACATCAAGGCGACGATGGAAGATCTGAAGAAGCGCTTCCCGCGCGACATGGACTACCTGATCTCGCTCGACACGACGCTGCCGGTCACCGAGGGGATCAACGAGATCGTCCACACGCTCTTCGAGGCGGTCGCGCTCGTCATCATCGTCGTGTTCATCTTCCTGCAGAACTGGCGCGCGACGCTCATCCCGCTGATGACGGTGCCGGTCTCGCTCGTCGGCGCGTTCATCTTCTTCCCGATGCTCGGCTTCTCGATCAACGTGCTCTCGCTGCTCGGCCTCGTCCTCGCCATCGGCATCGTCGTCGACGATGCGATCGTCGTGGTCGAGGCGGTGATGCACCACATCGAGCACGGGATGGAGCCGAAGGCGGCGACGATCAAGGCGATGGAGGAAGTGTCGGGTCCGGTCGTCGCGATCGGCCTCATCCTCATCGCGGTGTTCGTCCCGGTCGGCTTCATGGGCGGCATCACCGGGCGGCTGTATCAGCAGTTCGCGATCACGATCGCGCTGTCGGTGCTGCTGTCGGTCGTCAACGCGCTGACGCTCAGCCCGGCGCTGGCGGGCATGCTGCTCAAGGCGCCGACCGGCAAGAAGACGCTGCTCACGCCGTTCTACAACGGATTCAACAAGGTGTTCGGCGTCACCACCGACGCCTACGTGAGCTTCGCGGGCATCCTGGCCCGGAAGATGTTCCGGAGCCTCGCGTTCATCGGCGTGCTGATCTACGTGATCGTCGTCCTGGTCCGGCAGATTCCCGGCGGCTTCGTGCCGGAAGAAGACCAGGGCTACATCATGGTCAACGCCCAGCTGCCCGACGCCGCCTCGCTCGAGCGCACCGACGCCGCGATGCGGAAGGCCGAGGCGATCCTGGAGAAGAACGAGGCGATCGAAGGCTTCAACACGATCAGCGGCTACTCGCTGCTGACGTCCGCGTACTCCTCGAACATGGCCTTCTTCTTCGTGCAGCTCAAGCCGTGGGAGGAGCGCAAGACCGCCGAGGCGCACGCCAGGGAAGTCGTCACCGCGCTGAACAGGGCGTTCGCGCAGCGAGATCCCGGAAGGACAGGTGCTCGCCTTCGGCCCGCCCGCGATTCCGGGCTCGGCACCGGCGCCGGTTTCACGATGCAGCTGCAGGATCGCAGCGGCGGCGCGCCGCAGTATCTGGCCGATCAGGCGCAGCGCTTCATGGTGGAGGCGCGCAAGCGGCCGGAGATCGGACGCATCGCCTCGCTCTACCGCGCGAGCCGTGCCGCAGGTGTTCGCCGACATCGATCGCAGCAAGGTGCTGAAGTCGGGCGTGCAACTGAACGACGTCAACACCACGCTCGGTGCGCTGCTCGGCAGCTCCTACCATCAACGACTTCAACAAGTTCGGCCGCGTGTACAGGTGTACCTGCAGGCCGAGCCGGAGTTCCGGAGAGACCCGAAGCAGCTCGGGCTCTTCTTCGTCAAGAACCAGACGGGCGGCATGGTCCCGCTCGACACGCTGATCACCGCGGGACCCGCCTCGGGACCGGAGTTCACCAACCGCTTCAACCTGTTCCGCTCGGCGGAGCTGACCGGCGTGCCGGCGCCCGGCTTTTCGTCGGCGCAGGCGCTCGACGCGCTGGAAGCCACCGCGAAAGAGGTGCTGCCCGCGGACATGAGCTTCGACTGGGCCGACCTGTCGTATCAGGAGCGGCGCGCGCCCGGCGTCGCCGCGGTGTTCGCGCTCGCCGTCTTCCTCGTCTTCCTGGTGCTGGCCGCGCAGTATGAGAGCTGGGGATGCCGTTCAGCGTGCTCCTCGGCACACCGTTCGCAGCCTTCGGCGCCTATCTCGGGCTGTATCTCGCGCGCCGGTTCATGGGCGAGAGCTACGTGAACAACGTGTTCGCGCAGATCGGCCTCATCATGCTCATCGGCCTGGCGGCGAAGAACGCGATTCTCATCGTCGAGTTCGCCAAGGTGGAGCACGAGCAGGGGAAGAGCCTTATCGACGCCGCGCATGTCCGCCGCGAAGCTGCGACTCCGCCCGATTCTGATGACCGCCTTCGCCTTCATCCTCGGCGTCGTCCCGCTGCTGACGGCGTCGGGCGCCGGCGCCGAAAGCGCGCAAGGTGATGGGCATGGTGGTGTTCTCCGGGATGCTCATCGCGACGATCCTCGGCGTCTTGTTGATTCCGATGCTCTACGTGGCCGTTGGAAAGGTGATTGGCGAGGCGAAGCCGGCGGCGGTCGCCGGTGCCGGTGCCGGCGCACGCTCGCGACGGAACACGGACAGGGAGCCACTGATATGGCTCGACTGCCTGGCTTCTGTCGCGCGGCGCTGGCGCTGACGCTCGCGTCGCTGATGGCCGGATGCGCCGTCGGACCTAACTACTCGCGGCCCCAGCTTCCGAGTCCGCCGCAGCACCGCTTCGCCGCCGATCCGGCACAGGCGCAGACGCTCGCCGACGCGCCGTGGTTCCAGGTCTTCGAGGATCCCGCGCTGCAGGAGCTGATGCGGAAAGCGCGATCGCGAACAACCTGGACCTGCGAATGGCTGTCGCGCGCGTCGAAGAAATGCGCGCGCGAGCGGGCATCTCGAAGTCGTACCTCTACCCGCAGGTCGACGGCCTGGCGTCGAGTTACGGCGTGCGCCAGGCGTCGACGACCGCAGAAAGCGACGACACGACGCACCAGAACGGGGCCGGCGGGTTTCAGCTGTCGTGGGAGCTGGATCTCTTCGGCAAAATCCGGCGGCAGACGGAAGCGGCGACAGCCGTCGCGCTCGCCAGCGAGCAGGCGCGCCGCGGCGTTCTCGTCACACTGGTCGGGGACGTCGCCACATCCTACTTCCTGCTCAGGCAGCTCGACCTCGCAGCTCGCCATCGCGCGACGCACGCTCGGCATCAACGACGACACGGTGAAGTACTTCCAGAATCGCCTGATGGCGGCGTGTCGAACCGGCTCGAGCTCGATCGCATCCAGGCGAACCGGCGCTCACAGCCGCGGCCATTCCGGATATCGAGAGCCAGATGGCCGTCGTCGAGAACGCGATTTCGCTGCTGCTCGGACGCCCGCCGGGCCCGATCGCGCGCGAGCCTCTCGGCATCGACGGCAAACGATGCCGCCGGCGATTCCGCCTGGCTTGCCGGTCTCTCTCATCGAGAGACGGCCGGACGTGCAGGAATCGGAACAGCTGCTGGTCGCCGCCAACGCCAATATCGGCGCCGCGAAGGCGCTGTTCTTCCCTACGATCAGCCTGACCGGATTTCTCGGCGGCGTCAGCGGCGACCTCACGTCGTTCCTCGGCGGCGACGGGGCCGTCTGGTCAGCGGGCGCCGGCCTCCTCCAGCCGGTGTTCCAGGGCGGACGGCTCCGTCGAAATCTCGAGGCCACGCGGGCCGCAGTTCGACGGCGCGGTCGCTGCGTATCAGCGATGCGGCCCTGAATGGCTACCGTGAAGTCGCCAACTCTCTCGTGACAATCCAGAAGCTGGCTGACGTGCGGACCCAGCGGGCAGGTGGGTCGCGTCGTCGCGCTGCGCGACGCATCGGATCTCGCGAGGTCCCGCTACGACTCGGGCCTCGCCAACTACATCGAGATCCTCACGGCGGATCAGAGCTGTTTCAGCAGGAGCTGCTGCTCGCACAGGCGCACGGCGCGGAGTTGCGGGCGCGCGCCGAACTCTATCGCGCCCTCGGCGGCGGATGGCAACCGTGATGAGAGGACGCAGCCGATGGCAAAGATGAAACAGAAGAAATTCTGACAAGGAGCTCGGCCGGCTGCAGGCGAAGCTGTGCGTGCTCCAGGAGTGGGTCAAGGAGAAGGGCTTCGGGTCATCGTGATCTTCGAAGGCCGCGACGCGGCCGGCAAGGGCGGCACGATCAAGGCGATTACCGAGCGCGTGAGCCCGCGCGTGTTCCGTCTCGTCGCGCTGCCCGCGCCGTCGGACCGCGAGAAGAGCCAGATGTACGTGCAGCGCTACATGCAGCACTTCCCGGCCGCCGGCGAAGTCGTGATCTTCGATCGCAGCTGGCATACAACCGGGCGGGCGTCGAACACGTCATGGGTTTCTGCACCGACGAACAATACGAAACAGTTCCTGAAGCTGACACCGAATTTCGAAAAGCACCTCGTCACGAACGCCGGCATCCTGCTGATCAAGTTCTGGCTCGAAGTCGGCAACAAGGAACAGGAGCGGCGGTTCAAGGCGCGCATCAGACGATCCGCTCCGGCAGTGGAAGCTGAGCCCGATGGATCTGCCGTCGCGCGCCAGGTGGTAGCATGATCAGCGCGCGCGCGACGCGATGCTGAAGGCGACCGACACACGCGTTCGCTCCATGGAACATCGTCCGCTCGGACGACAAGAAGCAGGCGCGCCTCAACACCATCGCTCACCTCCTCAAATTGATTCCGCACAAGAAGATCAAGCGGAAGCCGGTGAAGCTGCCCGACCGGTCGCGAAAGCACGCCTACGACGACGAAGCGTCGCTGGCACGCCGCAGGTTCATCCCCGAGATCTATTGAAGCGCTGCCGAGTGATGGCGTTCGAGATCCCCGATGCTCCGGCCCGCACTCGTTCAGCATCCTCCTCCTCGGTCTTCTGACGATCGGCGGCGATGCCGCCGCCGGTCAGCCTCCGGCAGCGCCCGCGTCTCCACAGCCGGGACCGGCCGCGTCAGCCGTCGACGTCGAGAGGTCCAGACAGCCGGCCACGCTCGTGTTCTTCAACCGCCCGATCGTGACGCTGCGTGCACGCGTGGTGGGCCGTGAGCCGGCCGAGCGCGCCGCGGGGGCGCGCCGGATGCTGGAGGATCTCATCGAGGGGGCAGCGCCGGGATCGTCCGATCGCAGGCGCTCGGCGGTGTGAGGCTGATTCAGGTCGGGCCCCGCGGCGTCCTGCCGCTGACGGCGCTGGATGTGGACGAGCTCTCCGGCGAAACGCTCGATGGCGTCGCCGCGCGAACCGTCGCGAGGCTTCAGCAGGCGCTCCGGGAGGCGGAGGAAGCGCACACGCCTCGCGAGCTGATTCGTGCGGCGGCCACCGCGGGCTTCGTGATTCTCCTCACCGTCGTTGTTCTGGTCGGCCTCCTCCGCGCTCACCGGCTCATCGCGCGGCAAGTTCATCGACGCGTCTGAGCGCCGCGTCAGCAAGGCCGGAATCGCCTCGATCGGCGCGCTGCGCGCATCGCGTGTGTTCGACTTTCAGCGTCACGTCGTCACGGCGCTGATCACCGGACTCGACATCTTCCTGATCTACGCCGCCACGACATTCGTCCTTCGACAGTTTCCGTATACGCGCCCATGGGGCGAGTCCATGAGCGTGTTCCTGTTGACGACGATCGAGGACTTCGGCCTCGGCATGGCGCATGCCGTGCCCAGGCTCTTCACGATCTTCCTGATCTTCGCGTTCACCCGCTTCGTGGTCCGGCTGGTGCGGCTGTGGTTCGGGGCCATCGAGAGCGGACTGGCGCAGCCTCTCTGGCTCCACCCCGACACGATTCAGCCGACGCGGCGGCTCGTCACGGCGCTCTTGTGGGTGTTCGCGTCGGTCGTCGCCTATCCCTACGTGCCCGGGAGCGACAGCGACGCGTTCAAAGGCGTCAGCGTCTTTCTGGGCCTGATGGTCACGTTCGGATCGAGCGGACTCGTCAATCAGATTACCAGCGGATTCATGCTCACCTACCCCGGGCGCTGAGAGTCGGCGATTTCGTCAGGATCGGCGACGTGGAGGGAACCGTCGCCCACCTGGGGGTCCTGTCCACAAGAATCATGACCGTGCGGCGGGAAGAGGTGACCGTGCCGAACGCCGTCGTCGCGTCGCAGACAACGACGGATTACTCACGATTAGGCGACGTCCACGGCGTGTTCACGGAGACGTCCGTGACCATTGGCTTCGATACGCCGTGGCGGCAGGTGCAATCGCTGCTGCTCATGGCCGCCGAACGGACGCCAGGGCTTCGACACGATCCAAAGCCCGTCGTGCTCCAGGAGTCGCTCGGGGACTTCTACGTGAAATACAACCTCTGGGTGTGCCTGGAACGTCAGGAGACCCGTCCGCTCGTGCTGAACACGCTGCACGCGCACATACAGGATCTGTTCAACGAGCACGGCGTGCAGATCATGTCGCCGCACTACATGTTCCGACCCCGCCGCGCCGAAGATCGTGGCCAGGCCGGACTGGTTCGCGGCTCCCGCCCGTCCGGACGCGGAACCCGGCGGCCAGCGCCGGCTGGACGAGCCGCGCGCAGTTGAAACAGGAGCTCAGGAGATCAAAAGCGACTCCGATGATGCGGACCGTTCGGCCCGGTGGCTTGATTGTTCCGCCACAGAGAGACACAAAGACACGAAAGTCCTTCAACCACCGAGTCGCCGAGTCACTGAGATCGGAAGCGCACGCTGCGGACTCCAACGCGTGACACATCGACCGGCCTTGCCAGGGAAGCCGAAACGGGTCTGAACTATCCGATGACTGTGGCGCGGCGCAGGATGCCCGACGGCAGGTGGGTCGGCGCCGGCGAGACCTGAATGTATTTGACGCTGCGGGTAGGAATGACGAGCAGATCCCCGTCCACTTCGAGCACGAGCTTGTCGGCGTCGATGGCTTTCTTCACGGTGGCCAGAACCGTTGCTGCATCCGACCCCGCCTGCTTGGGATAGTCTGAACTGGGCACGCGTTCCATCGAGGAAGAACACGGTCATGGTGACGCGCACGTTTGCGAACGCGGTCACGGCTGCACCGTGACCGCTGCGCTCAGCGAGAACTGCAGCCGCGTCTCGGCCGGGAGCTTCAGATGCTCGGTCCCCTGGCTCGACACGATCGCTCCGGTCGCCGCGCCCCGCCGCCGCGCCGACCGCCGCGCCCGTCCACCCTCCCGCGATGCCGCCAATCGCGGCGCCAAGTCCGGCGCCTCCGGCCGTCTTTGCGCGCCGTCTTCTTCCCCTCGCCGGATCCCTTCTGCTCCACCGCCGTCGTGACGATGTCGTAGCTTTCGACCGCCGAACGAGAGGGTGTTGGCCTTCAGCGTAATGGCATCGGCGCCCTTCATCTTGCCGGCCTGCTCGACCTTCGCCGCCTGAAGCACGACCGCCGCGCTGCGCGGAACCACGACCTTCCCGCCCATCATCACGGGATCGTCCAGCACCGCCTTGAAGGTCATCCCTGCCTGGGCCGCGTCCACGTCGATCGCCTCGACGAGGCGCACGCTGAGCGATGGTCGCCGTCGGGAGCGTCACGGGCGCCGGCTTCTTCGCCGGATCCGGCGGCGGCGGCGGCGGAGCCTTCCGCGGCGAGAACTCCATCGAGCCGATCTCTTCGATCTTGAATTCCGCGATTTGTCCGTTGGCGAGGAGCACGCGCACCGTCTTGGCGTCGGCGCTCATGAACGAGACCTCGAGGACCTTCCCGGACCGCAGCCTGATCTTGTCGGCCGACAGGGTCGCGCTGCCCAGCGCCACGAGCGCGCAACCGACGACGAACGTGACGGCGAATCTCCGCATGTTGGTCACTCCTGTGGCCGGCGCTCACTGCGCGATGGGCAGAGAGGCCGCGATTTGCAGGTCGAGAATCAGCAGGATCTGGTTCTCGACCTGAAGGAAGCGCGCCGCCGTCTTCGGCGACAAGGCGGTCTTTGAACCGCTCGTAGTATTTCGCCTTCAACGTGTGCCGCCGCGCCTCCAGATCGAGCGCCCCCTGGCGAGCCGGTCCGCGATCGCGTCGGTGATGTTGCCGTAGGCATCCGCGTATTCCTTGATGAGCGCGATGCGATCGTCGTTCACGGCGGACAGCTCGGTCTCGTACTCGCGATACACCGGCCAGAATTTCGCGTCCTCGGCTTCGCTGAACTGCATGATGTCGGTGATGATCGCGACCTTCTGGCTGCGGAGGTCGGACCGCAGCAATTCGACGTAGGCGTGGATGTTCGTCTCGCGGGCATCGTCGCCGGCCGATGGCGTCGTGGCCTGCGCCGCAGCGGGCACCGCCAGCCCGAGACAGGCGAATCGCGATCGCAGCGCCGACAGCCGTGGCTTCCCAACGTCTCATGTCCCGTGCCTCCTGATGCCGCGACTATCGCCGCCTTCCGCCGCCGCCGCGCGGCGCGGAACGCGTCGGCGCCGCTGCTCGGGCGGTAGCTGCTCGATCCGCTCGAACGGGCGGCATTGCCGTAGTTGGTGCGCTGCGCGCCTTCGGCGCGAGCCGCGGAGTCCCGATTCAATTGCGCCGATGGTGTCGCTCGAACCCGCGCGGTTTTGAGCGTCCGTCGCGCGCTGCTGGGCCTGCTCACGCTGTTGGGGCGTTGGCTGCTGGACCGAGTTCCAGTCACCGCCCCGCCGTATTGCTGCCAGCCGCCGCCGTCCTGCTTTCTGTAGACGTTGCCGTCGCGCCCCGCGTAGACATCGCCGCTGCCGGTGCGGGCCACGCCCGAGTTGTTCGCCACGCCGTTGCGCGTGACGGCGGCGCCCCGCCGCTCCCTGCGTCACGCGTGTCGTCGCCCCGGTGCGATTGTTGGTCACGCGCGAGGTGGTCGCCCATTGATCGCCACGCGTGACACCGGTCTGCCCCCAGCTGCCGTACACGCCCGAGCCCTGTCGTGTCTGGCCGTAGGTGCCCGTGCGCGGGTTGTAGGCTTCGGCGGCGCCTCGCGCGCCGTAGGGACCATACGCGGCGGCGCCGCGTGAGTAGGTGCCGGTTCTCGGGTTGTAGCGGGACGCCACGCCGGCGCCGCCGTACGGTCCGTACGCGACGCGCGCCGCGCGTACGCGCCGGTCCACGGGTTGCACGACGCGCCGTAGCCGTAGGTCGGGTAGTGCGGGTAGTAGGTACGGGTAGAAGCCGCCATAGCCGTAGTAGGGCGGATAGTAGTAGCCGGTGCCCCACACGACGCAGCCCCAGGCGACCATCATGCCGGTGTAGGCCGCTGCGGTCGCGAACACCACCGCGTCGCTGTTGTCCTCGACGACCGTGACGTTGGTGACGTTGTAGGCCGGCGAGCTGGCCGGGATTTCGTAGATCTGCCCGGGCACCGATCCCGTGACTTCCAGGGCCCGCTCGGCGCTCTTGCTCATGAACCAGACGCCCTGGAAGCACATGTAGTACAGGTCGCCGACTTTGATGATGTCCTTGTCGGTGTTGACCGCGCGGGACACCGTCGTCTTCTCGATCGGCTGGAATTGAGGATCGCCCTGGTAATCGACCTCCGGCGCCTTCACCTGTTTCTTGTCGATGCGTGCGGTCTGCGGAACCTGTGCCAGCAGGACTGCTTCGGCAGCCTCGTTGGTGCCCGGCACCGACGCGAGCACGCGCGAGCGGGGATGCGACGGGGAATCTTCTTGAAGTCCTCCGGGAGGTTCTGCGTCGCGAATGTCCACGGCCCCGAAAAGCCCGGAGCCGAAAACCAGCGGCCGGAGATGAGGTAGAACAGCGGACCGTTCTTCTCGAGCCTGAACAGATCGCTGTCGGTGTTGCTGATCCACAGCAGCTTCGTACCGCGTGACCAGCTGGTAGTTGGCGTCGCCGTGCAGAAGAATCATCTCCGCCGGCTTGGTGCTGACAAAGACGGTTGGCACCTCTGCCGCCGTCAGCGTGCGGCCTGGAACCGCCGCCTTCACCTCGTCCCAGTTCTTGTCGGCCGGAAGCTTTGCGAAGGCGTCAGGAAGCTTGCCTGCGGGTTTCCACGGGCCGTTGACCGACGGCGCGGAGAGCCAGCTCTGGTCGTATCGGAGGTACTGCGTCTTGGTTGGGGGTGCATTCGAACAGGTCCCAGTTCGTGTTGACGACGAACCGGAGATCGCTGTCCTTGATGGGGCTCCAGACGGGGTCGCTGTCGATGTTCAGCAGAACCGCCTTCGATCGGCTGTAGAAGATGACTGGAGGATCGGCTTTCACGCCCTCGATGTTCTTCGGCATGATCTGGCTCTTGTCGAGTCGAGCGAGCACTCGATCGAGGCCGATCACCAGGTCGCCTTTCGGAACGTTCTGCTCGACGTGTTCGACAATCTCACGGACCTGTTCCTTTGGCAGGTCCGGAAAATTCGACTCCGTGAGCTTCACCTGAGTGAAGTTGACGAGCCGCTCGGTGACCGCGACGGTCGTGTCCGCCTCGACCTTCACGGTTCCGAGCGCCGGTTTCGCCGCGCCCTTGGCGGTAAAGGCGACCGCCGCGTACGCCACCATGCGGCGTTGTCCGTCCCAACTCGCCACCTGCGGCTGAAAATGCGGATCGTGCCGCCATCGGCCGACTGCGAGTCGCGAGGCCAGCCGCCATCGTCCACGCGAGGCGCGGCTGCGGTCGACGAAGCGGCGGCTTTCGCAGGAGCGGCGGCTTTGGCAGGAGCGGCGGCCTTCGCAGGGGCGCGCCCTGGCTCGAGGCGGGTGTGCTGGCCTGACGAGCCACCAGGGACGCGACCGGTGACAGCACCATCGCGCCCGCCATCGCGGCCGCCACGACGCGTCGACTCACACGACGATTGCCGATCATCTATGTCTCCAACCGTTCACGGCCGGCATGAACGGTTTTCAGGAACTCGACGCGTCCGGGGCCAGGCGTCCGCGGACTTCCGCGACGTAGTCCAGGCCGCGTGTGGTCGCGACGAAATCGAATTGAACAAGCGGCGGCTCCTCGACGCGACTCGATGACCGACAGGAGCGACGCGAAGCGTTCGCCGCGCACGTGCTCGCGCAAGTCGATCTCCGTCGCCCACTCCTCCAGATAGCGCACCGCCGAGTCTGAATCGATCCAGACGCCGCAATTGCGGCAGCCGGGCTCGAGACGCGTGGTCGCCATGAGAAAGCGCAAGGCCGCCACCACCTCTTTCGACCGGCGAGCCGCCACCTTGAACACCACTGTCAAGCGGGCCATCTCGCTGGTCATCGCGTTGGCCCTCCGGGCCCTCGGCCCTCAGATCTCGTTCTCCTCGCAAGCTGTTTCCACAGAATCGTCCGTCTGAGGCGCGGCGTGAATCGATGTGATCGGAAACTACCGGTTGTGGTCAAACTGCAGCAGACGTACCATCCGCGTTTTCCGCTGAAAGTCCGTCAGTCTTTAGGGATTCTTGACCCTCGGCAGGAATCCGCGGCCGAGCAAGAGCGTGGCCGACTCCGGCATGGCGTATGAGATCCGTTATTCCGGAGGCTGTGTCCGCCGCCAACCTCTCGACTTCGAGCGGAACCTCTGGAGTCGCGTCGCGATCGCAGAAAAATTGCTCCGTTTTTTCGGCGGCGCTTCTGTCCGGCCACGACCGTCCGGCTCGTCGGACCTCCTCCGGAATGACGGAGCAACCATCCTGCGCATCGTCTCCACGAGGGTTCCGCTGACCATTTAGTTACAACGACTTCAGGCGACCTGACGCCGGCCGCAATCCATGGCATCGCCCGTGCTCCTCCACGGGCGGATGCAGAACCCTGTGCGCAGACCAGCGACCGCCGCAATCGGCACCATCGTGCTGCTGGCACTGGCCGTCATCCGCGTGGCGGGCGCGCAAGACCAGGGAGCGGCGAACGAGTTCAACGACTCGCATTTCCACCTGACCAACTACATCCAGGAGGGCATCGATCCCCGCCGCTTCCTCCAGATCATGGGCAAGCGCGTCGGACGGTCGACCCTCTTCGGCATCCCGCTGCAGCAGCAATGGTCGTACGCGAACTCCGGCCGACTTTGCGCCGACGCTACTACCTCCAGAGCGACGCGCCGCTCTACTACTACTCGTTCACCGACGCGTTCATCGCGATGGCGTACCGCGCGCTCGACGCCGATGATCAGGCACGCTTCGATCCGATGATCACCGGCTTCAACCCGGCCGACATGTACGCGGTCGATCACATCCGGCGCGTGCTCCGCACGTTTCCCGGTGTGTTCACGGGCATCGGCGAGTTCAGCATCCACAAGGAGTTCGTGTCCGCCAAGGTCTCGGGGAGACCGCGAGCCTTACGAACCCCGCACTGGATCGCGTCCTCGATTTCGCGGCGGACTCGGGCTCGTCGTCATCCTGCACAGCGACATCGACATGCCGTTCGCGAAGGTCGACGCCGAGCCGGTCTACCTGACGCAGATGAAGGCGCTGCTGAAACGCCATCGTCGAACATCGATCATCTGGGCCCACATCGGACTCGGCCGCATTGTCCATCCCGTTCAGGCGTCAGCCGAGTCCGCCGAACGCACACCGACCCAGCTCGACATCGTGGAGTCGATGGTCAGCGACTCGGAATTCGCGCACGTGAACTTCGACATCTCCTGGGACGAGGTCGCCAAGCTACGCGGTGGCGACGCCGCAATCCGTTGCGCGTGTCGCCGACATGCTCAACCGGCACCCCGATCGGTTCCTGTTCGGCACCGACACCGTCGCGCCGGCCGGACCGGAGCCGCATATTCGCGGTGTTCGACATGTGGACGCCGGTATGGCGCGCATTGACGCCGGACGCGAGTCTCAAGGTGCGGAAATCGAACTACGAACGGATTTTCAACGAAGGCCGTCGCCGGGTCCGGGCGTGGGAGCAAGCCAACCTGCCATGAATCGCTGCGAGGGTTCGTGCATGACTACGAGGAGGAGTTGATGAGATCCCAATGGATCGCGACAGCCGTGAGGCACCTGCGGTGCCCGCTCGCCATCGTGCTGGTCTTCGCGTGTTCGGGCGTCACACCGGGCGGAAGGCGGCCAGCCGCCGACCACGGATGCCGCGGCACAACCGGTCTCTCCGGACAGGCCGTCGATGGAGATCTACGGCTTCGGCCAGGCGGACGCCATCGTCGACTTCAAGCAGAACAACCCGGACTGGTACGACGTGAACCGTCCGTCGCGGCTGCCCGAACGTGGCCAATCAGTTCGGGCAGGATGGCCGCTTCTATCTGAGCGCGCGCCAGAGCCGCGCTCGGCGTCAAGGGCGAGATGCCGACGTCGAACGGCACGGTGAAGGGGCAGTTCGAGTTCGACATGTTCGGCGTCGGCGCCGACGCCGGCCAGACGACCATCCGCCTGCGCCACGCGTGGGGACAGTGGAAGCAGGTCGGCGCCGGTCAGACCAACAGTCAGTTCATGGACGTCGATGTCTTTCCGAACGTCGTCGACTACTGGGGCCCGAACGGGATGCTCTTCTTCCGCAACGTGCAGGTGTTCTGGGAGCCGTATCGTGACGGCGATTCGAATGCCCGCATCGCCGTCGAAGCGCCCGGCGCGAGCGGCGACGGCGGCGTCTACGCGGATCGCGTGGAGCTGCAGAACATCAAGGCCCGGTTCCCGTCGCCCGACTTCACCGGTCACTATCGCCTGGCGCAGAAATGGGGGCTACGTCCAGCTCGGAGGGGCGCTGCGCTACATCGGCTACGACGACAACTCTCACGACCGACAAACTCGACCTCAGCGGTCACGTGTGGGGATGGGGACTGTCCGTCAGCTCGAACGTGGAAGGCGACGGAGAACGACGTGTTGCGCACTGCAGTTCGTCTATGGCGCCGGCGTCGAAAACTACTTCAACGACGCGCCGGTCGACGTCGGCGTCAAGAACAATCCCGGAAATGCGGTCACGCCGATCGTCGGCGAGGCGCTGAAGGATCTCGGCATCGTCCTCTATCTGGACCACAACTGGAACAGCACCTGGTCCACGGCGGCGGGCTACGCGCTCGTCGATATCAGCAACAGCAACGCGCAGGCGGCGAACGCCTACCGGAAAGGACAATACGCGTCGGTCAACCTGCTCAGCACGCCGGCGAAGAACGTGATGATGGGCGGCGAGCTCCAGTTCGCGCGCCGCGACAACTATCTGGACGGCTTCAGCAGCAACGATATCCGCCTGCAGTTCACGTTCAAATACAACTTCTCGGTCAAGCGTAGGGAGGCTAGGGCCATGTTCACGAAGGCACGTTCGCGCCCGCGACAGGCGGGACTCGTCGCGGCAGGCGCGCTCGCCGTCTGCGCCAGCGGGTTTGACGTTGGCGGCGCAGTCGGCGGCCGATCCGCAGACAACGGTCAACAACGCGTTCAACCAGTTCAAGGCGACTGAAGGAAGGCAAGAACGCCGACTACATTCCGGCGCTCGCCAAGGTCGACCCGAACCTGTTCGGCATCGCGCTGATCACCGTCGACGGAAAGGTCTATACCGCCGGCGACATCAAGACCGAGGTGTCGATTCAGTCGATCTCGAAGGTCTTCACGATGGCGCAGGTCATTCAGGAGCAGGGTCTCGAGTCGGTCGAGAAGCGGATCGGCGTGGACGCGACCGGCGCCCGTTTCAACTCGATTATCGCGATTGAAGGCGTCCAGCACCGTCGTCGGCACCGGCGCGCCCGAGATGAACCCGCTGGTCAACCCGGAGCGATCTCGGCGACCAGCATGGTGACCGGGGCAAGCGCCGACGTCGTCTGGAAAAGATCATCGGCTACGCACAACGACTACGCCGGACGTCCGTTGACGGTGCTGCAGGACGTCTACAAGTCCGAGTCCGACACGAACCAGCGCAACCAGGCCATCGGCGCGCTCGATGCTGGCCTACGGCTACATCAAGTCCAACTGGCCGCAGGCAGTCGATCTCTACACGCGACAGTGCTCAGTCGGCGTCAACGCGAAGGACCTGGCGATGATGGCGGCGACGCTGGCTGCGGGCGGGAAGAATCCAGTCACCGGCAAGCGCCTGCTCGATGAGAACAAGGTGCCCGGAGTGCTGGCGGTCATGGCGACGGCCGGGCTGTACGACGACTCCGGCAAGTGGCTGCTATCACACCGGCCTGCCCGCCAAGAGCGGCGTCGGCGGCGGCCTCATCGCCGTGTCGCCCGGCAAGTTCGGCATCGCGGTCGTATCGCCGCCGCTCGACGATGCCGGCAACAGCGTGCGCGCTCAGCGGGCCATCGCTGCGATTTCCAACGCGCTGGGCGGCAACCCACTGTTCGCCCGGTCTCGCTGAACCTTTCTTACGAGGAGATCATGATGTTGAAGCACGCAGTGTTGGCAGCGGCATTATTCGGCGCAAGCGCAGCTCCGGTCCTGGCCCAGACACCCAAGGTCGAGGTCAGCGTGATCTACGGGTTCACCTTCTCCGACGGTGTCAGCGGGAACAACGTCGTCGCCGGAGACGGAAAACATCTACAACCGCCTCGACCCCAAGGACTCAGGTTCGCTGGGGTTGAGCGTCGGATTTCACGTCACTGAAAACGCCGAGGTCGGCTTCATGATACGCGCACCAGACGTCCAAGCTCGTCGCCGGAGGCACGAGAGAACGAGAGCTGGGAGACATGGGCGTCAGCAGCTACCACGGCTACTTCGCTTACAACTTCGCCCAAACGACAGTCACCTCGGTGCCGTTCATCTACGGCGGACTCGGCGCGACGAACTTCTCCAGCGTCGACACGACCACCGGAACAGTCGGTGGATCGGTGACGACACGAACGATTCCCGGCGAGTCTCAGTTCTCGACCACGTGGGGCGGCGGCGTGAAGTTCTTCCCGGCGCCGCACATCGGCATCCGAGTCGTCGGCAGCTTTACGCCGACGTATATCAAGAGCGACGCGGCGGGCTGGTGGTGCGATCCGTACTGGGGATGCTACCTCGTCGGCAACGCGCAGTATTCCAATCAGCTCTCGCTGAGCGGCGGCGTCACGCTTCGCTTCTGAACCCATCGATCGGACGGCGAGTGGCCAGCGCTCGAAATACACATGGCGCTACCACGGCGTTTCACTCGGGTAGTCGACCTCAGGTCCCGTGTCAGCGAGCCTGAAGGCCTGCACTACATCAGAGTGAAACGGCATAGTCAGAACTGCCGTCCGGTCCCGATCAGCAGGACCGCCAGGTGTTCCGCGTCAAAGCGCTCACCATCCTCCTGGTTTGTATCGCCTTGAGCGCCACGGCGGGCGCTCAGGGCGCGCGGATGTGGTGACGCTGACCAACGGCGATCGCATCACCGGCGAAGTCGTCCGTCTCGAACGAGGGAGACTCCGAATTCAAGACCGACGACGAGGCACCATCTACTTCGAGGTGGGACATCGTTGGCACGGGTCACTTCGAAGGACATGTTCGAGGTCGTCACGACGGATGGGAATCGCTATCTCGGCACGCTGACGACGGACATCCGCGGGACTCTGGTCGTCGCGGGAATCGATGGTGAGTTTCCCTGCCGTTGATGGATGTGACGGTGATCACCGCCATTGGCCGGGGTTTCTGGAAGAAGCTCGACGGATCGCTCGACATCGGTTCAGCTATACCAAGTCGAGCGCCATTGCACAGCTCAACCTCAACTCGACCACCGTATATCGAAAGCCTGCGTTCGAAGCCCGGTTGACCGCGTCGGGCACCCTCACCAAGAGCGAGGACAACGAGAGAGACGACCGCGGCCACCGTCCAGGCGTCTTATGTGCGATACCGGGGACATCGGTGGTTCGTCGCGGGAGCGGCTGCACTGGAGAGTAACGAAAGCCTCGGCCTTCGCCTGCGCTCGCAGATCGCCGCGTCGGTTGGACCGCGGCTCGTCAACACGAATCGCGCGTATGTCACGGCGGGAGTCGGGCTCTCCGTCAACCACGAGGAGGCGGTGGACGCCGAGTCCACCGACAATCTCGAATCGATGTTCACGTTCAGGAGCTCGTAAGCTCTCGTACGACCGCCCCAAAACCAACGTCGATGTCGCGTTCCAGTACTTCCAAGTCTCAGCAACTGGGGCCGGCAGCGCATTCAGCTCGACGCGGCCGTCAAGCGCGAGATCTGGAAGGATGTGTTCGTCGCGGTCAACCTGTTCGACACATTCGACAGCCGGCCACCCAATCCCGACTCTCATAGCAACGATGTGGGCGTGGTGCTGATCTTTTGGCTGGAGCTATTGATGCTTCCCTTCATCGTCCTGGTCCTGACGGCGCTCACCACGGTCCAGGAGCCGGGGAAGAGTGAGCGCGTCGTCATGGCGGGCGCGGCGCGCGTGGAGCGCGTCGACACGTTCGGCCGTTCGATAACGGTGCGGACCGATCAAGGAGTGTCACACACCGTTTACGTCGGACCTGAGCTCAGCGTCTTCGAGCCAGTTGCGAGCCGGCGACACGGTGACGCTCCGGGTGGTCGAATCGGTGATCGTCGCGTTGAAGCATGGAGCGAAGCCCACGGCATTGAACGATACGACCGCCGCGGCCCGCAAGGAGAGCGGAGGCCGAAGCGATGTCCAGCAGCAGCTCAAGGCCGTCGTGATCGATCGAATCCGTCGACATCCCGGCGCAGGTCGTCGTCTATGTCCTGGGAGACAATCGCCGCGTCATGCGCAACGCGGTGGATCCGCATCTCCTCGAGGGCTTGAAGGAAGGGCGATGTCGTCGAGCTGACGCAATACCGCGCGAGCGCGCCATCGAGCTCCAGAAACAGCCGTAAAAACCGGCTCCGGCATTCAGGGAGAACCTCCGACGCGATGGAGAGCCCTCCTCGCGAACCGCGCGCATCGCTGTCCAGCCAGACCGCGAAGTCTTTGATTTGTTCGACTTCCAGCGATGGAACAGTCCCGCGCACTCCGGCACGGAGACTGCTCCTCACGTGGGGACCTGACACCGCGGCCCGCGGCGCGTCTCAGGAAATCGAGGACAACCCATGCCATCTGGATAAACGAAGCTCGATCCGTCGTTCATCACGGCTCCAGAGCCTCGAGATGAATACCAGCGACCTGCCGGATGGCGTCGACCGCCGGGCCTTCATGATGCGAAGCGCCCTCATTGGCGCGATGGCGGTGATCACCGGTTGTTCGGAAGGACCGGCGAGCACAGGCCGCAGCGCCTGCCGCTCCCCGCCGGCGACTCCCGCGCCGCCGCTGTCCGAGGAGCTCCACGTTGCGCCGAAAAGCGAAGGCGCCGATCCTCACGACTCTCGACGAATTCTACAAAGTCGGTCCCGGGCCCTCGAGCTCCCACACCATCGGACCGATGCGCATCACCTGCGACTTCTATCAGCGCTGCAGCAAGCTGCCCGCCGATCAGCTCGCCAAGGCGACCGCAATCAAGGTCCACCTCTTTGGCAGCCTCAGCGCGACCGGCAAGGGACACGGCACCGAGCGCGCGCGCTCTGGCCGGCGTCGATCGGAAAGGAACCGGCAACCGTTGAACCCGAGTTTCTCGACGGTCTCGTCGCGAAGCCGGACCAGATCTTCCCGGTCAAGCTCGGGGACAAGACGTTCGACGTCTCGCTGAAAGACGTCATCTACGACGCGACGAAGGGTGACTTCAAACACCCAACACGATGACCTGCAAGTTGATGGGCGGCGACGCCGTGCTCTACGAGCTCGGAATGCTACTCGGTCGGCGGTGGGTTCATCGAGTGGAAGGGCTACGAGCCGCCGAAGAAGGGCCAGCCGAAATACCCCTACGCCACGATGAAGGAACTGCAGGCGCACGCGATACAGAACAAGCTGTCGATTGCGCAGGTCGTCATGGCCAACGAAGTCGCCGTCTCCGGCAAGACGCGAGGCGGAGATCAACGCCTTCGTCGACAAGATCTCCACGGCGATGGTCAACATCGTCAAGGCCGGACTGAAGGCGCCGTCGACGACGCTGCCCGGTCCGATCAAGCTCAAGACCAAGGCCGGCGACGTCTACGCGCGGGCGATGCAGGACAAGTAGTAGAACAGCGCGGGCTCGGCGTCGTGTCCGGCGTATGCGCTCGCCGGCTCGGAGGAGAACGCGCGCGGCCACCTCGTGGTCACGGCGCCGACCGGGCGGATCCGCGGGCGTGATGCCGGCGCTCGTGTACGCCGTCGGCGAAGGCGGTCGCGATCTGCCGCAAGCAGAAGATCCACCGACGGATTTCTCGCCGCGGCGGCGGTCGGATATCTGTGCAAGCACAACGCCACGCTGTCCGGCGCCGAGGGCGGATGCCAGGCCGAGATCGGCGTCGCGTCCGGCGATGGGCGCGGCCTTCCTCGCTCAGGCGCACGACCAGGACATCAGGTGGTCGCGAACGCCGCCGAGTCGTCGCTCGCAGCATCACCTCGGGATGACCTGCGATCCGGTCGCCGGATTCGTGCAGATTCCGTGCATCGAGCGATGCGCGTTCGGCGCGGTGAAGTCGTGGACCGGCTTCATGATCGCGCAGCAACGAGATCCCCGCCAACCGCCGCGTCGATTTCGACACCACGGTCAACGCGATGGCGCTCACCGCGCAAGGAGATGAACGCGCAAGTACAGGAGACATCGGAAGGCGGTCTCGCCGTGTCGCTGGTGCTCTGCTGACGCGTGACGATCGTGAGCTCAGGGGACCGTACGAGCCGTGGCGCGAAAACTGGCGGCGATCGCATGGCTGATCACCGCCGTTTACTACTTCTATCAGTGCGTGCTGCGCTCGGCGCCTGCGGTGATGATGCCTGCAGCTGTCGGATGCCTTCGGGCATCACCGCGACCGGCGTGGCGTCGATGGCCGGCTTGTTCTACTGGGGCTATTCGCCGTTCAGCCTGGTCGCCGGCGCGGCGCTGGATCGCCTCGGGCCGGCCCGGGTCGTGCCGATCGGCGCCGCGGCGGTCGGGCGTCGGCGCGCTGTTGTTCGCGTCGAGAAGCAGGCACGCTGCCAACATCGGGCGGCTGATGCAGAGGCGCGGGCGGCGTGTTCGCCCTGGTCGGCGCGGCCTACATCGCCACGACGAACTTTCCCGGCGTCGCGCGCGGCGACGCTGATCGGCGCCACGCAGATGTTCGGCATGGCGGGCGGATCGGCCGGACAGTTCGTCGTCGGACCGCTGATTGCCGCGGGAATGGCGTGGAGTGTGTTCTGGGCGGGCATGGGAATCGCTGGCGGCTCGCGCATCAGCCTCGTCCTGTTCCTCATGCTGCCGGCGCAGGCGCCGAGCGCGTTCGCCAGCGAGCACGGGCTGGGTGATGTCGGTGCGCGCGCTCGTCGTCGTGTTCCGCAATCCGCAGTCGATCCTCTGCGGAGTGATCGCGGGCCTGCTGTTCATCCCGACGACGATCTTCGACATGATCTGGGGCGTCCGTTATCTCCAGGAAGCGCGCGGCCTCGGACTACGGCGCCGCGGTGATGCGATCGGCCACGGTGCCGTTTGGCTGGATCATCGGCTGTCCGCTGCTGGGGTTCGTGTCCGATCGCCTCGGCCGTCGCAAGCCCGTGATTGTCGGCGGCGCCGTCGTCCTGCTGGCGTGCCTGGCGTGGATCCTCTACGGGCCGTCGGGCGTGTTCCCGCCCTACGTCCTCGGCCTCGTCGCCGGCCTCGCGTGCGGGCGCGGCGATGCTGCCCTACACGTGATCAAGGAAGCCAATCCGCCCGAGATGAGCGGGACCTCGACAGGCGTCGTCAACTTCCTCAACTTCACGTTCAGCGCGCTGCTCGGCCCGGTCTTCGGCGGGCTGCTCGCGGCGGTCAGCGGCAGACGACGCCGATGGCGCTCGAACAATTACCAGACAGCATTCCAGCCACTCCTGTGCGGCGTCGGACTCGCAATCGTCCTCACGCCGTGATCCTGCGCGAAACCGGACCCGGCACCGCGCAGCCGGCTCGGCTGAGTTGCGAAGCCGTCATGACTACTGAAACAGGCACGGGAAAGTACGAACAGATGCTCGAGCGGTGCAAGAGCCTCGAGGCGGTGCCCACCGCGGTGGCCCACCCCTGCGAGCAAACGGCGCTGGAAGGCGCGATCGAGAGCCGGCCGGCTGGGCCTGATCGTGCCGCATCCTCGTCGGCCCGTCGCTCAAGCATCCGCGAGCCGTCGCCGCCGAGCGCCACATCGACCTCGGGATCCATACGCATCGTCGACGCGCCTCACAGCCACGGGTCGCCGCGGCGAAGGCGGTCGAGACTGGTCCGGCGCGGCGAGGCTGAGCTGCTGATGAAGGGCAGCCTGCACACCGACGAACTGCTTGAGCGCGGTGGTCGCGAAGCGAGACCGGACTCTGCGACCGGGCGCCGCATCGAGCCACGTCGTTCATCATGGACGTGCCGACGTACCACAAGGTCCTGATCGTCACCGACGCCGCCATCAACATCGCACCAACGCTCGAGGACAAGGTCGACATCTGCCAGAACGCGATCGATCTCGTGGTGTCGCTCGGTCAACAAGAGGCCGAAGGTCGCGATTCTGGCGGCGGTCGAGACCGTCAATTCGAAGATGCAGGCGACGATCGACGCGGCCTGTGCTCTGCAAGATGGCCGAGCGCGGACAAATCACCGGCGGCATTCTCGACGGTCCGCTCGCCTTCGACAACGCCATCAGCGTGGAAGCGGCGAAGATGAAGGGCATCACGTCGGAAGTCGCCGGCGACCCCGACATCCTGCTCGTTCCCGATCTCGAGGCGGGCAACATGCTCGCCAAGCAATTGAGCTTTCTCGCGAATGCCGACAGCGCCGGGCTCGTGCTCGGCGCGCGCGCCCGATCATCCTCACGAGCCGCGCCGACAGCGTGCGCTCGCGAATCGCCAGCTGCGCGGTGGCTTTGATGTCGGCGCACGCGCGTCGTCAGACGCTTCAGAGCGCGACCTAGCAGCGCACAATGGCCGACCACGGTCTCGTCCTCGTTCTGAACGCCGGTTCGTCGAGCCTGAAGTTCTGCGTCTATCGGACTGCAGAAAGCGATCCCTGGCCGCTCGAGGCGCGGGGCCAAATCGAAGGCATCGGCACGGCCGCGCGTTTCACCGCAAAGGACGGCGGCGGGACGACGCTCCACGACGAGCGGCTCGAGGGCTCGGTTCGTGACATGCCGGCGGCGCTCGACAGCCTGGCAAAATGGCTTCGCGGCCGATTCCAGGGGCGCGAACGTTCTCGGCGTCGGCCACCGCGTCGTCGCACGGCGGACCGCAGAACGCAGCGCCGGTGCTCGTGGACGCGGCGCTGATGCAGGACCTGCGGTCGTTGATACCGCTTGCCCCGTTGCATCAGCCGCTACAACCTGGCCGCGATCGACGCGGTCGACCGAGCGCCTGCCGAACGTGCCGCAGGTCGCGTGCTTCGATACCAGCTTTCATCGCGGCCACCGGTCGGTCGTCGATCTCGTGCCGTTGCCTGCCGACATCCGCGCGGCGGGGGTTCAGCGATACGGTTTCCACGGCCTCTCGTACGAGTACATCGCGTCGGTTCTGCCGCGTGTCGCTCCGGAGATTGCCGCCGGCCGCGTGATCGTCGCGCACCTGGGAAGCGGCGCGAGCCTGTGCGCGCTGAAAGGCGGCCGGAGCGTCGACAGCAGCCTCGGCTTCACGGCGCTCGACGGACTCTGCATGGGCACGAGACCGGGCGCGCTCGATCCCGGAGTCGTGCTCCATCTCTTTCAGGGGCTCGGCCTCTCGGCCAAAGAAGTCGAGACGATCCTGCATACAAGAAATCCGGGCTGCTGGGAATCTCGGGAGTCAGCAACGACATGCGCGACCTGCTCGCGTCGTCCCAGCCGGACGCGAAGCTGGCGGTCGACTACTTCGTGTACCGCGCGGCCCGAGAGATCGGCGCTCTCGCGTCGGTGCTGGAGGGGATCGACGGCCTGGTCTTTACGGCCGGCATCGGCGAGAACTCCGCGGAGATCCGCGCAGCGCATCTGCGCGGCCTCGTCCTGGCTCGGCGTCGAGCTCGATGCGAACGCCAACGCGAAGAAGGGACCGCGCATCTCCACACTCACCAGCCGGGTCTCGGCCTGGATGATTCCAACCAACGAGGAACTGATGATCGCGCGCCATACCGGCGCGCTTCTCGGCTCGCGCTTGCCGCGCGGCGGGCAGCGGCCAGAAGCTGATTCGACGAAACCAAAGGGGCATTCGACATGGCCAGCAGGCGGCGGATGACGGTTGATGGAAACGAGGCGGCAGCGTCGGTCGCATACCGGGTGAGCGAGTCGATCGCCATCTACCCGATTACGCCGAGCAGTCCGATGGCCGAGCTCTGCGACGAGTGGGCGAGCCGCAAGATGCCGAACCTGTGGGGCGGCATCCCGGAGATGGCCGAGATGCAGTCGGAGGGCGGGGCGGCCGGCGCCGTCCACGGCGCGCTGCAGGCAGGCTCGCTGGCGACGACGTTCACCGCGTCGCAGGGCCTGCTCCTGATGATCCCCAACATAGTAAGATCGCCGGGGAGCTGTCGCCCTTCGTGATGCACGTCGCGGCGCGCACGCTGGCGTCGCACGCGCTGTCGATCTTCGGCGATCACCAGGACGTCATGGCCTGCCGGCAGACCGGCTTCGCGCTGCTCTGCGCGAACTCGGTGCAGGAAGCGCACGACATGTCCGCGGTCGCGCACGCGGCCACGCTCGAAAGCCGCCTCCCGTTCCTCCACTTCTTCGACGGTTTCCGCACGTCGCACGAAGTCGCGAAGATCGAAGAGCTGAGCGACGACGACCTGCGCGTGCTGATTTCTGAAAAAGCCGTCTTCGCGCACCGCGCTCGCGGCTGACCCCGGATCGCCCGGTGCTTCGCGGAACCGCGCAGAACCCGGACGTCTTCTTTCAGGCTCGCGAGGCCTGCAACGGTTTCTACGACGCCTGCCCGGGCATCGTCGAGCGCACGATGCGGGCGTTCGAGCAGCTGACCGGCAGGCGCGTACAGCCTGTTCGAATACGCTCGGCGATCCGAATGCCGATCGCGTGATCGTCCTGATGGGATCGGGCGCCGAGACCGCGCAGGAAACTGTCGAATACATGACGGCACGGGGCGAGAAGGTCGGCATCCTCAAGGTGCGGCTCTATCGTCCGTTCTCGCGGACCGCGTTCATGGCCGCGCTGCCGAAAGGTGCGCGCACCCTCGCCGTGCTCGATCGAACGAAGGAGCCCGGCGGCATCGGCGATCCGCTGTATCTGGACGTGATGACGACGCTGGCCGAAGCGCAGGCCGAGGGCTTCTCACCGTTCAAGGCGGCGCCGCGCGTCATCGCGGGGCGCTACGGCCTCTCCTCGAAAGAATTCACGCCGGCGATGATCAAGTCGGTCTTCGACGAAATGGCCAAAGAAAACCCCAAGCGCCACTTCACCGTGGGGATCATCGACGACGTGACGCACACGTCGCTGCCGTGGGATCCGTCGTATCAGACCGAATCGCCGGACGTGTCGGCCTCGGTGTTCTACGGCCTCGGCGCCGACGGCACCGGTGGGCGCGAACAAGAACTCGATCAAGATCGTCGGCCAGGAAACAGAGCTGTACGCGCAGGGATACTTCGTCTACGACTCGAAGAAGTCGGGCGCGATCACCGTGTCCCATCTGCGCACGAGCAAGAAGCCGATCCGTTCGGCGTATCTGGTCAATCGGGCAAACTTCGTCGCCTGCCATCAGTTCGAGTTCGTCGACAAGATCGACGTGCTCGAGCAGGCGGCCCCAGGCGCCTCGTTTCTGCTGAACGCGCCGTTTCCCGTCGACGAGGTCTGGGATCACCTGCCGCGCGAGCTCCAGGAACAGATTCTCGAGAAGAAGCTGAAGTTCTTCGCCATCGACGCCTACGCGCTCGCCAAGCAGTACGGCATGGGCACCCGCATCAACACCATCATGCAGACCTGCTTCTTCGCAATCGCCGGGCTGCTGCCGAAAGACGACGCGATCAAGTTCATCAAGAAAGCGATCGAGAAGACGTACGGCAAGCGCGGTCCCGAAGTGGTGAAGAGGAACTGCGAGGTCGTCGATCAGGCGCTCGCGCATCTGCACGAGGTCAAGGTTCCGTCCGCGGTCAACGCCAGATACAACCGGCCGCCGCTCGTCTCGGAGAAGGCGCCCGATTTCGTACAGAAGATCACCGCCGTCATCCTCGCTGGTAAAGGCGACCTGCTGCCGGTCAGCGCGTTCCCGGTGGACGGGACGTGGCCGATGGCGACCGCGAAATGGGAGAAGCGGAACCTCGCGCTCGAAATCCCGGTGTGGGACTCGAAGATCTGCATCCAGTGCAACCAGTGCGCGCTCGTCTGTCCCCACGCGGCGATCCGCGCGAAGATCTACGACGAGGGCTCGCTGGCTGGTGCGCCGGACACGTTCAAGTCGACGACCTACAGGAGCAACGACTACAAGGGCAAGCACTTCACGATCCAGGTCGCGCCCGAGGACTGCACCGGCTGCAACCTGTGCGTGAACGTCTGCCCCGCCAAGGACCGCACCAATCCGAAGCACAAGGCGATCGACATGCACCCGCAGGCGCCGCTTCGGGAACCGGAGCGCGCCAACTACGATTTCTTCCTCAACATTCCCGAAGCGGATCGGACGACGATCACCAAGATCGATCACAAGAGCTCGCAGTTCTTCGAGCCGCTCTTCGAGTATTCGGGAGCCTGTAACGGATGCGGCGAGACGCCGTACTCAAGATGCTCACGCAGCTCTTCGGCGATCGCCTGCTGATGGCCAACGCGACCGGATGCTCCTCGATCTACGGCGGCAACCTGCCGACGACGCCGTACACAACGAACAAAGACGGCCGCGGGCCGGCCTGGTCGAACTCGCTCTTCGAAGACAACGCCGAGTTTGGTTTCGGTTTCCGGATGGCGCTCGATGGCCATGTCGCGGCAGCACCCGGAGCCTCGTCAAGACGCTTGGCGCGCAGATCGGCGACGGGCTCTGATCACCGCGCTCCTCGACGCGGATCAATCGGGCGAGGCCGGCATCGCGCGCCCAGCGCGAGCGGGTCGCGGCGCTGAAGCAGAAGCTCTCCGGCATTCAATCCGTCGAGGCGCGAAGGCTCGAAACGCTTGCGGACTACCTGGTCAAGAAAGAGCGTCTGGCTGATCGGCGGCGACGGATGGGCGTACGACATCGGCTACGGCGGCCTCGACCACGTGCTGGCGAACCGCCGCAACGTGAACATCCTGGTGATGGATACCGAGGTGTACTCGAACACCGGGGGCCAGGCGTCGAAAGCGACGCCGCTCGGCGCGTCGGCCAAGTTCGCGGCCTCCGGAAAACGGTCGGGAAGAAGGATCTCGGGCTGCTGGCGAACATGTGCGGACATGTCTACGTGGCGAGAGTGGCCTTCGGCGCGAAGATGCCGCAGACCGCGCAGGCATTTCTCGAGGCGGAGTCCTACGACGGACCCTCGCTGATCATCGCCTACAGCCACTGCATCGCCCACGGGTACGACATGGCCAACGGCGTCTCGCAGCAGAAACTGGCGGTCGATTCCGGCGTGTGGCCGCTCTACCGCTTCGATCCGCGGCGCATCCCCAAAGGTGAGGCGCCGCTTCAGCTCGATTACGGGAAGCCGAAGACAAAGGTCGCGGATTACCTGCGCAACGAGTCGCGCTTCCGCATGGTCGAACGCGCGGATCCCGCGCGCTACAAGGCGTTCGTCGCAGAAAATCCAGGCCGCGGCCGAGCGCCGCTACTCCGTCTACGAGCAGCTCGCCGGGATCAAGGTTCCGGCGTTCCAGTCTGCGCCGGATCAGGAGCAGCTGCCCGCGGCTCCCGACGCGAAGGAGAAGTGATGGACCTCAGCACCACCTACCTCGGAATGCGCCTGCCGCATCCGCTCGTCGTCGGAGCCGGACCGCTTGGCGACGACCTCGATACCGCACGCGCGCTCGAAGATGCCGGCGCATCGCTGCTGGTGCTGCGCTCGCTCTACGAGAAGAAGAGATCACCGGCGAACAGATGGACGCGTTCTTCAATTCCGAGGCCCACAACGAGTCGTTTTCAGAGGCGAGTAGTTTCGAGCCCGATGCTGTACTGTCGCTGGGGCCCGAGGAGTATCTCGAGCACCTCAGGCTCGTCAAACAGCGCCGTCCGCATCCCGGTGATGGCATCGCTGAACGGTGTGACGCCCGGTGGGTGGACGTCCTATGCGAAGCTGCTCGAAGAAGCCGGCGCCGACGGGCTCGAGCTGCACATCTATCACGCGGCCAGCGACATGTCGCATGAGCGCGGCCGACGTCGAGCGTCAGTCGCTCGAGATCGTCCGCGACGTGAAGCGCACCATCCGCATCCCGGTCGCCATCAAGATGGCGCCGCTCCTGACGGCATTTGCGCATTTCGCGAAACAGCTCGACACCGCCGGCGCCGACGGCCTCGTGATGTTCACCAGGTTCCATCGAATCGACATCGACGTCGAGGAGCTCGAAGTGATCCGCACGATGCCGCTGTCGGATTCCTCCGAGCTGCCGATGCGGCTGCGCGGTGCGGCCGCGCTGGCGGGACGCGTGAAGGCGTCGCTCGCGATCACCGGCGGCATTCATACCGGCCTCGACGTGATCAAGGCGACGATGGCCGGCGCTCATGCCACGCAGATGGTCTCGGCGCTGCTTCGCAACGGACCGGATCATCTGAGGACCGTACGCCGGGAAATCGACACATGGATGAAAGAGCACGAGTGGGAATCGCTGAACGAAATGCGCGGTAATATGAGCCTCCAACGGATTCCCGATCCGGCAGCGCATGAGCGCGCGAACTTCCAGAATGGCCCTGAGATGAACACGGACGTTTACCTGGGAGGGTCCTCGTGCAACAGCGTCTCTATGTAGCAGCCATGTGCGTGCTGGCGGCCGTGATCACGGTTCGAGCCGCCAGCGAGATCTCGCCCTCGCCATCACCATCGCCTGCCGGAATTTCGGCAGCCACGCAAGCCACGCCTCAATCCGCGCCTGCAGGTTATGTGGGAAGCGAGACCTGCATGGGTTGCCACGATCAGGCACGATTCGTTGAAAGGAACGCCGCACGCACAGGCACAGAATCCGCGCTCGCCGGAGGCGACGCACGGCTGCGAAAGCTGCCACGGCCCCGGCCAGGCGCACGTGGACGACGACGCGAAGGGACACATCCGGAAGTTCGGCCAGATCAAGCCCGCCGAAATCAACGAGACGTGCCTGACGTGCCACAACCGCGGCGAGCACGCGGGATGGGAGGGCAGCGGGCACGAGCGCCGCAATCTCTCCTGCACCACCTGCCACAGCGTGCACAGTCCGAAGTCGACGGAACGCCAGCTCGTCAAGGCGACCGAGACCCAGCTCTGTGCGCCACGTGCCACCGGCTGCAGGTGACCAAGACCGAGCGCGCCGTGGCGCACATGCCGGTGCGCGAGGGCAAGATGTCGTGCAGCTCCTGCCACAACCCGCACGGCTCGATCAGCAACGTCAAGAATCTCAAGACGGGCAGCTCGGTCGCCGAGCTGTGCACGAGCTGTCATACGGAGATGCGCGGACCGATGCTCTTCGAGCACGCGCCGGTGCGCGAGAATTGCGCCACCTGCCACGACCCGCACGGCTCGTCGAACGATCGCATGCTGGTCGTCCGGATGCCGATGCTGTGCCAGCGCTGCCACATCGCCAGCAAGCATCCGGCGACGCTCTACGACAAGGACCAGATCACCACCAACAAGAGCAACCGGATGTTCGGCCGGTCCTGTGTGAACTGTCATTCGAACATCCATGGCTCGAACCACCCGTCGGGCCAGTTCTTCATGCGGTAGCGGAGAGACGACACATGCGCCGCTCAGTACAGATTTATCTGCTCTGTCGCGCTGTGGCTGGTGCCGCAGCGGGCGCTCGCCCAGGCGTGAACGCCGTCGCCGACGCCGGCGCCGGCAGGCGCCGGCCGCCGGCTGCGCCACCGCCGCGACCCGCCGAGCCTCGGCAGCCTGTTCGAGCAGACCTGGCGCCAGTTCGAGCTCGGCGGCCGCTTCAGCAGCATCGACGGCGATCCGGCGCGCTTTCAGCGTTACCAGGACTTGAGAGACGGCGTCCTGTTCACCAACGCGCGCTTCGGGAAGAAGATCCCGGCGGAAAGTGGTTGTTCCATTCCGGCGCCGACAACGTCGGATGGCGCGATCAGAAATACTTCGCCGACTACGAGCGCGCGGGCCGCCTCAAGGTCACCGGGGCTCTGGAACCAGATCCCGCAGTTCTACAGCGTCGATACGATGACGCCGTATACACACAGCGCCCAGCCCACTGCTCCTCGACGACGCCACGCAGCAGCGGATTCAGAACGGGCAGGCGAACCTGTCGGCCTACGTGCCCATCGCGCCGCAGTTCGATCTGATCGAGCGCCGCGACATCGGCAACGTGAGCGTGCGTGGCGACGCCGACGCCGAACCTCGACGTGAAAGGCTCGTTCACCACGCAGAAGCATTCGCGGCGAGCTGCCCTGGGGCGCCAGTTTCGGATTCAGCAACGACGTCGAAGTCGCGCTGCCGTACGACTCGCGAACCAACGACTTCAACCTTGGCGCGGAGTGGACGAACACCACGAGCATGCTTCGCGTCGCGTACGACGGCTCGTGGTTCGACAATCTCGCCGACACGCTCGTCTGGGACAGCCCGCTGCGCCTGACCGACATCTCGACGGCGCGCCCGGGCGCGGACGCATGTCGCTCTGGCCGTCGAACACCGCGCAGACGGTCAGCGTGGCGGGCTACAGAAAGTTCGCAGCACAGGACCGCAGCTGCACCGGCTTCTTCTCATTACGGCTCGTGGAGCAACAACGAGCCGCTCGCAGCCGTTCACGATCAATTCGGCGATTGCGCCGATTGCGCTGCCGCGCACCAACGCTGATGCCGAAGCCCACGTCTTCTCGACCAATCTGAACCTGACGTCGCACCCCGCGACCGACTGGCGGTTCGGCGCGCGCTTCCGCAACTACACCTATGCCAATCACATGCCGGCCACGAGCATCACGCAGTACGTGAACTACGACTCGGGCGTGTCGACGACGCCCACCGGCGGTCCCGATCTCTATGCCCACGACCGGACCACGTTCGACGGCGACGCGACGTGGGACAAGCTGAAGCCGCTCGCGCTGACCGTCGGCTACACGCACAACGGCAACGGCTACGACGCGCGGATCTTCCAGTCGAGCGGCGAGGACGTGTTTCGCGTGTCGGCCGACGCGGTGGGATCCTCCTGGGCCACCTTCCGCGTGCAATACGAGGTCGGCAGCCGCACCGGATCGGGCCTGGACGAGCAGGCCCTGATCGATATCGGCGAGCATCCGGAGATGCGGCATTACGACCTGGCCGACCGGACGAGAAACCGCTTCACGGGGCAGGTCGACATCGTCCCGTCGGACGCCTGGATGTTCAGCGTCTCCGGCGGACTCCTGCACGACGACTACGGCGACACGGTGTTCGGACTGCAGAAGTCGAACGGGAACACCTTCTCGCTCGCCGCCGACTACCACCTGCCGAACGGCCTGGGCGCGGGCGCCACCTACAACTTCGAGCGGTATACCGGACTGCAGCAATCGCACGAGGGAGATTCGTCGGACGCGCAGTTCAACGATCCGCTGCGCAACTGGACGTCCGACTCGACCGAGACGGTCCACTATTTTTCCATTTACGCGACGCCGCCCCGCATCGGCCGCAACACCGAGGTGCGGTTCTCGTACGATTTCAGCCACGCGGCCGGCAATAACCTCTACACGATTCCGGCGGGCAGCCCGATTCACGGCGCCCAATCAGCTGCCGGAGGTGTTCAACAAGCTGCAGCAGCTGCACATCGACGCGCGCTACCGCATCAAGAACAACCTGGCGGCGACGTTCTCGTATCTCTACGAGCCGCTGAACATCTATGACTACGCGTTCGATCCCAGCGTGGTCAACGGCATCGCGCAGCCGAGCTCGCTCGTGCTCGAGTATGTCTACCGGCCGCATACACCGCGAACGCGTTCGTGCTCGGCTTGAAATATCTCTGGAAATAGCCGTCAACTGCATTGTCTCTCTGGAGGTTCCATGGCGGATGCGCGTAGTAAAGAAGATGTCTTCCGATTGCGCTGCTCGTCGTTCGCCGTCTGAACGGCGTCCTCGCTCGTCGCGTCAGCTCAGGATGCCGAAGAAAGGCGAGGCCGTCTACGGCGCCCAGAAGTGCATGACCTGCCACTTGATTGGCGGCAAGGGAAACAAGACCAATCCGCCTCGACGGCGTCGGCGGCAAGCTGAGCGCCGCGGAAATCAAGGAGTGGATCGTGAACCCGACGGAAATGACGGCGAAGATCAAATCGACCAAGAAGCCGCCGATGCCGAACCGCTATCCAAGCTGCCGCCGGCCGACATCGACTACGCTCGTCGCCTACCTAGCGAGCCTGAAGTAGGACAGTTCGTGGCGAGTCGTCGAGTCCTCGCCGTCATCCGCTCGCGATTGCCGGCGCGATCGTCACCACGGCTTCGGCCGTGGTGTTCGTCGACGCTGGTGATCGCGATGCTGTTCGGAGATGCTCAACAACCCCTACGCCGGTCTGGTGGTCTTCATCGCCACTCCCCGCCGTGTGTTCGTGATGGGGCTGTTGCTCATCCCGGCCGGCATGTGGCTGCAGAGCAAGAAGCTCGCGCTCCATCCCGAAGCGACGGCCGACTGGCCGGTGATCGATCTGCGGCAGCGCCACGTCCGCCGCACGGCCCTCGTCGTCACCATACTCACTGCGATCAACGTGGTCATCATCCTGCTTGCGGGCTACGGCAGCCTTCACGCAATGGAGACGCCAGGGCTTCTGCGGGCAGGTGTGCCACACGACGATGGAGCCGCAGTTCAAGTCCTGGCAGGTCGCTCAACACGCCGGCGTGGCGTGTGAACTGCCATATCGGCGAAGGCGCAGGCGGCTTCGTTCACGCCAAGCTCGGTGGCGTGCGGCAGCTGATGCACGTGATTACCAACCAGGTGCCGACGCCGGTGCCTCCAGGCGCCGACATGCTTCCTGGCGCGCAGGCGCAGCTCTGCTCCAAGTGTCACAAGCCCGAACAGTCATCGCGGACAGCGTCCGTGTCACGCGCGTGAGCTGCGCCGACGACGAGGCGAATTCCGAGACGATGTCGGCGATGCAGATGCACGTGAGCCACACCGCCTCGTCGGAGCGCGGGATTCACTGGCACGCCAATCCGTCGATCCGCGTCGAGTGCGTCGCCACCGGCGAGAAGGGCGAAACGATTCCTTACGTGCAAGTGACCGACGCGCAGGGACAGGTCAGAGAATACGTGGCGCCCGATACTCCCGCGGACGTGATCGGCGGAACCCGGCAGACGGATGGACTGCATGGATTGCCACAACACGGTGGGCCATCCGATCTCGCCGACACCGAGCAGGCAGTGGACCGGGCCATCGCCGAGTTGAAGGTGAGCCGCGATCTCCCGTTCGTGCGGCGTGAAGGCGTCCGCCTGCTGAAAGAGGAGTATCCGAGTCAGGATGCCGCCGCTCAGGCCATCGATCAGGGCTTGCGGAATTTCTATCGAGTCGCAGAAAGGTGCCAATCACGCAAACGCTGGCGCAGGCCGTGGCGGCTTTTCAGGAACTCTACCGCCGCAACGTGTTTCCGACGATGAAGTGACCTGGGGCACCTATCCCGGACAACACCGGTCACCTCAACGCGCCCGGCTGCTTCCCGCTGTCACGACGATTCGCACGCCACCAAGGACGGGGCGACGATCAGCGGCGACTGCGGGTTCTGCCACGAAACAAATCGAGCGGCCGTAAAGATGACGCGTGTGTTCCGAATCTTGCTGGTTCTCCCGCCCTCGGCCGCTGCCCTCGCCACTCTTCATGCCCAGGCAGGCCGTTCGGCGATCACGCTCGCCGTGGACGCCACGGAAGCTCCGCGAAAAATCCTTCACGCACGGGAAATCATCAGGGTCAGCCCAGGCCCGCTCACACTCCTTTATCCGAAGTGGATTCCCGGCGAGCACAGCCCGACCGGACCCGTCGTCGATCTCGCAGGACTGAAGATCACCGCCGGAAATACCACGGTGCCGTGGCGCCGCGATCTCTCGACAACATGTTCGCGATCCACTGCGTCGTCCCGCAGGGCGCGACGACGCTCGATCTTTCCTTCGACTTCCTGCTTGCCGCCGGAGCGCGGCCGGCTTCTCGTCAGGCGCGTCATCGTCGGCTCAACTCCTCGTGTTGAGCTGGAACCAGGTCGTGCTCTATCCGAGCGAGCCCGCGCCCGACAACGTCACGGTCTCGGCGAGCGTGAAGCTGCCCGAAGGCTGGAAGCACGCCTCGGCGCTCACGCCGAAGGAAGTGTCCGGAATGTCGTGAGTTTCCAGGATTCGTCGCTGACGATGCTGGTGGATTCCCCGCTACTGACCGGAGCTCACCTGCAGAAGGTCGATCTGACGCCGGCATCGAAGGTCCCGCACTTTCTGAACATCGCCAGCGACAGCGACGCGGCGCTCGCGATTACGCCCAAGCAGGTGGCCGGCTACAAGCAGCTGGTGCTCGAGGCCGATGCGCTCTTCGGCGCTCACCACTACGATCACTACGACTTTCTACACGTTGAGCGATGCGGTCGCGCATTTCGGGCTCGAGCATCATCAATCGAGCGACGACCGGGTGAGCGAACGGACGTTCCTCGACGACAACCTGTGGAAGATCAACGCGGGTCTCCTGCCGCACGAATTCGTGCATTCCTGGAACGCCAAGTATCGGCGGCCGAGCGGACTCGCGACCGGCGATTTCTCGACGCCGATGAAGGACGACCTGCTCTGGGTCTACGAAGGGCTGACCGAATACCTCGGCAACGTGCTGACCGCGCGCCCGGCCTGCGGACTCCGGAGGAATATCGCGAAAATCTCGCGCTGCTCGCCGCCCGGCTCGACAACCGGCCCGGCCGCGAATGGCGCTCGCTGCAGGACACCAACGATGCCGCCCAGCTCCTGCGTACTCGCTCGCGGAGACTGGAACTCGCTGCGGCGCGACGTGGACTTCTACGACGAAGGCGACCTGATCTGGCTCGAGGCCGACGTCACGATTCGTCAGCTGACCGGCGGCCGCCGATCGCTCGACGACTTTTGCAAGGCCTTCCACGGAGGCGCGAGCGGTCGGACCGGCCCTCGTTCCCACACGTTCGACGACGTGGTGTCGGCGCTCAACCAGATCGCGCCGAGCGACTGGAAAGGATTCTTCACCACGCGGCTGACCGCGCTCAGCCTGCGCGCGCCGATGCAGGGCATCGAGAAGAGCGGCTGACGCTTTCGTATCGGGACACGCCGACCAGCATGGATACCGCGCTGACCCGCGGCCTCGCGGCTGTCGAACTTCAGGTATTCGCTCGGCATCGTCACCGGCGAAGACGGCGCGATCACGGACGTCGTGCCCGGATCGCCGGCAGCCAAAGCGTCAATCGGCCCCGGGATGAAGATTGCCGCCGTCGACGGCCGTAAATACTCGAGCGACATCCTCCGGGAGGCGCTGAAGCGGACGAAGGCGAACACCGCTGCCATCGAGCTGCTGGTCATCAACGGCGAGTTCTACAAGTCGCACCGCCTCGACTATCACGGCGGCGAACGTTATCCCTACCTCGAACGCGACCCGTCGAAGCCAGATCTTCTGAGCGCGATCATCAGCTCCATCGCGAAGTAAATCAGAACGCGAAGAACGCGGCCGCAAAGATCGCGCGAGCATCAGGAAGGCCAGTCCCACCTTGACCGCCATCCCGACGACGAAGCCGATCCACGCGGCCAGGCTGGCACGGCCGGCGCGCGCGAGATCCCGATGGACGGTCAGCTCGCCAACGACTGCTCCGACGAATGGTCCCAGGATGATTCCCGGCAGGCCGAAGAAAAGCCCAGCTATGGTCCCGAGCCCGGCCCCAATCATCGCGCGTGGGCTGGCGCCCAGTTGTTTCGTCCCCAGCGCCGCCGCCACGAAGTCGACGCCGTAGCTCGCTGCCCCAATCACGCCGATCACTGTGAGCGTGAGAAACCCGACGCGCGTGAAATGGTCCGCCCAGGCTGCCAGCTAGCAGGCCCTGGAAGATCAGGATCGTCCCCGGCAAGCGCCGGCGATGCGACACCCGCCAGACCGACGACCACGAGCATGCCGGCCAGCAACCAGAGCAGGAAGACCATCTGGATATTTGTCGATCGGCGCGATCGCCGACCGCGGTGTAGGATCTCTGATGGCAAAGAGTGGAGGAAGCAGATGACAACCGACTCCCGTGACTCGCGGCGCGCCATGACCCTCGTGGCGTTCCTTGGCTTCCAGTCGAGCGGGCTCCGCGCAGCTCGCGGGCACCGAAAACGGGCAGTGGCGTTACCTCGGCGGCGACGCCGGACACACGCGATCGTCCACGCTCAAGCAGATCGACGCGTCAAACTTCTCGAAGCTCAAGGTCGCCTGGATCTTCCGCGGCGACAATTTCGGGCCGGGCCTCGAATACACGGCGCGCTCGACGCCGATCTCACGCGAACGGCATGCTCTATACCGTCATCGGCCAGCGGCGGCAGGTCGTGGCCATCGACGCGGCCACCGGCGAGACGCGCTGGACGTTCCGCGAGCCCGATACCACGCGCTACCTGCGATCGCCGCGGACCGATTTCGGCAAGGGCGTCGCCTACTCCGAAGGTGGACGGCCGCGGCGTGCATCTTCATCTCGACGCCCGGCGTTCTTCCTGTGGGCGCTCGACGCAAAGACCGGCAGGCCGCTCGAGAACTGGGGCACGCACGGTGCCGCTCACGGATTTCCCGCGCAGCGGCGTCGTCGACATGATCCCCGACCTCATGAGCGACTGGGGACCGTGGCTCACGTGGAAGAGGCGAGAACTACGATCCCGATTACGGCATTACCGCGGAAGCTTGGCGAGATCACCTGCCTCGTCGCCGCCGATCGTGGTCAACGGCGTGATCGTCGTGCTGGCCGGCCACGAGCCGAGCTACGACCAGACCCGCATCGAGAACGTCCCGCCGACATTCAGGGCTACGACGCGAAGACCGGCAAGCGTCTGTGGAAGTTCCACGTCATTCCGCGGCCAGGCGAGCTCGGCAACGACACGTGGGAGAACGATTCGTGGGTCTTTTCCGGGAAACATCGCGTCGTGGGCGCCTGCATCCGCCGACCCGCAGCGCGGGCTCGTCTATCATCGTCACCAACGCGTCGACCTATCAGTTCTACACGGGCCATCGCCCGGGCGACAACCTGTACTGGCGGCAGCATCCTGGCGCTCGACGTGAAGACCGGCAAGCGGAAGTGGCACTTCCAGGTGCATCACAGCGAGCAGTGGAACTACGACATCCCGACTGCGCCGATCCTGATGGACCTGACGGTGAACGGACAGAAAGATCCCGGCGCTCATTCAGAACACCAAGCAGGGACTGATCTTCGCGTTCAACCGCGAGACCGGCGAGCCGATCTGGCCGATCGAAGAGCGCCCGGTGATGCAGACGGAAGTGCCCGGCAACTACACGTCGCCGACGCAGCCGTTTCCGACCGGGCCTGAGCCGCTCGATCGCGATCGTGCTCAACGGGATCACCGACGAGTTCATCATGGACTACACGCCCGAGTTGAAGCGGCGGGCGGTCGAGATCCTGAGCAAGTTCCGGCTCGGCGGACTCGTATGTGCCGCCGCTCCCCTACCCGCACAACAACACCTTCATCGAACAACGTCAGGTGCGTGGGCGGACTGAACATCTACCATCCGCCGGTCGCCGATCCGGCGACGGGGATGATGTACGCGCCGCACGCATTCGCAGCTGCAGCGCTCCGTCGCACCTCGTCCCGACAAACGGCGTGGATGTCGAGAGCGACGGAATTCGCCGGCAAGAGCGAAGAGGCGTGGCGAGGGCGCGACCGGGTGACGCCCACCACCGGCACGACCGTCGCCGCCTATAAGCAAGGCGGACCCAACGACCGGCCGCGCTGCCGTCGATCGACGGGCTGCCGGTCTACAAGCCGCTCAATCAGGCACTCGCCGCGCTACGACATGAACACCGGCGAGAAGCTCTGGGATCTTCCGGTCGGACAAACGCCGGACCGCGATCAGAAATCATCCGCTGCTGAAAGGCGTGAACGTTCCGAACACCGGCGGAACCGGTCAACTCGATTCAGATGGTGATGGGCGATCTGCTCGTGCAGACCACGGAGGATCTGCGCGGAGAAGCCGAAGTCGAACGAGAAGGGCAATCCGCTGCTGCACGCGCGCGACAAGAAGACCGGACAGATCGTCGCGAGCGTCGAACTGCCGATGCCCGGTGAATACGGCATGATGACCTACATGCACGAAGGCAAACAGTTCATCATCGTGCAGTCGGGCAGCGCGAACAGGAATCAGCCAGGATCGCTCGTCGCGCTCACGCTGCCCTAGGCTTTGGGCTCTAGGCTTTGGGCTTTGGGTCTTTTGGGCCGCGCCTAAAGCCAAAAGCCCAAATGCTACCAAGCTCTGGTCGACTTACCCCGTCGCCGCGGCATCACACCGGCGACGACGAGCGCGATGGTGGCAACCGCCTTGTCGAGCGCGCTCGCCATGGAGAGGCTCGCGCGCACGCACGTCATCCGCGCTCATGCGCTGAATCGCCGCCGATGCGCGGCGGCTCCGCGATACCAGGAGCGCCGACGCTACGACGACGGCCGGCAGAAAGATCGCGGGCTGCAAGATCGCGGCGGGTCAGCTACCAGGGTGCCGGCACCGGCCAGCGCCGAGCTGCATCCTGATGCTCGCCGCAAGCCGCCTCGCCAGAAACGCTCGAGCGCTTACAGCCAGCGTGACGATCGCGACGAGCACGGTCGCGTTTTCCGTCGTAGCCCATTCAGACGTCTGAGCGAAGAACGCGGCGGCGCCGGCGACTCCGCCGAGCCACGCGGCTGCGGCAGCAGCAGCGCGATGAAACGGGCCGTCGATACCGCCGATCGATTGCCGTTCAGTGGAGCCGGCGGATACTGACGCAGATTCACGAGTTTCGTCTGTCGCCCCGGGCGGCTCGATCATCGCGCACGCGATGACGAGGCCGGCAGCCGACAGCGCCGTCTCGACGATCCAGCCGACCGCGAAGCCCCAGATCGCCACCACCGCGCCGCCGAGAAGGACCAGGATCACGAGCGCGACGAGCGTCGCCGCCTTTGTCCTGGCCTGAATGGCTTAAAATCCGCTTCTCGATGGAGGGCAACGCGGGATCGGTACGCGCAGCGCCTCGTCGGCGCCCGATCGGAAGGCGTCGCCGAGCGCGGTCGAGCAGGCAGGCCGCGAGCAGTCCGGGAATGCCGACACCGGGCCAGCAACAGCATCCCGACGATTTGAAGAGCGGGAGCCGGCGATCAGGCAGGCACGGTGCCCGTAGCGATCCGCGAGCCAGCCGGTCGGAATCTCCAGCGCCGTCAAGCGCGATGTCACCTGCCGCGATAATCGCTGCGACAGCGGCGGGAGAGACACCACGCCCTGCACCCACCACAGGAGATACACGCCGTGCATGAAGCCCTCGACGGCGGCGACGTGGTAAGGCAGGTACAGCCGGAGGTTTCGTCGAACCTGGCATCAATTGGGAGGCATGGTGCCGGAGCATAGCAGAACGTCCGGCCGCGGTCTACTGCGCGCTGAAGACGGCGCTGCAGCTGCCGTTCACGTCGCCCGGCGAGGTCTTCTCGCCAGCGAGTCCTTTGCGAAAGGCCTGGTTTCATCTGGTCCGCGAAGGTGCGATATGCCTGCCGGGCGGCCTCGGCGGCCCGGCTGCCCGCCGCGCACGCTGAACATCCCGGCGACTTCCTGATCCCATTGAATGACGCCGATCTCGCGGAGGCTGCGGCGGCCCGGCGCGAGAGTCGTGGATCCCGAGCGCGACGCCGGCGGCCGAGTTGATCAGGCGGCATTCTTTGAGGACGCTGGCCTTCGGACTTCTGCGCGTCGTTGGTCTGTGTCCCGAGCTCGCCGCGCCCGCGAGCGGCAACGCGACCGACCGGATGCCGGCTGCGTCGAGCTCGCCGAGGCACGCGGCGATTCCTGGCGAAATCGACCCTGCGCGAACAGCTCGCGCCGATCGATCGCCCCGCCCTTGGCGAAATCAGTGGGAATCAGGCACACGACCTTCGGAAATGTCGCGCTGCTGCGATCGCCGCCAGCCCGGGGCAGCTGCACGGTGATGACGTCGATGCCAATCCGCAGGACGCCGGGCTCCGTCTTGTCTGCCGACGGCTTCTTCCGCCGCGCCGCGACTTGATCCTCGAGATCGCGCATCACCCCAGACTGGCGTCTGACGCGATCGACGAGCACCCGCTGCGTTGCCGGGGTCTGAGCCGTCATCTGCAGATCGGCGTTGGTCGGCACGATGGCGGCGTCCGGGCGAAACTCCGGCGTGTCGAACGCGCGCTCGAGATCGCCGGCGCTCAGATACACGAGCGCGGGAAACTGTGCATGAGCCTTCGACGGCGGCCAGCTCGAGCGAGGCGAAGCTCGATGCGAGTGATTGATCGCGCTTCTGGTCGCTGCCGTATCGTGGCCACGGGTCCCTGCTGCGCGACGGCAATCGCCGCCGCCGCAGCCGCAAGCAGGAATCCTGCACGCGGCAACGCTCGGCGAATCTGGTCAAATCCCCATGAACATCGGACATTGCCCCCGTGCTCGAAGCCTCAATATTACCGCGGCAGGCCTGAGTCGTTCCCGGAAGTCTTCCTGCGGGCCGACTAATCGCCGTCACATCATGGCCCCGATTCTCGAACCAAAAATCGCATTTGACTAGGAGGAGAGCTACATGCCCTGCCATCGCACACTCGGACTCGTCTTTCGAACGTCGTGTGCATCGCCGCCGGCTGTCTCCTGCTGATCGCTCGAGCGGCATCGGCACAGTCCGGACGATGCACCGTTCAGATCCTTCAGCGCGCCACCGGACCTTCCTGACGAAGGAACCACAACACGCGCGCGTTCGAGATCAACAGCTCCGGTCAGGTCTTCGGTTACACCATCAACAGTCATGCTGCGAAGCCAGTCGGTGTGGGCCAATGGCGTCGTCGCGCAGTGCACTTACGCTGCCGGCGGAGCTACGACTGGGCGAGCGACGTTGACACAACTTCATCAACGACTCGGGCCGGATCGTGTCGCAGGTCAACCCGCAAGGAGGACCCGGGTACAGCCGGCGCATCGTTTACTGGGACGGTCCCGACTCGCCCGCAAGATCCTTCCGCTCGCTCCGAACGTATGCGGATCAGTTGCCGGACATCCCGCAGGAGGCGGCGTGGGGTCTCAACAGCGCGGGCCACATCCTGGTGGGCAGCTACGACTGCGCGGCAACCTCTGGCGATGGGACGGTGGCAGCAATTTCGTCTTTCAGGTGAGTCTGTCCAGGATGGGACGGGATCGTGCGCAAACATCTACTCGTTCAGGACCGACCGGTCCAAGTTGAACGATGCCGATCACGTGGCGACTGGACCTATGGATCGGCGTTCAGCGGCATGCTCTGCCCGACCCCAACCAAGGCTGCCGGCATCCTGGCCGGCTCCACGTTCACCCCGCTCATCCCGGTTACCCTGGATGATGGAGGGGCATTCGGTTTCAGCAATCACGATCAGATGACGGCTGGCAACCCCACCACCGTCAAGTTCTGGGACGGATCGACCATCGTCGATTTCGGCAGCAACGTGCGTGCTCTCGTCGCTGAACGATTCTGGGAGGATCGTCGATACCTCTGGCTCCATCCGTCTGGCAGCGTGTACATCGGCAAGCTGTGCAGGGACGGCACGATCATGCGGACATCGTCTTGCCCGCCAGTGCCGACGCCTTCTCCGTTTCGGCCGGAGACCTCCTCAACTCGGTCGGGCAGCTGCTGTCGAACGCCTTCCTTCAGCCCGGCGGGCCGTTCGGGCCGCTCTTGGAAAGAGCCATCATCTTCACGCCGCGGAAGCCGGTGATCACGTGGCCGAAGCCCGCCGACATCACCTACGGCACGGCCCTCGGGCTCGCTGAGCTCAATGCGACGGCGAATGTCCCGGGGACATTCGCTTATAACCCACCGGCTGGGACCGTCCTCAGTGCCGCCGCGATTCAGCTGCTGTCGGTGACCTTCACGCCCGACAATCCCGTGCTCTACGACCCGACCACCGCGTCGAACTCGATCGGCGTGTTGTCCGCGCCGCTGACCGTCAAGGCCGATGACGCCAACAAAGTCTTCGGCGCGCCGCTGCCAGCTTTCAGCGCGAGTTTCATTGGCTTCGTCAACGGCGACGGACCAGGAGTCTGCTGGGATCGTTGACGCTCACGACCAGCGCCACGAGCACGAGTCCCGCGGGCGCCTATCCGATCACCCCGAGCGGCGTGTCGTCGCCGAACTACATCATCAGCTTCGCGCCGGGCACGCTGACCGATCGCGCCGGCCAACACCACGACGACCGCGTTCGCGTTCCCGACGACGACCGCATTCCTCCAGCCGTTCTATCTGGTCGCCACGGTCGCCCCCGTCGCGCCCGGCGCCGGCGTGCCGGATGGGGTCGTGCAGTTCACGGAAGGCGCGCTCCGTGGTCGGATCGGCGACGCTCGCCAACGGGACGGCGGTGCTGGCGATGAACGGGATCGCCCCAGGCGCTCACAACTTCACGGCGACCTACCAGCCTGGCAGCAATTTCGTGGGCGGCACGTTCACACCGATCGCCGTCACGGTGCAGTCGGTGCCCGTCTCCACGTTCACCCTGCTGTTCCCGATCAACAACCTGCAGCTGGCCGGCCAGCCCGCGTCGTTCGCGGCGCTCGTCATTCCACTCGGCGGCGGCACGGCCACCGGCACCGTGCAGTTCATGGACGGCAACACGACGCTCGGCAGCGCCCCGCTCGCGGGCGGCGTCGCCGTGTTCAGCACCAATGCCCTCGCGGCGGGACTCCACGCGATCGGCGCGCGCGCTATGTCGGGGCGGGCGGACGGCTGCCGAGCACATCGCCGCTGCAGCTGCAGACGATCTACACAGGCGCGCGGCCCACGGCGACCGCCACGACCATCGCGTCCTCGCTCAGCCCATCAACCCTCGATCAACCGGTCACCTTCACGGCGACGGTGACGGGCGGCGCGACGACAGGCGAGGTCTATTTCCTCGGCGACGGGCTCCCGCTGAGCCATGCGCCGATCGCCGACATCGGCGGCCTCGATGCAGGCGACGCTGACGGTCTCCGAATCTCTCGGTGGGTGCCCACATCGTGACGGCGCTCTATCTCGGCGGTCCGGGATCCGCGGCCAGCAGCTCAGGCCTCGCCCGGTCGTGCAGGTGATTCAGCTGCCTGGCAGTCCGTCGGCCGACCGGGACGACTCGATCGAGTCGCTGCTCGCGGCCGCAGCCGGGCATCTGGTGAGGTAATGTCGAAAATTCTGATCGCAACGGCAGTTTTTATTGCGGCGGCTCGCGCTGGCGGCAGCGCAACCGTACAACGCGCAGATCCTGCTTGCCGCCGAGCGAGTTTTCTCAACCGGTAGCGTCTACGAAGCGGCTACGCGATGAACGAGTCCGGCCAGGTCTTCGGCGCGGCGATCCTGAATAACAACGGCCATAACGACGATTACGGCCGGTGCTGTGGACCGACGGCGTCGGCGCGGCACTGCCCATTCCCGAACGGCTACTACTGGGACAGCGCGCTCGGCTATCAGTTCGTCAACAACAGCGGACTGGTCGTATCCCGGTTGCGAATAGCGAACGGCGTCCCGAGCTCTCTCTGAGGATGAATCGCGCGTGGTGGTCTGGCAGAACGGCGTGCCGCAGGTGTCTTCCGGCGCCCGACTCGTGCGGACAGTCAGGTATAGGGTCACCAGTTCGGATCATTCCCTAGGGTCTCAACAACCAGGGACACGTCCTGTTCACGACCTACGGCGACAACTGCGTGCGGCAAGGTGTGGCTCTGGAACGGCAGCGGATTTCAGGTGGTCCTCGACAGTCCAGCCGCATCGACGTTTCACCTTCACGCCGGCGCGCAACCATCTCAACGACGCCGATCATGTGGCGATCGATCGTGCTCCGAGACGTCTGAGTCCGGCCTGCGATAGCCCCGGCATCGATCGCAAGAACCGTGATCGGGACCGCAGTTCACGCCAATCACCGGCGGAACGCGCGCTGCAGATCAACAATCACGATCAAGTGTTTCTACTGCACGCCAGGCAAGCCAGGTCTCCGGCTCAAACTCTGGGACGGGGCCACTCGTCGTCGACCTCGGAGTTCGGCGGCTACGCCTCGATGAACGAACTCGGTCAGATCGTCTTCCTGGCGGGTCCCGGCTACTCGCATGACTCCGAAGATCTACAGGGACGGGGTCATCAGCGACTTGCAGTCTTCCGCTGTTCCGTTCCTCAGACTGCTGGGCTTCGGCGGCGGATCCTTGATCAATTCGTCCGGGCAGATCGTGATTGTCGAGTCCCTCCTGGACGTGCGGCTTCACCACTCAGGCAGTACTGTTCACGCCGCGGACGCCGGTGATCACGTGGCCGAAACCCGCCGACATCACCTACGGCACGGCGCCTCGGATTGACTGCAGCTCTATGCCACCGCGAATGTCCCGGCACGTTCGCGTCCATGCCGGCGGCGGGAACGGTTCTCCGTGCAGGGCCAAATCAAACGTTGTCACTGACGTTTACGCCTTCGGATCTGACTCACTACGATCCGACGACCGCCTCGAATTCGATCGGCGTGCTAACCGGCGCCGCTCTCGGTCATGGCCGACAACGCAACGAAGGCATTCGGCGCGCCACTGCCGTCGCTTCAGCGCCAGCTTCATCGGGTTCGTGAACGGAGACGGGCCGGGCAACCTCGCTGAGAACACTGACGCTCACGACGTCCGCGACGTTCGCCAGCCCGACCGGAACCTATCCAATCATGCCGGGCGGGCTGAGCTTCGCCGGACTATGCGATCACGTTCCTGCCCGGCACTCTGACGATCAATCCCGCCAGCGTCTCGCTTGCAACGGTGGCATTCCCTGACGCTGTCGGCTTCCTCCAGTCGTCGACGCGTCGCCGTCCTCGTGGGACTGCCAAACCAGGACCCGCCCGTGGACGGCTCGGTGCAGTTCAAAGACGGCGATACCGTTTTGGGAACATCAGACGCTGTGACACTGAACGGACTCGCAGTGCTGCAGGTCAACAGGGCTTCCGCGCCCGGCGTGCATGCCATCACGGCCCACTGTTCGGGCAGCACGAATTTCCTGCCCGTTTCGTCGAGCCCGTTCACGCTGACGGTGCAACCGATCGCGGCATCAACGTTTACACTGCTCATTCCACTCACGAATCCCCGGCTGGCCGGGCAGCCTGCCGTCTTCGCGGCCCTCGTCGTCCCGTTCGGCGGCGGTACGCCCACCGGGACCGTGCGGTTCACCGAGGGCAACACGACGCTCGGCAACGTTCCTCTGACCGGCGGCGTAGCGTTGTTCAGCACGACCGCTCTTGCAACGGGTCTGCATGGGATCAGCGCCAGCTATCTCGGCGCCGGGGACGCCTGCCGTCAACGTCTCCTCTTCAAGTGCAGACGATTTATACCGGCACGCCGCCCCACGTCGACCGCCGTGACGCTCGCGTCCTCGCCGAACCCGTCGACGCTCGATCAGCCCGTCACGTTTACCGCCACAGTGACCGGCGGCGCGACGACCAGGTGACGATGTATTTCCTCGGAGACGGGTTCATCCTCGGGCACGCGCCGATCGCCGACACAGGCGGTGCCGCTGCAGGCAGCGCTGACGGTTTCCAATCTCTCGGTGGGCGCGCACATCGTGACGGCGCTGCTATGTCGGCAGCCCGGGATTCGCAGCAAGCGGCTCAATATTGCCGGCAGTGCCGGGTCGGCAGAACTCGGCTGGCGGGGCTGACTCGGCGTCTGCTCCTGACGCCGGAGCGCAGCTGACAAGAATCAGGAGCGTCTTGAGTCGTTATCGAAATGTCCAGTAGTCCGGGCGCTGATCGTTGGGCATCCCGATGAGGCCGAACCGCGGAGGCGGCTGATACCCGGCGATCAGTTTCTCGATGTCCGCGAGGATCCGTGGATCCGCGAAGTAGCTGTGCTTCAGGGAATCCCTTGATGATGGTCGACGCATCGATGGAATCCAGGCCTCGCCGCAGGAACATCGGCTTCGAGTCGCCGACGCGCGGATCGCCCAGCAGCGTCTCGGCCGCGCCGAGCGCGCGATCGTTGTCGGCCGCATACAGCGTGAAATGATCGGCCACGCTGCTGAACGCCGCGGCCAGGCGTTCGAACTCGCGCCTGTCCACGTCGGGAGCGGCCATGATGATCTGGCGGAAATGCGGCGGGCTGTCCTCCCGCGCCATCTCGGACAGGCCGTGGACGAGCGCATTGTTGCTCATGCTGTGCGCGATCCACATGGATCGTCTTCGCGCCCGAATTCTGAGCGAGCTCTCGCACGAATCTCTTGAAGTTCGGCAGCGTGGACAGGCTGTGATCCCGGTCTGCCGAATAGCGGATCAGACGCGCGTTCGACGGCCAGCTGTACAGAGCCGTCGCACCCTGAAATTTCAAATCCACCGCCAGCTGCGCCGATCGATACACCGCGTCGTCGAACGACGTGTTGTAGCCGTGGACGAAGAGGAGGATCTGCTTCTCGGGCCCGCGATCGACGGCCTGCCGCAGCGATGCCCTGAATTCGTCTTCGCCCGCCAGCTTCCGCACCTGGATCACGAAGGTGCCGATCGTGGGTTCTCGAACCAGTCGGTGGTATTCAGTGGTCCAGTAGGTGGGCCGCTCGATTTCACCGGTTCGATGGACCAGGCGGGGATGCTGACCTCGCACCAGCCGTAAGCGAAAGCCGGCCGGCATCGACCGTCGGCTCGTTCGCAAACGACGCCTCGGTCAACGTGATCGGCTGCCGATCTGTTCCGAAGAACACTCTGACGGTGGTCGTGTTCGTGCTGGCCGGACTCGGTGTGTCCGGTGCCGTCGTCGCCGCACCCCGCCCGGTTTGCCGAATGTCACGACGGCGGTTTCGCCTTCTGGCCCGTTGATGGCTTTGGCGGCGGTGGGACGGGCTCCGCTGGGGCGTTGGCGACGGTGGAGGCGGTGGTGGAGTGATGGCTCCTCTATCGGCGGCTCTGCACCAGCGGTCGGCGGCGCTCGCGACTCCGGCGGGCGGCGGCGAGGATTGAGGCTGTCCGCATCCGCCCGCGATCAGGCACGCGACAGCGAGCAGGCAGGAAACAAATTCAATGCTCGAGCGGTTGCGCATCATTCTGTTCACCGCGTCAGCGCGCAGCCGGCATGAGTTGCCAGTACGTGCCGGAAGGAATCCTGACGGGCTGCAAACCAAATCGATCCAGCGGCCGCCGCCCTCGAATCAGCCCGAACAAGTCTGAAAGAATGGTCGAATCGTCGGCGTAGTATGCATGGCTCAGCCCGAGCCAGCTCGTTTCGACGCTCGACGCATCGATCGTGTCGATACCCGAGACCACCACGAGCCCGCTGCCGCCTTCGCCGGCGCGCGGATAGCCGGCGATCTTCTGCGCCGCTTTCAACGCCAGGTCCGCCGAAGAGGCATACAACGTGACGTGCCGGGCGCTCCGCGGCGATCTTTCCTGCTGCCTGGCGAAAGAGGTCGGCATCGATGTCTGGCGCCATCATCGCCACTTCCTCGAGGGGAGGCTTGGCGGACGGACGCACGTCGGCGCCCATCCGCTCGAGCGCGCGCGCGATGACACGATTACCCATGCTGTGCGCGACGAGATGCACCGTGATCACCGGCGACGTGCTCTTGAGCCGTACCAGAAAAATCCTGCAGCGCCTGAGCGCTCAGGTCCGCGTTGCGCTGATCCGCTCGTATAGTCCAGAGGCGCCAGCGATCCCTGTGACGGCCAGCTGAATGTAATCGCCGGCCCTTCGAACGCCAGGTCGTAGGCCATCTGCGCCGTCCGCCTGACCGCATCGTCGAACGCGACGTTGAAGCCGTGGACGAAGACGAAGGCTTCCTTCTTCGCCGACATCGAGACGCGATCGGAGATCTGCTTGAAGAACGCCGCCTCGCCGACACGCCTGGCTTCCGGGACGAGGACGTGCTTCGCCGGATCACCTCGGAGCTCGAGACGCCAGATGCTCGGCGCTTCGATCTCGCCCATCCGGTGATCGCGCGGGATGCTCACGTCGGCGTATCCGTACGACATCTGCGACGGTTCGGCGCCGAACTTCACGGAGCCTTCCGTCGTCGCCGCCAGGCGATTGGTCGCGATTGCACCCGGACGCTGGCGAACTCCTTGAGCGGGCGCTCGCGTAGCTCTTTACTCGGATTGGATTCGATCCGCAGCGTCACCGGGGACTGCGAGGTGTTCGCGACTTTGACGTAATAGCGATCTGTCGTGGCCGGATACCACGTGAACACGGGCTCGGTCACCTCAGGGTCATCGAGCCCTCTCAAGACGCCAGCCTGATCGAACACGTAGAGACGCACCGTCCCGTCGGTTGGCGCGCGTGCTCTGCAGGGTGACGGTCAGCTCGCCTGTCGCAGTAAGCGCGAAGGCCGCCGAGCGAGCTTCCGGAGTTCGCGGGAACGGTCACGATGGCGCCGGCGTCGTTCTGGGCCGCCGGGACCGCCGCCGCATCAGCGCCAGCAAGAGGGCAACGGCCAGCCTGTGCGCGTTTTTACTCATCGCGACTCTTATCGAATGAGGCGAGCGCTTCATGATAGACCCCGGCCCCATCGGGGCGGAGCTCATCCATCCCCGATCCCTGCCAGCGGCCAGTTCCCGGGATGGTCGAGTTAGCGCCTCAACGAACGTCGCGCGGAAAATGCGTTCTCCGGCGCGCTCTTCGCTGCCCGCGTCGATTCGGGTTTCTGCCATCGCCGGCGCCAAAACAGGTCACGTCAGGGGTTCACAGAACCTCCGTCGGGCTACGACGATCGACGCGGCCGGTGGCCTGCGAACGCATTTTCGGCAATCTGAGAACGCGCGAGTTCGAAGTCGGCGCCAACTCGACCACCCCGGAGAACGGCCGCGTGACGGGCGACGAAGCGCGAACGCGTGTTGTTCGCGAGCCGACCGCGAGCAGCGCTCGCGTATGCGTCGCCGCAACGCGTGAGCAGCGCGGCGTGCATCAGCGTGCTCGACTGACGCTCAGCACGCCCTGAGCAAGAGTTGAAGGGCGTGGTGACAACGCGGGAGTGGGGCCCGGCGCGGGATGAAAAGTTGACGTTTACTTCAACCCTGGGCGCCGCCCGAATGCGTTTTCAACCAATCCGGGCGACGAAATCCATCGCCGGGATCTTTGCCGCGTCGAGCGACAGGCGATACCCGGAGCCGACGCTGATGTCGGGGTTCGGGTTGGCTTCGAGCACGTAGAGGCGGCCGGCATGTGTCCATGCGGAAGTCGACGCGCGCGTAATCGCGGGACCCGAGCGCCTCCCAGACCCGCACGGCAAGCGTCATCATCTCTTCCCGCTCCCGGCTGGTGATGACCGGCGTGAAGGTGGGATTGGTGCCTTGATTATCACGCACGATCCCGAATCCCACTTGCGGCGCGAAAACCGACGATGCGCGGCTCGACCGAGAACTCGATTTCTTCGACGAGCAGCGGACGTCCATCGAACATGGCAATCGTGAACTCGCGCCCTTCGATATATTCCTCGGCCAGCACCGGCGCGTGGTACTCGCGCAGCAGCTCCTCCAGCCGTTTTTCGAACGACACGGCATCTCTGACGACGTTCTCGGGCGTGATGCCGACCGAGGCGTCTTCTCCGGCCAGCTTGAGCATCAGTGGAAATCCATGCGGCGGCGGAGCGCCCGGCATCTCGCGGTAGACGGCGAATTTCGGCGTCGGAATGCTCCTGGCGTTGAACGGCTCCTTCGAGAGCGGCTTGGGTCGAGCGCGATGGCGAGCGCCAGGGGCCGGAGCCCGTAAGGAATGACCAAGCAGTTCGAGCAGACCCGCAATGTGATATTCCCCGGCGCTCGACTCCTGAAGGCCTCGCACATGTTGAAGACCAGATCGGGCTGCATCGCTTCGAGCGCTTCGACAACGGCCGGATGCCGGGATCAGCTTCACCAGGCCCACGCGATGCCCCGAGGGCGGCCAGCGTGTATGCGCACTTCCATGGCGGAATCGATCACGCCGTGAATGGCGGGCTGCCTCGAAATGTCGACTTCGTTGTAGATCACGGCAACTGTGTATATGCGCATCGCGTGTGCTGCCGAGTCGGTCCGCGCGTCGGGGTATGCTAGCCCTCACGTGGCCAGCGAACAAACTCCATCGGGGCTCACGCGCTTCATCGCTCTTGCCGCCCGCCAGGTGCGTCCCTACTGGAAAGGGATGACTCGGTCGTGGTTGCCGCGAGCGTCCCGCAGGTGGCGCTCGAGACCGTCCAGCCGTTGCTGCTGATGGTCCTCATCAACGCCATCGTCGCCCACGACACAAGGCAGGTGTGGATGACGGTGCTCGGCCTGATCGGGCTGATTCCCACCTACATCGCCGGCAACTTTCTCTTCGAGTACGTGGCCGCGCGGGTCGGCGCCAGCGTCAGCAACGATCTGCGGATTGCCGCGTTCTGGCGGCTGCAGGCGCTCTCGGTCGGATATCACCGCGGGCGATCCGCGAGGCGATCTGCTCTCCCGCGGTTCAGCTCCGATCTCGATGCGGTCGAGCGCACGATTGTCACGGAGTTTCCCTTCGCGCTCGTGCCTTCTCAGCATCATCGTGGGCGTCATCCTGCTGCTTTCGTGGTGGAGTGGCGGCTCGGGCTCGCGCTGCGTGCCCTGCTGCCGATGGTGGTGCTCGGGCCGCGCTGGCTCGGCGAGCGTGCCAGCCGTGCGAGCTGCGAACGACAGCAGGACGCCGCCGACGTGATGAGCTCGCTCGAAGAAGCATCGCGGCGCACTCGGTCATCAAGGCGTTCGATCTCCAGGGCATCCTGCTCGCCGGCTTCGGCCGGAAGCTGGCGGTGCTGTCATCGCAGCACGGTGCGCGCCAGCCTGTTGAGCGGCCTGCAGGGCACGTCGATCAGCGGCAGCGGTTCGATTCTCCTCATCTCGCGATCGCCGGAGGCGCCACGCTCGCCGTTCGCGGCGAGCTGTCGGTCTGGCGGTCTCGTCGCCATCATCGACCTCCTGTGGTTCATCGTCGCCAACCTTCACGCGCTGTCGAAAGTGCTGCGCCGCTGCGGCGTGCGTCGGGGCGGCATGATCCGCATCCAGGAAGTGCTCGACGAAGCGCGAGCAGGTCGTCGATCCGCCCGAACGCCAGGCCGCTGCCGCCATTTTCCGGGCGATCAGATTTCAGAACGTCGTCTTCGGCCACACCGACTGGAGCGCCGACACTGCTGGACGTGACGACGACGATTCGAGCGGGAGAATCGGTGGTGATTGTCGGTCCCAGCGGATCAGGAAAATCCACGGTGCTGGGGCTGCTGCTCCGGCTTGCCGATCCGACCAGCGGATCGGTGACGATCGACAGGCCCGACCTGCGCGATGTGACACAGATATCGCTGCGCACGCAGCTCGGCGTCGTCTTCCAGGACAATTTCCTGTTCGACACCACGATTCGCGAGAACATCCGTCTCGGAAGGCCCGATGCGACGGACGAGAGGATCGAATCCGCCGCGCGCGACGCGGGCATTCACGACTTCATCATGTCGCTGCCCGAGGGTACAGCGGCGCGGGCAGGAGCTGGCGGTGCGCGGGACTCTCCGGCGGCGAACGCCAGCGCGTCGCCATCGCCCGCGCGCTGGTCCGGCAGCCCGCGATCCTGATCTGTAGACGAGCCTGCATCCGCGCTCGATGCTCAGACCGAGGCCGCCATCAACCGGACGCTGCAACAGCTCGCCAAGGGGCGTGCGGTCATTGCCGTCACGCACCGGCTCACGCCGTCGGCGACCGATCGTATCCTGGTGTTCAATGCGGGACGGCTCGTCCAGGGGAGGGCACACCACCGGCAACTGCTCGCAAAGGGCGGCGTGTATGCAGAACTCTGGCGCGCACAAAGTCAATCTGCGGTTCTCAGACGTAGGCCGGGTCACTGGACCCGGCGCATGGTTACGGCCCACGGACTCGTTCGACGCCTCCACGAACTCGCGCGGAAAAACACGTCTTTCGGCATGAACTGTCGATGGACCGCGTCGATTCGCTGATTCCACGCTCGGTCTTAAAACCCGATCACGTCGGGTTGATCACCGTCATTACAGCGGCGGGGACGATCGACGCGGCACGCTGGCCTTCACGACGTGTTTTACCCGCTTCGCGAGTCGCGTGAGTTCGAAGTCGGCGTCAAACGAAGAGTGCCCGCGGACCGTGTGAGTGCGCCGGGTGGTGCCGAGCTCCGACGTGACCGGCCTCGGACCCTCGCGTAGTCGCGATTGTCGCCAAGCGTCAACGATCGAAGGCTTACAAAATCGCCGGCGGCCACCGAGCTCGGCAACTTCGATCGACGGCTGCTTTGCCCGAGCCCAAACAACATGTCAATGTTGCCGACGGCCGATTGTTCGCGCGAGGCGACGAGCGACGAGCGAGGGTTCGTCAGGCCGGTCACGTCGGGCGGAGCCCGGCGTGGAGTGGGCCTGAATCAGGAGGCGTTCGCAGGCTGAGGAGAGAATCGATTCGATCAACTGCTGGTACGAGACGCCGAGCCGAACTCGGCGAGGATGACGAGATCCGACAGGATCGGGTGAAGACCCGCCAGCGGATTGACTTCCATGAACTGCGCCGCCCCTGCCCGTCGCAGCGGCAGTCCACCCGCCCGCCGTCGCGGCATCCTAGCCCGTTCCACGCGCACGGGGCCCATCCGCGGCCTCCAGGGCGGTGCTGTCGCTGGCGATCTGATATCGGGCGTGGACCTGCCTTGCTTGTTCGTGTGCGAGAATAGCCGTGGGCTTCCGCGTCGGCGTGAAATCACTTCCATCACGCCGAGGACCCTGGCTCGTGATCCGGTGTCCAACGATGCCGACGGTGAGTTCGCGTCCGGGCAGAAATGCCTCGACGAGCGCGAGGCTGCCGGAACCTGCTGATGATGTTGCGGCAGGATGCCGCAGAGCGCACGCTGATCCTCGACGTGCGACGCCGCCGGATACTCCGATGCTCGACCCGCCGGCGACCGGCTTGACGAACAGCGGAAACGGCAGCCGCACTACGCTCGGCATCCGCGTCGTTCGAGACGACGGCGAAGTCCGGCGTGCGGGAATGCCCAGATCGCGAACGACATGCTTGGTCATGCCCTTGTGGAGGGTGAGCGTGAAGACGAGACCATCGGAAAACGTATGGGGATCTGGAAGGCATCGAGCAGCGCGCGGCACCTGGGCCTCGCGGGCGAACCCGAAGCTATACCTTCGGCGTAGTTGAAGACCAGGTCCCATCGATCGCCGGCCGACAATCGATTCACCGGGTTCCTCACACGCCGCCGATGCGATCGACGGAATGTCCCAGCAACGTCAGCGCCCGATGCAATCGCATCGATCGTTTCCGCCGCGTCGAACTCCGCCGTTTCCTCTTCGGTGCAGCCTTCGCGCAGGTAGTCGTCGCGGAGGTCGTAGGTGAATCCGATCAACGGCATTCCCGCGCAGGATCGGGAAGCGGAACACGCGGCCCTCGTAGTTGCGCAGCAGGATGTGATCGCCTTCGCGCTCGAGCTGGGAGCCGGAAGAATCGCGATCTTCCCGCCGCCGCCCGGAACGTCGATCGCATGGGTCGGCGCGGCGTAGCCGGTTGTGTGCCCGCAGGTCGCTTCGATGATCTCAGGCCTTTGCTCACGGCGGTGCGGAGGTGCGCGGTGCCCGCGACGAGATCGGCCTGATAGAGGCAGTGCGGCTTGACCCGGCAGCGGAGCAGGCCGTGGAAGAGTTTCTGGCGGGTCTCGGGCTGTCGTTGACGCCCGCAGAGCAGCGGCGTCTAGCGACCCGAGCGGAATGCCGGCGTTGGCCAGCCGCGAACAGGCCTGCTCGACTTCCGGCGTCAGCTCGTCCGGATGGATGAAGTGCACGCTCATCCAGAGCGGATGATAGCGGCGCAACATCCGGGTCAGCGCCGGCGTGATCGCGCTGCGGAAGCACGGCGGGAACCTTGCTGCCGATGCGAAGGAACTCGACGTGCTTGATGCGGCGAAGCCGCGACAGCAGCCACTCCGAGGCGATCGTCCGACATGACAGAGCGGATCGCCGCCCGACAGCAGCACATCGCGGATGACCGGTGTCTGGGCGATGTAGTCGATGCGCCCGTTCCCACTGCGTGGTGCTGAACTCGTATTCCGCCGTCCTGCGATCCGACCATCCGCGAGCGGGTGCAGTACGGCAGTAGACCGGGCAGATGTCCGGTGACCAGAAACAGCACGCGATCGGGATAGCGGTGCACGAGGGCCTGGCACCGGGCTGTCGGCATCTTCCGCCAGCGGATCGATGGCTTCTTCAGGAGTCCGTGCGAACTCCTGCTTGCGCCATCACCATGGTGCGGCGCAGACCGCTGGCTCGGGTCGGTGCGATCGAGCAGGCTCGCGTAATACGGCGTGATGGCGTTCGGCAGGCTGTTTCGATTGAGCTGCATCGCCGACCGCTCGTCGTCCGAGAGATCGAGGATGCGTTCGAGCGCGTCGAGACCTCGAAACGAGTGACGCAGCTGCCAGCGCCAGTCGTTCCATTCCGTGTCGGTGGCGTCGGGGAAGAAGGCGCGTCGAAACGTCGCGCGCGAGCGTTGATTCTGAATTTAGCCACCCGGCCTGCGCTGCCGGGTGCTGCAGTCTTCAACACGCAAGCGAAGTATACGGTAAAAGCAGGCCCAGGAAACGTTATTCGGGAGCGCACACGCTCGCGCGGGCGCTCAGGAATCGGCGTTCGACGGGATTTCGGGCAAGCGCCGCGGCCGACGAAAAGTGTGATCGTGCCGCATCGAGATTGCCGCGGCGGAGTTCGAGCTCGCCGAGTGCTGCCGGATAAGACGGTGCCCGGCTCAAACGGCCGGCATCGGGGATGGCGTGGAGGGCCTCGAGCCCGCTCTCGGGCCCTTCGATCTGGGCGATGATGGCGATCGCGCGGTTGAGCGCCACGACCGGAGATGGCGCGACCTCCATCAACCGGTCACTACGGCTGGACGATCGCCTTCCAGTTCGTCGCCTCGACGCTGGGCGCCGCGTCGTGCGCGGCGGCAATGGCGGCTTCGAGGTGGTACGCGCTTCACCACCTCGCCGGTCGCCGAGCGGTCGAGGAAGCGCCAGCCCCTCGTCGGCAAGCGTCCGGTCCCAGCGGGAGCGGTCCTGCTCCAGCAGGGGGTTCAGATCGCCGGAGAGGTCAACCCGCCCGGGCAGTCTGGCGGCATGCAGGCACATGAGCGCGGCCAGCGCGTAAGTCTCGGGCTGCGCCGCCGAGCGGCGCTTCGAGGAGCAACTGGGTCATCCTGATCGCTTCTCCGCAAAGCTCGGTGCGAACCGCCGTTTCGCTTGATGCGCTGTGATAGCCCTCGCTGAAGAGCAGGTAGAGCGCGCGTCGCACGGCCGACAGGCGCGAGTCGAAGTCCGCGTGGCTCAGGTCGAAGAGCCGCTTTTTCGCCGGCCAGGATCTTCTTCCCCGCGAGATCCGCTTTTCCATCGCCGCCCGCCCGACGAGAAACGCGCTCGCTATCTCGCTGGGCTCCGGAAACCGCAGAGCGTGTTCAGGACGAGCGCAATCTCGCGTTTCCTCGGGCAGGCTGGGATGGCAGCACGAGAACATCATCTTCAGCTGTTCGTCGCGCATCACCGGGAGGCGAACGCTTCTTCGATGGCGGGTGCGAGCGTCCATTCCGATTCGAGGACGCGGAGCCAGTTCCGGCGCGAACGTTCGCGCCGTGCGCTCGCGGCGAACGATGTCGAGCGCCCGGTTTTTCGCCACCGCCATCAACCACCCGGAAGGGTTGTCGGGGACGCCGCGAACCTTCCAGACTTCCAGCGCCCGGCAGAAGGCGTCCTGCACGAGACGTCTTCTGCCAGGGCCAGGTTGTGGATGCCGAAAATTCGCGTCAGCGCAGGCGACGAGCCGCCCCGACTCGCGGCGAAACAGGTGCTCGCTCAGCTCCACGGCACGATCACATGTCCATCTTCATCACGGGCCGGACTTCCACCGATCCTCCGCCGGCAAGGATTGGGCAGCCCAGCGACAGTTCGGCGGCCTGGTCGATGTCTCCTGGCTTCGACGATCGTGTAGCCGCCGACCAGGTCTTTCGCTTCCGTGTACGGGCCCGTCGACGACCGCGTTCTGGCCTCGCACGACCTTGCCGGTGTTCCTCGAGCGGCTGCCCGCGATCTTTCAGGTGGCCCCTGGCGTCGAGGTCGGCCATCCATTTCATCCAGCGCTGCATGCTCTGCTGGGCGCGCTCGGGCGTGCCCATGGCTTCCCGCCTCGACTGGGCGGTGACTCGATATGATGTAAAGAAACTGGCTCATCGGACTCTCCTTCTCAGCACCGTATCAGGTGTAGGCCGGGTCTTGGACCCGGCATTACGCTCGGTGCTTCAGACTAATGACGTTCGAGGGATGGCTGTCCGGACATTCAGAATCGCCATCCGCCCGCAAAGCCGCACCTGCCGGTCGGACGTGTAGTTGACGTGGGATCCTCGGCGATGCGCACGAACCACCGCCGCCAGTCCACATCCACGCTCGCGGACCGGGCTTTGATCTCGACACCATCGTCTCCCCCGGCCGCGCTCGTTGACCGCGTCGATCGTCAATCTCCGCTCATCCGGCAGATAACGCCCTGCACGATGAAATGCGTGTTGGTCTGGCCGGTGCCGAGACGGATGTCGTGAATGGCGTTGATCGATATCGTGTTGCCGGATGCGTCGCGATATCCCGCGCCGAACTGCGCGTAGTCGTTGGGATCGAAGCCAGGTTCCATGCGGGTGCAGGTTCGTCCGCCCCCCGCCGCCGATGGCGAAAAGACGCCTGCCGGCTTCCGCGCACATCGTCGCGCGCCAAAGAAATTGTGCGTCGCCGCCTGGACAGACGGCACGAGCGTGAGCCATTTCGAGCGGAAGTCGTACTCGTAGCCGAGGCGCGTCTGATCCGAACCCGTCGTCCTCATGATAGAGCCTATCCACCCTGGTCATCGTCTCTTGAACGCGTGGCGCAGGTTGACGTCGAAATCCGGTCGTTCCCGACGAGGAAGTCGTGCCACGCAACCGTGAGTTTGTTGGCAGGCGAGATCGTGCGATTGACTGGCGTCTCCGTCGGCAGCCATCACTGAGGTGGCTGCGCTGGAGCAGGATGACCGCAACACCAGCCGCGCGCCGCGCAGGCATTCATCATCGTCTAGCGATCGATCGTCGCCATGATGAAATCGGGATATCGGTTTCCCGACACCGTGCCGGGCGGCATCGCATCATCGAGCAGCGTCATTTGTTCCTTGTCCAGCCGGACGGCGTCGGCGGCGACGTTCTCTTCGAGATACTTGCGGCGCTTCGTGCCCGGGATCGGCACGATGTCGCCGCCCTTCTGAAGCAGCCACGCCAGCGCCACCTGTCCCGGCTTGACGCGTTTGACTGGCAGTGCAATGTCGTGCACGGCCTGCGCGGCTCTCATGTTGGTGTCGAAGCTGACGCCCTCGGTAGGCGCGGATCGATGCGCCGGTAGTCGCCTTCCGGATAATCCTCCGGAGCTAGTTTGACCGCGCCCGTCAGGAATCCGCGGCCAAGGGGCGAGAACGGCACTGGGCCGATGCCAAGCTCGCGCAGCACCGGCAGGACGTCCTGCTCCAGGTTCCGTTCCCACAGGGAATATTCGCTTTCGAACGGCGGAGACCGGGTGCACGGCGTGCGCGCGACGGATATTCCCTACGCCGGCTTCGCTAGAGGCCGGAAGAAGCGAACCTTGCCCTGACGCACGAGATCGCTGATGGCGCCGGCCACATCCTCCATCGGCAATAGTGGGGATCGACGCGGTGCTGGCATAGGAGATCGATGCGATCGGTCTGGAGACGAACGAGCGACCCTTCAACGGCGCCGCGCGAACGTCCTCGGGCCGGCTCGTTCTCTCGACGCCGACCTGCTTGCCGTCTTTGACACGGAACCCGAACTTGGTGGCGATGACGACCTTGCCGCGGCGATCCTCGAACGCGCGACCCAGCGGCGACTCCGTTGGTGAGCGGACCGTAGACCTCGGCGGTGTCGAAGAAGTTGCAACCGAGCTCGATCGCGCGATGAAGCGTGGCGATCGACTCCTGCTCGTCGGCCGGACCGCATGACTCGGCTCATGCCCATGCAGCCCAGCCCGATCGCCGACACCTCCGAGACCCTGGCTGCCCAGCTTGCGGTCTGCTCAATGCCATGTCAGCCATTCTAGTGCTTCGCGTTACGCGCCGTTTGAGCTCTTCGCCCCAGTTCTGGATGACCAGTGATCGACTGAGGTGGCAACGTCCCTTCGCGCACTGAAACGTCTTTGATCATCAGGAAGCGGCGGCCGTCGGCAGACACGTCATACGTCCGGCCGGGGTCGGCTGCGATTCGCGCCTCCGGTTGGAGCAAAGTAACCGCGCGTGTCGAAGAGTTTGATCGGCGTGCCGCTTCTGAACGCCGCACTTCCAGGCGACTCGAGAATCGCGGCGGCCATCAGCGACTCTCCTCGCAGCGTCATGAAAAACATCTCTCGCCCGTTCCGGGCCCAGAGAGGAACGGTACCGCCGCCGGTCGACACCTGCCAGCGGCGTCGTCATTGACGTTTGGAAACGGCCGCACGTAGACCTCGAACTCGTCCGGAGTCGTTCGACTCGTACGCCAGCCAGCGCCCATCTGGAGAGATGTCTGCGTTGCGTTCCGTGAATGGTGTCTGACGAGAGGCTGTGCGCGCCGTTCGCCCTGCAGCGGAGCAGCAACAGGTCGCTGCCATTTGCCGTGAGTCTTCCCGGACGACGAGTTTCGTTCCGTCTGGAGTGACGGCGTTCGGCATCGTGATTGTTCGGGCTGTCGGTAAGCCGTTCGGCCGCTCCGTACCATCGGAGGCTTGCCAGTAGAGATTTCCTACTGCCTATCCTCTCGAACCTGCTCGCGTCGAATTGAAGATGACTCGCCGTCCATCGGGTGTCCATAGGCCCGCAGCCGTCGGTTGCGGAGTCAACCGTCAGACGGCGTGAGCGGTCTCGCCCGCCAGATTCCAGATCCACGACATCGCGCTCCTCGTCGGCGATGTCGACCGCAATCACGTTGGCCATCCGCGGAGCGCCGCGGATACCGATACGCTCGCGCCGGGGCCTTGATGGCTCGTTTCACGTCCATTTCGATCGACCCACGTCAGGGTCGGTTGACGGCTGCGACCCCGCCGACATCCTCGATATAGAACGAGCGTGCCGCGCGCCGACACGCTGAAATGTGCCGCTCCGGTGGCAGGTCCCCCTGCCCGAGCCACCATCTCCAGCACTGGCACGGGGCCGCCGGTGACGTTCAGCGTATCCACGTCGAAACGGAACGGCCAGAACGCATGCTTTCGAGCGCGTAGACAAGGTGGCCGGTCGGGAGGTACCGCGCATCCGATCCGCCTTTGATGACCTCTGTCCGCTCGCCCGTCGTCAGCGACTGAACCACGATTCGCGATTCGTCCCACGTCTGTGCGCCAGGCGGTCGAAGCGTGAACAGAATGCCGCGTCCACCAGGCAGCATCTGGGGACCGTGGGCGCTCTCGACCGGAATCGACTTTGACGACGAGCTCGGGAGTGCCACCGGCCGCGAGCTACCCGCATGATGCCCTTCGGGCCCTGTCCGAACACGATGGAGTCGTCGGCACTCCAGCTTGCTCCCCACGGATTGTCCGCGGGCACAAGACAACCGCAGCGCCGCCGGTCACCGAGACTTTCTTCAATTGACCGTTCTGCCAGAAACCGATCGCACTGGCCATCCGGCGAGAAGAAAGGATTTCGTGCTGATTCCACCGGTTGACGTCAGTGCGCCTTCCGTGCCTCGGATTGGCGTTGCAGCTAGTCTGATCCAGGCGACGGAGATTCAACCGGCCGTTTGCGCCGTAGACGATGTGTGCATCGTCGGGGAGATCGCCACGGCATGACGACCGGTGTTCGAGAACCGCTCGTTTTCGGGAAGGTTGATCACGAATCGGGCGACGGGACGATCGGACGCCGCCGGCCGGAGCAGCCATGCGACCGACGCCGTGAGCGCCACGGTCAGGAGTATGACGGCCGCATATGGAATCGCGCGGCCGCCAGAGCGGCAGCGCGTGGAATCGCGGTCGAAGTGTCTGCGGGCGCCGGCGCCCGCGATACCTCGTCGAGCTCGAACGCGCAGCGTCGCCGATCATCGCGAGCCCGCAGTCTGGGATCCTTCTGCAGGCAGCGCTTCAGGACCGCGATCAGTTTCGGGCGGTGTGGCTGGCGGCAGCGCCGACCACTCGGGCTCGCCGCGGACCACGGCGGCGATCATTTCGGTCGCATCCGTCGCCGTCGAATGCGCGCTTGCCGGTGAGCATCTCGAACAACACGCAGCCGAACGCCCAGATGTCGGCGCGCTTGTCGACCGTCTTTCCGCGCGCCTGCTCGGGCGACATGTAGGCCGCGGTGCCGAGGATCATCCCGACGCCGGTCGAACGCCAGGCTGCAGCGTCGGGGAATGCGTCAGCGCCTGGCGCGCTCGCCAGCGTCGGCGCCGCTCGGCTCCAAGCTTCGCAAGTCCAAAGTCGAGCACCTTCACGGTGCCATCGTCGCGCAGCTTGATGTTGGCGGGCTTCAGGTCGCGGTGGATGATCCCCTGCTCGTGCGCCGCTTCGAGCGCCTCGGCGATCTGCTTCGCGATGGCCAGCGCCTCGTCCGAGCGGAATCGCGTCCGCGCGCGATGCGATCCGCCAGCGTCTCGCCTTCCACCAGCTCCATCACCAGCGCGCGACGGCCGTCTGCCCTGAGCCTGCCGAAGGGGATTCTTCGAGGCCGTGAATGGCGGCGATATTGGGATGGTTCAGAGATGCCAGCACTTCAGCTTCGCGCTGGAAGCGGGCGAGGCGTTCGGGATCGTGTGCAAACGAGTCAGGAAGGATCTTGAGAGCTACTTCGACGCTTCAACCGTGTGTCTCTGGCCCGATACACTCTCGCCCATCCCGCCCGCGCCGATTTGGGCGACCACTTCATATGAGCCGACGCGGGTGCCTGACGCGAGCGCCACGAGGGAGAACTGGCGTGATTATACGAGTGTGAGTGATGCGGACGGAGCAGAACGGTCTAAAGAATCCTCCGTTGCTCTGTTTCTCCGTGAAGATCCGCTATCTCCGCAATCTCCGTTCCCGTTATCTCCCGTCTCCTCCGTCATCTCAGCGCCTCAGGCGCGTCCGCTATCGGGCCAGAAATTCGTCCCACGAGGCTGCCGAGCATTCTGGCCGGTGAACCCTGAGCGAGCGCAGCGGATCTGGTGGTGGTGTGAGCGCCTCGGCGCGCAGCCATTCGTTCTCGATGAAATTCTTGCCGATCTTGGCGGCGTCCCCCCACGCCGGCCTCAACTTTCCCGTCGCGTCCCGGCGCGACAAGGACGTCGTCTTGATCGCAAACCCGCGCGCGGCCAGATACCCTTGCGCCGCGACGGCACGAACCTCGGATCCTCGCCCCAGATCGCCCGAGCCCCGCTTCGATCGTGCTTCGCGCGATCGCCACGTCCGCCTCCTCGCGAGATAGCGCTTGCCGAAGCCGGACCACGAACCACCCCACTCCTCCGGCTGGTTCCACGCGGTCTGCCACCCCGCCGAAAGCGGACCGACAAGGACAGGCTCTTGAGCTCAACCCGCCATCCAGCAACCACCGCGACCCGCAGCGACGAGTTGATGGGAGCAATGGACGGGCTCGCCGACGGAGCTGGGCGCGAGCTGAATCTGTAACCTCGAGTGTCGGCTACGCCGGAGAAGGGGGTCGTCCGTGCGAACGCGTGCGCGACGCCAGACACAGTGACGAGACAGAAAACGCTGGCGATGCAGCTGCATGCGCGCATGGTCCTAAGAAGCGCAAAAGCGTGAGTCCACCCCAGATATGAGTTCGAACATGGATCTGAAAGACCACCGCGCTTCCGCCGAGGTGGTCAGCTGCTGCCTCACGATTGCGCTTGGCGTGCTCGCCGGCGTAGTGATGACGCCCGACGCGTGAAGCCAGACGCCACAACTCCACCTCGTGTCCACGGCGTGGCCGCCGTTCACTGAATCCGCCCGGTCAGCCAGGTTTCGCGCTCGATCTGGTCAACGACGCCCTGAAACGCATCGGAACGAGCGCCGACACGACCATCGTCGACGATGCTAGAGTTACACGACAGCGCTCTCAGCGGGAAGTTTACGACGGCGGCGCCGCGGCATGGAAAGATGCGGGAGCGCGAAAAGGTGCTGGTGTTCTCGGAGCCGTATCTCGAGAACCGGCTGATTCTCGTCGGACGGCGCGGGAGCGACGTGTCGGCGCGCGAAACTATCGTCCCCTCGCGGGCAAACGGATCGTCCTGGTCGGCGGCTATTCCTACGGCGACGCGGTCGCCACCGGCTCCGGCGTCACTTTCCTTCGCTCGCGCAGCGAGGAAGACAGCCTCAGCAAGCTTCTCGCGAACGACGCCGACTACACGCTGATGGACGAGCTCGTCGTCGCGATCCATCCTTCGAGAACTACAGCGAGCAGGCGAGAACCCGTCTGGCAGTCGGTTCGATCCACCGCTCATTGTCCGGACGTCTCCATCTGGCCATCCGCCGCCGCGCGTCCCGATCGCCGCCGCGCGCTCGTCAACCGGTTCAACACGGAGATCCGGCGCATGGTCGCGGACCATACCTATCATCGCCTCCTGCACCTGGACTGGATCCTGGCGACGTCGACGGGGATGGTAAAGAAGGAGCTCGTGCCGCGCACGGATCAGGCCGGACCCAATCCCGCCGGCTCGAAGCTACGATCTTCGCGATCACTCCACCGCAGGCCGAAGTGACGACGCCGGCGAAACCGGAGAACCGTTTCTATTTCGGCGGCAGCATCTACGAGAACTGGGCGTCGGTGCCGCAGAACTACAAGCTGTCCAACTCGCGACGCGCCGGATCCGGCGCGATCGACTGCCACGCTTTTCGGCCTTTCGGTGGTAAGAGCCTCGAGAGTACTGAAACCACGAAGACACGAACGCCGCAGAAGTCGTGGCAAACCTCTGAAACACCGTCTGGTTTGCGTTTCCACGATCCGACGATCACCGCCCGAAGCGGGCGGTCGCACGCCGTCTTCGTGTCTTGGTGTTCTGCAGATCTTCGTATCTCGACATCGCGCCCTGGTCACTGAGCGAGCGGGCGGATCAGCGGCAGAAGCCGCCGCTCCTCTCGATGGATCGCTCGCGCCTGACCCGGAGGCAGGCTGATTCGCTCCCCAACCGGGTCGTTAGTCTTCGGCACTGCCGTGCGTGTAGTGAAGCTGCGTCAGGTAATCCATCACGAACAGGCTCGCCTGCTTCCAGATCGATGTTGAGCGCGCGCCGCGGCGCGCTTCCTTCGCCCGGATCGCCATGCGGCGGGTCGCGCCGAGGGAGACGAGCGCGATCAGGAAAGCCTTTGCGAATCTCGTTGCGGATGATCGTTGTGCGGGGCGACGCTGTCGCGGCCGTCGCGATACAGATTCAGGCCGACGCTGTCGAACGCGCACTCGCCGTCGCCTCGATCCACGAGGCGCGACGCGTCGAGAATTGCATCAGGCGTGGAAGGTGACGCGGGATCGAGACGGAAGCTGCTCATCAGCCGACGGGACGTCGACCTCGCGGTCGCATACATCCGCCGCTCCGATCGCCACTCGATGCCGTGCCTCAGCTCTGCAAACCACTTCTCGGCCGTGGCGGGATCGACGAACCGCGTCCGGTATGATCCGTCCCCGCTCATCGTCTACGAGAACCGTCTCGACGAGTCAAACAACGCGAGCTGAGACATGCGTAATCTGCAGGTGTCTCTGCCTGCACCAAAGCCCAATAGCCCAGGCTACCTGAAGCCCAGTACCTGAAGCCGTTCAGCGAAGCGGAGCGAACCCCGCGCGCACGCCGCGTCCCAGAACGTCATCTTCGCGGCCCTTGAAGTTGACGCGCGTGATCGGGGCCGTCGTTCATCGTGAACTCCAGCGTCACCTGGCTGTCTTTCTCGAGCGTCGATCTGCCGGCCAGCGCGGAAGCCCGGCGCCGCTCGGATCGCCGGTCTTTGCGCGAAAGTTCGCCTGCAGTGGGTGTTCGATCTGCCGCGCGATCTTGCGATCGGCGTCCCGCGACGGTGGTCGCCGTCTGTATGAGCGGGTGGTGTGGCTGCCGGGCGACGTCGAACAGTCGTGGGGACGAGTTCTGCCGGCGTGCCGTGCGCCGTGGGACTTGTCGATCGAGCGGACTGCGCGACATAGCCGAAGTGGAAAGAGTAAACCGGCTTCGCCGCCGCCTGGCGATCAGGCGCGCGACGTAGCGCGTGCCGCGTTGTTCACCCCATGTCGCTCGTGATTTCCATCGCCACGAGCTTCGGATCGCCTTGCGCCGTAAAGCCGTCATGCAGCGCGAGCGCCTTGTCCTATGCATGGCCCGAGACTCCGGGAAGACTCGGCGCGGCCTGCAGCGCCGGTCACGAACTCCGCGCTGTTCGCGCCGATCATCAGCGCGGACCCGGTGCTGCGCGCGCCTTTACCTTGTGGCGGCGCCCGTGTGAAGTCTTCCGTGACGAGCCGTCCGTCGATCGATCATCAGCGTTTGGCAAACGGCGGCGGCGAGTTGCCCACCGGTCCGCGTTCGGCCTTCGGCGGACAACGCCCGGAGATCGGTGGCGGTCGGATTGGTCAGGCCTGCGGATGTTACGCAAACTCACGACGCCCATCGCGCCTCGGCAGACGCGCGAAACCACCTGGGCGGTGCTCACGGATGCCTGACACCCGGGCGATTGCGCCCGGCGCCCGGCTCGATCATCGCCCGCTGAAAGAGACCGCTCGAAAGCGGAGAGACGAGCATCGCGTTGACCGATCCGCGCCACCCGCCGATTCTACCAAGATCGTGACGTCGGGAGCGGATCGCCGCCGAACGCGGCGATGTGTGCGCTGCACCCAGTTTCAAACCGGCGATCTGGTCCATGAAGCCGTAGTTGCCCAGTACGCGTCTGACTTTTCAGCGGAAATCGCGCGATGCGCGAGAACCCGAATCTCGCGAGCCGGTAGTTGATCGAGACGAGGACGACGCCCTGCTTCGCGAACGCGCGTTCCGTCGCGCCAGGGCCACGCTGGCGGACCGTAGCTCAAACCGCCGCCGTAGATCCAGAACATAACCGGAAGCCGCCGGCCCGCCGGCGTCCGCCGGCGTCCATCGCGCGAAACAGGCAGTCCTCCCGCTCTGCTGGGTCACGGCTGGCATTGCCGCAGTCGTTCCCGAACTGTCGTGTCCGCAGCGCGCACGCCTGCCATTTCGAGGGCGGCTGCAGGCTCGCGCCAGCGAAGAGTGTCGACCGGGGCGCGGCGTGGGGACGCCGAGATATGCCGGACGCCGTCGCGAACGACGCCGCGCAGCGCGCCGCCTTCGACGTGACCAGAGCTTCGCCAGACGGCCACGCGGACAGTGTGAGGTCGCGCGAACGCGGCGATGGGGGCAGCGCGAGTCGCAGGCAGTCAGCGGGAGCACGTCATGTTTTCGTCTCCCCATAAGGTAGGAGCCCGCGCGAGGCCTCATTGTCGGAGGGTCGGCCCTTATCGTCAACCCGGGCGCTAACGTTGCGCGACGGCTTGAGCCGACAGAATGCGTATTGTGCCACCCGGACGGTCCTGTCGGCGGTGCAATTCTGTGATAGCGAACAAGATGGTTGGTGCATGGCCGCCGGCGGTGAGGAGCACTCAGCAGCGAGCCGCGGACGATGATTCTGTGCCGGACGATCATGTCTCGTCCCCGGCGACCACCACTCCTTCGTCTGCGCTGAGCCTCGCCGCCCGAGGATCCCGATTACATCCGAGATCCTGCCAAACCCGCGTTCTGGCGGAAGCATCACGCTGCAGCCAGTCGGCGATCGCCGACGCCCGAGGCCGAGGCGCCGCTTACGCGCGGCCCGACCGGCGCAGATCCGAGCCCACGCGCGACCGCGGAGCCCGAGCCCGAGCCGATCACGTCCTTGACCGGCACTGACCAGACGAACGATCGCGACCCTCGACCTCGGAGCCCATCCGAAGATCCGATGGGTCGAGTGTGGAGAGAACGCGGCTTGAGACAGAGCCGTCGACGCCGCCCGATCAAGCCAGTTTCCAGTTAGCCCACCGCTGCCGCTCGCCTCCGCTGCCACCGGCGGCGCGTGGCTGCCGCGACGCCTGCCGGCTCCGGCGCGTGGTTGTGCCGCTCGACCGTCAGGCGCACTGCTGAATACCTCCATGATCCGAACCACCTCACGAAGCAGATCCCGCCGCGCGACGCCATCCGCGCCGCCCCTCTCCGCTCGACGGGACTGCCCGGCTGGCCGCGTCGCTGGCGCGCATCGCGCATCGTGTCGGCGAACACGCCGCCGTCGGTGCCGCAGGTCGCCGGAGCCATCCAGCCGCTCATGAACGGCGCTCGTCCTCGGCCTCTGAGGGAAATCAGAGACGCTGCTCGTGTCGCCTCGCGCTCGCCACGCAAGGCGGCACCCGCGCCTCGCTGACCGCCACGCACTGGAGCTTCGACCTGCCGGACGTGGCAACGTGCGATGCACGACCTTCAACGATTCCCGCGGGCCCGGCGCGGTCATTCCCATCGTCCTCCACGGACAGAGTGGTCGAGGAACCCGTCGGCCTGAGCCTCGACGTTCAGACGCTGACCATCGAGCCCGACGGACTGGTGATTCGCCGGCCCGCGCGTGCAGCGACAAGCACACCGTGATCTCACGCGCTGGCGTCATGAGCTGATTCAGCCGCACCGCGCAAGGCTTACGTGATCCACGTGCAGCGCGAGCCGGGCATTCCGGCAAGCGTCGAAGGATCAGTTCGTGAGCCAGCGCGCGAAGCACGCGGGCTCGACGAGATGCTGGACGTCGCCGCCAGCGCGGCGCTGCAGGAAGATCCCGATGTCCTCGTGCTGAAGAAGTCCGCAGCGCGCCGCTGATGAACCTCGCGTTCAACGCCGCGGCGTCGGGTCAGCTCGATCATCGCCGGCTTCACCGCGCCGAGCGCAGACGCCGCGATTGCCCGAATCATCGATTCTTCCCGCCGAGGAAGCGCGGCAGGTGCAGTTGTCGCTCGCCCAGAATCTCCCGCGGCGTCGTGGGACAGGTGCTCGTGCCGAAGATGCTCGGGCGGCCATGTCGCCGCGCGCGAGCTGATGCTGAACACCGCGCGCCGTGTCCAGTACGCCATCTGGCACAGGCAAGATCGGAACATCTCGGCGCCGCCATCGCCGCCGGACGTCAGCAGGGTATGTGCACGCTCGGCGACGCGCTCCTGGATCTCGTGGCAGAACCGCGTGGTCTCGCCGGCCGACGCCCATCGCCAGGCGCCCGGATCCGTGGTCCTTCATCGACGAGTTGGGAGGCGGCTCGGCATCGACGTCGTTCGTCAAGCAGATCGACTGAAGCACCAGATCGTTTAGGATCGTCCCGTGAACGATCCTGAAGAAGACTTCCGCCACGCTCTTTGCCGCTTCCGGAACGCGTCAAGCGTATCGAGAAGGGCCAGACCGTCGACGGCACCATCGTCAGAATCGGACAAGAAGTGGCTCTGGTCGACGTCGGCGGCAAGGGCGAGGCGGTCATCGACATCGCCGAGCTGAAAGACGACGAGGGCGCGTCTCGAGGTCGCCGTCGGCGACCGCATCCAGGCCCGCGTCGTCTCGACGAGTGGTGGGCTGACGCTCTCACGCAGAGGGCTGGCTCGGCGGCCGCCACCGCTCGACAGCTGGAAGACGCATTCCACACGCGTCTTCCGGTGGAAGGCAGAGGTCGAGCGGGCGGTGAAGGGCGGATACGAGGTGCGGATCGCGCGCCAGCGCGCCTTCTGCCCGTTCTCGCAGATCGACATCGTTCGCAACACCGAGCCCGCGCAGCACGAGGGGCGCGCCTACCGGTTTCTCATCATCGAATTCAAGGAAGGCGGCAGGAACCTGGTCGTGTCGCGCCGCGCGCTGCTCGAGGAGGAGCAGCAGGCGAGCGCCGCCGAAGTGCGGAAGTCGATCGTCGCAGGCGCTGTCGCTGACCGGGCGCGTCGCCTCGGTGCGCGAGTTCGGCGCGTTCGTCGAACTCGGCGGCGGCGTTCAGGGCCTGCTGCACGTGTCCGAGATGGGGTGGGCGCGCGTGTCGGATCCGTCGCAGGTCGTCAAGCCCGGCGACGAGATCACCGTCAAGGTCCTGCGCGTCGGACGACGACACGCAGAAGATCTCGCTCGGCCTGCAAGCAGCTCCTCGACGATCCGTGGTCGAAGGCGCTGGCGAAACCTACCAGCCCGGACAGTTGCGCAAGGGCCGCGTGACGCGGGTCGCCGGAGTTCGGCGTGTTCGTCGAGCTCGAACCCGGGATCCAGGGCCTCGTGCCGATGAACGAGACCGGCGTCTCCAGGAGACATGGACGTGAAGGAAGGCATTTCCGTCAGCCGCGACAATCGACGTCGTTGTCTCTCGAGGTCGATCAGTCCGCGCGGCGCATGCGACTGAGCGTCCAAGGGCGTCGAGGAGCTGCAGCGAGTCGCATGAGCTGCTGGGAGACGCTGGAACGCGCGGGGATTGCCGCACCCACCGAATCCTCCTCGGATCGCTTGGCGATCGGCTCCGACGTTGGCGAGCGGCCGGCCGCGACAGAAGTGACCCGAAAGACAATTTCCCGCTGCAGAGCGAAGGATCACGGCTGCTGAGCTCAAAGAAGTCGCGCTTCGTCAGACATAATCCCACACCGCTCCGCTCGCAACAAAAGATTTCTGCGGAGAAGCAGGCGTGACTCTCTCATCCACTCGTGCGCATATCGCTCGTTGTTCAGCGCTCCCGCCTGCTGCGTGGCCGATCGAATGGCCCAGGTCCCTCTGCGCGCTGCGTCCCTGTTGATCGTCGGTGGAAAACAGCAAAGCCAGGAACGACCAGAATGGCAACTGACCAATCCGGACTGGCGTCTGGGATCGTCATCGAAGGCCACGCGTCGCTGACAAGCGTCAACCGCGGCGGGCCGCGATCCGAGCCGTTCGTGAACACCAGCGAGCCCACCTACACACGATGGATATTTTTCCGCGTCGGCTACCACGGCGAGATTCCCGCTGGCGGCCTTCGCCACGCATGATGCTCGCGCGATTTCGCCGGACTCGGCCGCGTGCAGATCGATGATCCGCTCACCTCCCCGACGCCCGGCGTGCCACGGACTCGTGGAATCGCGACTGCGCCGACCTCCTATCGTCCTGAACATTCCGAGCAGCGCCGATCCGACCGACTGGATGAGCGGAATCTATCTCGGCTGCCAGCCTGACAGCAGGCGTGAGCAGAGAAAGCGGCAATACATCATCTTCGCGGTGCGGGACGATGTGCGGTTCGCCGACCTGATCATGGCGCGGTGCGGTCAACACGTGTCGGGCCTTACAACCCTGCGGAGGCAAGTCGCTATGTGCCACTCATCGCCCGACGCGACGACACGGCCAGCGAAAGCGATGAAGGTCTCAGTTCAGCCAGGCCGTATTTCGGAGGCATGCACCAGCGGCGCGATCCGAGTTCTTCTACTACCGGGAAGCCGGCATGGCCCCGATGGCTGGAGTCGCAGGGCTACGACGTCGTACGCTACCAACGTGGATGTCGATCGCGACCCGAACCTGCTGGTTCACACCAAGCGTTTCTCTCGGTCGGACACGATGAGTACTGGTCGTGGAACATGCGCGACCACGTCGAGTCCGCGCGATCAGGGCGTGAACCTGGTTTCTTTCTCCGGCAACGCCTCAGTGCTGGCAGGTTCGCCTCGAGGCGGGCGTGGTGGGCGGCCAGCCGGCCCGCACGCTGGTGGGATACAAGGAACGCTGGACGCGAGGATCCGATCACGCCCGACTATCTCAAGACCAATCAATTCAGACTGGCGCCGTCAATCGAGCCCGAGGACGCCGATGATCGGCGTGCGGTTCGTCACCGCAGGCGCGGACCGCGCTCGTCGTCGAGGACGCGTCGCACTGCGGTGTTCTCGGGGACCGGCTGAAGAACGGCGACCGGCTGACGAGAGACGATGGTTCGACGTTTATTGGCTACGAAGTCGATGCGATGGGTCCGAGCTCGCCGGCCAACGCCCAGCGTCTGGCGCACTCGCCGGTCACGCCGGCTGCCGCGTATTTTGCCGATATCACCACCGTATCGGGCGCCGAGCGGCGCGACGGTGTTCGCCACGGAAGCATTGGATGGTCGCAGACGGTTCCTCAGGTCGTGCAGATGACGCGCAACGTGCTCGCGCGGTTCACGACCGGCAGCGCCTTTGCATGACACGACACCGGCGCGGGCCGTTCTTCCGGTCCCGTTTCAGCGCGCAGGACATCGGAGATGTCGGACGCCCGGGTTTCGTCTCCGCTGGCCGGTCCGGCATAGCTTCACGCTCAACGGCAGCCGGCCGGGAGATGTCCGCGCACCGACGATGCGATGTCACTACGCGTATCAGATGCTGTCGGGCGACGGACAGATCACGACGAGGCTGAACGCGCTGCAGCATTTCTGGAACAACCGCGCCGGTGTGATGATCCGGGGAATCCCTGGCGCCCAACGCCAGGTGCGTGGCCCTGGTTTCGCGGCCGACGCTGAGCGCATCGATCGTCTTCGAGGGCGCCGAGCTTCGCGTGCGCACGAGCACCGGAGCCATGCCGCGAGCAGGTGGGCTCCGCGCGATCAGGCGATGCCCAACTGGCTGCGTCTCTCGCGCGCCGGGGACACCTTCAGCGCGTTCATTTCTGCCGATGGGAGCAACTGGCTGCCGGTGGCGACGGCCACCGTGGCCATGAACACGTCGGTGCTGATTGGCGCATCGGTGGCCAGCGCTCAATACGGCGTCTGGACAACGGCGTCGTTCGACAACGTCAGCGTCGGCGCAGGTTCGCCGCCCTCGTGCGGTTCCGTCGCGCTGGACCGGACATCTTTTTATGCCGGCGGCCCGGAAGCGGGTGGAGCGTCTCGGTCTCGGCCCCGGCGGGCTGCGGCTCGGACCGCCGTCAGCGATTCGCCATGGCTCGTCGTCAGGAGCACTGTCCCATCGCCGCCGATTGGCGGCGGAACGGTGCAGATTCAAGCGTTGAGCAACACTTCAGGCTCGTTTCGAGTGGGCCACGTCACGATCGCGCGGCGTAGTGGTCACCGTTTCTCAGGAATCGATGCCAGGCTTGCCTTCAGCGGGCTGTCCATCGGTCACGCTGGACCGAACCTCGTTCTATGCGGGAGGCACTGAAGCCAACTGGACGATCGGCGTGTCGGCTCCGACGGCAAGTTGCACATGGAACGTCACGGCGATTCCGCATGGCTCGTCATGCGAGCACGACACCGGCGCCGCCGGCGGGAAGCGGGTCCGTCGCGGTCCGCGCCGTGACGAACTCGACGGGGTTCTTCCGCGTCGGGCATTTCACGATTGGCGGCGTCGTATACACGGTCTCGCAGGAATCTACTGCTCCACCTCCACCAGGCGGAGCGTGCAGTTCGGTGACGCTGGACAGAACCTCGTTTACGCCGGCGCACCCGAAGCCAATTGGACGATCGCGGTTTCCGCGCCGACAACCTCGTGCACATGGACCGCGGCGAGCGATGCCTCGTGGCTGGGTCGTCAAGAGCACCACGCCGGCCCCTCCGGCGGGCAGCGGTTCGGTGGCCGTTCGCGCCGTGACGGAATACCACGCGCGCGTTCAGAGTCGGACCGGATCACGATTGGCGGAGTGGTGTATACGGTTTCCGCAGAGAGCCATGAATTCGCCGACGAGTGCTGCGCCGTCCATAGAGCCGCTGCTGGATTCGATCCAGATAGATGTAGACGACCGGCGTGACGTAGAGCGTCAGCGTCTGCGACACGAGCAGCCCGCCGACGACGGCCAGTCCGAGGGGCCGGCGCGCCTCAGCGCCGGCGCCCCAGCCCGAGCGCGATCGGCAGCGTTCCCATCAGCGCCGCGACCGTCGTCATCGTAATCGGACGGAAGCGCACGAGGCACGCCTCGCGGATCGCCTCCGCGGCGGGGACGTTGCGCGTGCGCGGCGCTTCTCGATCGCGAAGTCGATCATCATGATGCCGTTCTTCTTCACCAGGCCGACCAGCATGATGATGCCGACGAAGGCGTAGATGTTCAGCTCCTGGCGCGAAGAGCAGCAGCGTCAGCAGCGCGCCGAAGCCCGCCGACGGCAGCCCCGAGAGAATCGTCAGCGGATGGATGAAGCTCTCGTACGAGCACGCCGAGCACGACGTAGATCACGAAGATCGCCAGCGCCAGAATCCATCCGAGGCCGCTGCATCGAATCCTCGAACGCCTGCGCGGTGCCCTGGAACGTGCCGGAGATCGTCGCCGGCAGCGATGTCGCGCGCCAGCTGCTGCACGCTGGCCGACCGCGTCGCCGAGGGCGACGCCAGGCCGCAGGTTGAAGGAGATCGTGACCGACGGCAGCTGGCCGGCGTGGTTGACCGATTGCGGTCCGGCCTGCTGGCGAACGCTCACGAACGCCGACAACGGCACGAGCTTGCCGGTTGGCGTCCGTCAGGTTGAGGAGCGACGAGCGCCGACGGATCGCCCTGGTATTGCGGCGCCGGCCTGCATGATGACCTGAGTGCTGATCGTCGGCCGCGTAGATCTGCGACACCTGGCGCGATCCGTAGCGCCGAGCTCAGCGCCGATTCGACCTGGTCGACCGTCAGACCCAGGCGCGGCGATCTGCTCGCGATCGAGATCGACGGCGAGCTCGGGCGTGCGTGATCTGCAGATCGGACGTCACATCCTGCAATCCGGGCAGCCGGGCAGCTTTCTCCTGAAAGCCTGGCGCCACTGCGATAGAACTCCTGGGTGTCGGTTCCCTGCAGGGTGAACTGGTATTCGCTTCGCGACGAGCGGCCGCCGATGCGGATGGCCGGCGGATTGGTGATGTAGACGCGGACTCCGGGAATCTTCGCGAAGCTTCGGCCGCAGTTCCTGGATCACCTGGTCGGCCGAGGCGTGCGATCGCTCCGCGGCTTGAGATCGAGGTTGATCCGGCCGCCGCCGTCGCCGACGTTGGCCGTATAGTTCGCGATGTTGGGATCCGCCGCGAACACCTTCATGACCTGCCTGCGTGCTGGCGACCAGGCGCTTCGTAGCCCACGCCTTCCGCGGCTTCGATCTGGCCGTTCAGCTGCCCGATGTCCACGCTCGGAATGAATCCCGTCGGACACGACGGTAAAGAGATACGCCGTGGCGACCAGCAGCACCACGCCGACCGTCATCGTCGTCGCCTTGAACCTGATCGACTGATCGAGCGTCCAGGCGTAGCCTCGCGCAGCGCGTTCGAACCCGGCTTCGACGACGTTGTAGACGCCGGCCGTGTCTCTCGCTCTGCGGCGGTTTCAGGAAGCGGCTGCAGAGCATCGGCGTCAGCGTCAGCGAGACGACGCCCGAAACCAGGATCGCCGCCGCGATCGTCACCGCGAACTCGTGCATCAACCGGCCGACGATCGCCGCCCATGAACAGCACCGGGATGAACACCGCGGTCGAGCGACAAGCGTCATCGAGAGAATCGTGAACGCGATTTCGCGCGACCCGTCGAGCGCCGCCTGCATCCGCGGCTTCCCCATCTCCATGTGCCGGACGATGTTCTCGAGCATCACGATGGCGTCGTCCACGACGAAGCCGACCGACAGCGTGAGCGCCATCAGCGACAGGTTGTCGAGGCTGTAGCCGAACGCCCACATCACCGCGAACGTGCCGACGATCGAGAACGGCAGCGCGAGGCTGGGGATGATCGTCGCCGAGATGTTCCGCAGGAACAGGAAAATGACCATCACGACGAGCAACACCGTCAGCAGCAGCGTGAACTTGACGTCGTTCACCGACTCGCGAATCGACTCGGATCGATCGCTGCGGATCGACAGCGTGAGCGAGCCCGGCAGCGACTGCTGCAGCTGCGGCAGCATCGCCCGGATCCCGTCGACCACTTCCACCGTGTTGGTTCCCGGCTGGCGCTGGATCGACGAGATAGATCGCGGGCGTGCCGTTGCTCCAACTGGCCGTCTTGTCGTTCTCGACGCCGTCGTAGACGTGCGCGACCTCGTCCAGGCGAATCAGGGCTGCCGTTGCGATAGGCAATCACCACCGGTCGAAAGCCCGCGGCGTTCATCAGCTGGCCCTGCGTCTGCAGGACGAAGTTGCGCTGTGCGCCGTAGAGCGTCCCGGTCGGGCGGTTCGACGTTGGCCGCGTTGATCGCCTGACGCCACCTGGTCGATCCCGAGCTGCCGGGACGCGAGCTCGCTCGGGTCGACGTCGACGCGCACCGGCAAACTTCTGCGCGCCGAAGACGTTGACCTGCGCCACGCCGGACGACCATCGACAGGCGCTGACCCGAGTAGGTTTCCGCGTAGTGATCGACGTCCGACAGCGGCAGCGTGTCCGAGCTGAGCGTGAGGAACAGCACCGGTGAGTCGGCCGGGTTCACCTTGCTGGAACGACGGCGGCGCCGGCATGTCGGGCGGCAGCGACCGCGAGCGTCCGCGAGATCATCGACTGCACGTCCTGGGCGCGCGGCGTCGATCGATCGGTTGAGATCGAACTGCAGCGTGATGTTCGTGCTTCCCTGCGAGTTGCTCGAGATGATCGACGTGACGCCGGCAATCGTCGCGAACTGCTTCTCGAGCGGCGTCGCGACGCGACGCCGCCATCGTCTCCGGGCTCGCGCCCGGCAGGCTGGCGCTGACCTGGATGGTCGGAAAGTCGACCGTCGGCAGATCGCTGACCGGCAGCAGCGCGGTAGCCCGCGATGCCGAAGATCAGGATCGAGGTGACGAGCAGCGTCGTCGCGACGGGCCGCCGGATGAAGAGTTGCGGCAATGTTCACGATGTTTCCGCTTGACGGCCTCCCGTCGTCACGTGCGCTCCAGGCGTCAGGCGCAAGCTGCCCTTCGGTGACGATTTCTTCGCCACCTTTCAAGCCGGTCGCGATCACCCGTTTCATCGCCCTGCTGGCGATCGATGCTCACGTGCCGGAGCTCCCACCGTCCGATCCGCTTTGACGACGTAGACGTACTGGCCCTGCTGCGAAGTCTGAACGGCGACCGATGGCACGACGACCGCTTGCGGCTGCACTGCGAGCTGAAGGGCCACCTGCGCGAACAAGCCCGGCCACAACTCACGATCGCGATTCGGGAATGTCGCCTTCAGCTTGATCGTGGCCGTCGTCGCATCGACGGCGTTGTCGATGAACGTCACTTCGCCGCGCGCGTTCACTTGTGATGTTGTTGATCGTGTGTCCTGTTGAGAGCCTGGCGTCGAGGAGTGTTGGCCGGTGGCGATCACCGTCAGCGGTGCGCGAGCGGCAGCCTGTCTGATGTCGATGAGAAACCGGGCCGGAACCGAGAACGTGACGTAAATCGAGCGCCATCTTGGTTGATCGTCACGAGCGGCTGGGTGTCGTTCGGTGCGAACGGAGGTCGCCGGCATGCGTCATGAGCGCACCGGTCCGGCCGTCGAGCGGCGACGCGATCTGGGCGTATTGCAGATTGAGGGCTGGCCTGATCGGCCTGCGCCTTGTCCGCTGCGAGTGTCGCCTGGAGGGCGGCCGCGGTGGCGACGTTCGTTTCGTATCCGAGCGCGGCAGAATTCCCTTGTTGAAAAGATCCTCTGCACGTTGCCGCTCGGCAGCTGCATCGCGGAGCTGCGCGTCGTCTTTGGCGACGATCGCTTCGGCCTGACGCAGCGCCGCCTCGAGCGGCCGGCGATCGAGCACGAAAAGCGGTTGACCCTTGCGGACGTCCTGTCCCGGCGAAAACAGGATCTCCTGAAGCTGCCCGGTGGTCTGCGCGCGGATGTCGACCGCTGGAAATGGCTTCGGCCGTGCCCACGGCGTCGAGCGTCACGGGCATCGTCTTCACCTCGGCCGCGGCGGTAACGACCAGGAATTCCCCCGGACTGATTTCCGCCCCGGCCCGACGACGTGTCGCCTGTCTGCTCGCCGCGCTTCGGTGCTGGAACACCCGACGAGAAGGAACGCGCTCAGAATGACCGGGGCGAAGCGGACTGATGACATCACCGCCGACCACCCCTGTCTTAGTAACGACGCAGAGGCGGCGCGCGTTTCGTCGAAGCTCAACGTTGCGCTTGCGGCGCGTCGCCAGCTCTACTTCAATGCGGAGCCTGGGCCATTTTCCCGCCGGCGAAGGTCAGCGGAATCAGCGAGAGCAGAAACGTCAGGTGATACCAGACCGGGAACTTCTCCCAGAGCGTGATGTGCTCGGGGATGAATGCCGCGAGCAGAACGACACCCGGCAGCAGCGTCGCGAGCGCTGGATCGTCGCGCGACGGTCGCCGGCCACCCACCCCGCCGCAACGGTCGCGACGGCGCCGATCGCGAGACGAGCGATCATCATCGGCAGCGTGAACGTCATCGCGTCCGCCACGCTCGCATACGCGGGCCATGCGGCGCGCATGATCAACCCGCGACCGTCGTTACGGCAATCCACCCAGACCACCAGCCCCGCGACGACGCCGAGACATTGCTCTCTCCTCTGGACGCACTAGTCCAGCGGTCGAATCTTAGAGAGGCGACGTCGCAGCGGGTCTTGTAAAACCGGCCGCGTGAGCGCGACGCCAGATGGCGTGGTGTCGCACCGGCCATTCGACGTGAGGTCCAGTGTGAGGTGAGCCTGATCGAAATATCCAGTCTCGGACGCGAGCGCCGCTCCGCTGCGCGCGCGGGCATGCTTTCCATCTGCTTGAGCGCTTCCTGAAACCTCACGACACGACGGCCAGGCGCTTGGGCCGTAGCCGACCCAGAGACGCATCAAGCGGCTCAGATGACGCGGGCTGACGCCGCATTCCGCCGCGATGCCCGGCAACCGTCGCGCACACCCGTGCCTCCAGTTCGATGGCGTGCATGGCCCTGGAGACGATTGGGTGCACGTTCGCATTCGTCAGGCGATCGATCAGGAACTGCTGAAGCACATCGATGTTCCCGGTTGGTGTGCGGGCGAGAGGATTCCCCTGGTGAGCGCGCGAAAGGCGGGCCTGCTCAATCTGAATCGACGGCCCAGCATGGCGTCGGCCGCAATGCAGGCTCACGAGTACGCCACGCCTGGACGAAGCCGGATCCCGATCAGCGTCGCCGCCGAACGGAAGCGCAGCTCCTGCGGCTTGATCAATGGGACCGCGCAGAAACCAGCCGGAGGCTGAGCTGGGTTCGCAGTTCAATGGAGATAGACGTACTGGCGTCCGGCACGACGCGGATGGTCGCACCCCTCGCTTCGCGGTAATCACCCAGAAGCATCCGACGTACGGCCGCAGGACATCAGCGGCTTCGATGAATTCTGGTGTCGGCGCCTTGCACGACCGTGCTGGTAATGCTCACGTCGGCCCACCTCGGTTATAGCTAGAATAAGCCCATGGCTAAGCGCGTTTGCGTTCTCGATCATCCTGGCCCCTGGCCCTCGTTCCGACCGGACTCGTGACACCGCGGACCGAACGTCTCGTCGCGGCGCAGACGACCTCGAACGCCTGCGGGCTGCTGACCATCGACGAGATTCATGCCGCTCGCGCCGGTCAACGAGAAGATCACCGACGGCGTCGGGGGCGCGAGCCAGCCTGGCGGCCGGATGACGTGCCGCTACGAGTGGGGGAAGCGGAACCGGCCGCTACAGTCCTCCACGTCATCGTCGCCGATGCGTCGACGATGTTTGCCGGCAAGAGCGCAGACGCCATCAAGCAGGACTCGCGGCGCCAGCGGCGATGCCTGCGGCGGGAACGGTCAGCGAGGCGATCCCCGGCGTCGGCGAGGCCGCAGCCTTCAAGTCCGACTCGCCGTTCCTCGCCACGACGAGCGCATTCATGAAGGGCCGCATCCTGCAACTGAATCTCGATGGGACATGACGCCCGCGACAAGAAGGATCAGGTCATCGCGCTGTTGAAAGCCGCGTCGCGGCGAGGCTGTAAGTCCACTCCCGATTACCCGATTATCCAATTACCCGATTCGGTTTTCTCAAGGCCTGACCTCACGTATTTCTGCAAACGCTTCGGCGCCGGCTCGCCGCCGTAGACGTTGCCGTCCCGATCGACGGCCACGAACTCCGCGCCGTTGCCGGCCGTCGTGCCGCGGATCGCCCCACGGGAAACATGGATGAACGCGTTGATCCATCCGCTCTTCGCGTCGCCGATCCGGATCCCTCTTCCCACCCGGGATTCTGCACATCGTCTGATTCCGAGTCGGCGACGTAGATCTGATCCTTGCTGAATCGAAGGCGATGCCGCTCGGCTTGCCGAACTGCGTCCAGGGCGCCGTCAGCGACTTGCCGTCCTGGTCGAAGATCTGGATCCGGTTGTTGCCGCGATCGCCGACGAAGACGCGGCCGCGCGAGTCGATCGCAATCGCGTGGATCGCATGGAACTCGCCGGGCGCCCAGCCGCTCTTGCCCCACGCCTTGACGAACTTCCCGTCCTTCGAGAATCGCACGACGCGGTTGTTGCCGTCGTTGCCGCTGTGACCGTCGGCGACGAAGACGTCGCCGTTCGGCGCCACGACGACGTCGCTCGGCGAGTTGAAGTGCTTCGGGTCGGTTCCCGCTTCGCCCTGCGTGCCCGAGCGTCAGCAGCACTTTCCTCGGCGGGCTGAACTTGCACGACCGACATGCCCGCGCTTGTCGCCCTTGGGAATCCGGTTGGTCGCGACCGCGTCGGTCACCCAGACGTTGCCGTCCTGGTCCACGTCGAGCCCGTGCGGCCAGATGAACATGCCGCCGCCGAAGCTCTTGACCACCTTGCCTTCCGGGCTGAACTGGAGGATCGGATCGGTCTTCGAGTCGCGGCACTCGTCGCCGAAGCGCGCCGGATCCTCGAGGCGTTCGCATCGCACGACCGCCCAGATGTGGCGGCCGTCCGGATCGATGGCCACCTTGCCGACCGCGCCCATCGCGCTGCCCGTTCGGCAGCTGCGCCCAGCCTTCGACGATGCGGTAGGGGCTGGGGAGGACTTCGCGCGGAGATACAGAAGCCCGACGAGGTCAGCAGTGCAAGCGTCAAGGCGACCGCGGATCCGATCCGTGCAATACGCATAGCAACACTCCTTGAAAACAGCACGAAGGCACGAAGGCCCGAAGACGAGGCGTGCGACCTGCCTGCTGCAGTGCGTCGTCATCGAATCGATGGAAACACAAACCCGGCGGCGTTCAGAGGTTTGTGTTTCCATCGATCCGTGACGATCACGCGCGGCCGGCGTTAGCCGGCCGCCGGTCGCACGCGTTCCCCAACGCATGCTTCGTGTCTTCGTGACTTCGATGGTTAGCCCGTACTCGTCGCAGTCTCAGCGCGTCGCGATCACCCTTCCGCATCTCTTTCAGATCGATCGCGTCGGTGTCGGCAATCACCTTCGCATAGGTCGCGTGTCACCGCAGCCAGACCGCTGCGCGGAGATCGTATCGGCCGTCTCCTGGTCGGAATGCCAGACGTAGCCGCCGTTGATGATCTCTGGACCGACGGCGCGAACCGGTAGTAGCGGCCGATTTCGCCTGGAGGCGACGGCGACGACTGCGGAAAGCTCGGCACGCCGAACGCGTCCATCGCGCGATCACGACGATGTCGGCACAGCCGCTGCGCCGGTGCCACCAGCTGAAGGCCGCCACGGCGTTCGACAGGCGGATGTTGCCCGCGCCGCGTCTCCATCGCCGCCCGTGTGCTCGGCAGTTCAGCAGCAGCGCCGTCTTGTCGAAGACCTCCGGATGCGCCGCGAACCAGGTGCCGCTCTCGGCCGTGCTGTTGTGATGGCCCGTCGTCCCGAGGAACACGATCGTGCGCCGCCGCTGCGCCTTCGGCATCTCGGCGAAATACTCGGCCAGACCGATCGTCGGTGCGCCACGCCCGGCCGCGTTGTCGTTCGCGCCCTCGAACCAGCCGTCGCGGTGCGCGACGACCAGCACCTGTTCGTCGGTCGTGCCGGGCAGCGTGGCCCAGACCGTGCCGGTCTTCAGGCCCGGCGTCCGGTCGATCTCGAGCGTGATCTTCACGTGCGGCGGCGCGCCGGCCGCCGGTCGCGTCGGCGATCAGATCGCGCGCCGCCAGCCCGTCGCTTCAGCCCGGTCGAGAACGTCGGCACCTGGCTGTTCACCGGATAGAACTGCGTGCGCTCGTTGCCCGGAATGCCCTGGATGACGAAGATCGCCGCGGCGCCCCGCTCGCCGATCCGGCGGATCGCGTTGTCGGCGATCGGCGCGTGGCGCGACGCGGTGTCGGTGCTGTAGAAGAAGACGGCCTTGCCGCGGACATCGCGCGACGAGCTTCAGGTCGGCCTCGCTCGCCATGCCGACATAGACGGCCTCGAGATCGAGTCCGCCGGCGCGGCGTGGCCGACGGCCTGATACGTCGGCTGCGCGGTGTCGATCGCCAGCGTCTTGCCGCCCGCCGACAGCGTGACCGCTCCACGATTTCGGCATCCACTGCGGCGGCAGATCGAAATACTGCTCGTGAACGTCGGTCAGGCCGATCTGCCGGAACTTCTCCATCATCCACTCGGCGTTTTCGGCTGTCGGCCGTCGTGCCGATGATGCGTCCCCAGAACTGCGGATGGCCGTTGTCGCGATAGCGCCGCGCCATCGCCGTCAGCTCGCCTGACGTACTTCCTTCAGCCGCTGACCGTCGATCGCGCCGTACGCTCTGCTCCGACGGCGCAAGCCGCCAGCCGACTTCGGCGCTCCGCGGTGTGCGGCGGCTCGGCGGGACCAGCGGCCGGCGTCCGTGCGCGCGTGCCATCGGCGTTCCTGCGCCGACAGGAACCCGACAGATGCACCGAGGTCAACGCGGCAGAGAGTGCGAAGGTGGTGAGGCGCACGGTTCCTCCTCCTGAGATCGGGTAATCGAGTAGTTGGATAATCGGGTAATTTGGCTTGCGTATCAAGCACTCTGTCAATCAATGACCCGATGACTCGATTAGCCGATTACCCGGTTAGAATGCGTTCCTGCCGAAGGAGGGCCATGATCAACGCCGGCCGAATGGGTCGTTTCTCGTCTGCGTTGCGCTCACGATTCTGTCGTCTGCTTCGCTGCGGGCGTGGGAAGAAGACCTCCACTACGTGCTGACGTTCTGGCTGGCCACCCAGGCCGGGTTCTCGCGCGAGGACGCCGACCAGATCGCGAAGGGCGATCAGAGCTACGACGACAGCGAGCACAACGAGCGCCATCCCGACGGTGCTGTGGATCATCCTGACAAACGACATGGGCGCCGCGCGCGAGCTTCAACTGAAGCATTCTTCCGAGCGACGCGCTGCTTCCAAGCCCGCCGGCGAGGCGGGCGGTCGCACCGAACAGCCCGACGGCCCGCAAGGCGGTCGAAGCCGCGCTCAACGCCGGCGAGTCGGCAACCGCGCTGGGTGGCGCTCGGCGAAGCGTTCCATCCCTTCCAGGACTCGTGGTCGCATCAGGGCGTTCCGGATATTCCCTACAACATGAAGCCAGAACCTCATCTCGGCGCATCCGCAGGCGAGAGGCGGCTGGAAGAGTCATAACGCCGATCTGACGGCCGGCGCATGTCGAAGAAACCCTCGACGTCGCGCGCCAGACCTACCTGCTGCTCGATCGCTTCCTGAATCAGAACGCTCGTTACCGGCGGCGCCCGGCGGCTGCGTGGTCGACCCTCGAACCGGTTGTCCGCGCCTTCGCGGCCGCGCGTACTGTCGAGCGAAAAGGAAGCCTGGGCCGGCCAACTACGTTCCGGAACAGCGGGCGCAACAGATGCTTCATGCGGTCGCCCCTGGCGGACGCGGGCGGATCAAGGTGCTCTCGCCTCCGTTGTTCAACACCCGCGGCAAGCCGTGCGCCGCCTGCGCCGGCCGATCAAAACACCCTGTTCGAAACGAGCAACGAATTCCTGCGCCTCTGGTTCGCACGCGCAGACGTCGATGCCGCCTTGAAGCTTACGTCGATTCCGCAGGCTTGATTGAGCAGTTTGTGCAGCAGACGGCGGGCTGACGAGCACGGCCGCTGTCCAGAATGGTCGGAAAATTCCTGACGATCCAGTTGATCGACGATCACGCCGCGGTGAACGACGCGGGGCACGGAGATCCGCTCCACCGCCGCTACGGCGAACTTCCCCGGCGGCCTCAGGCCGCGGGTCCGTTCCAGGCGACAGCGAACGCAGGATGCCCCACGCCTTGGCGCCGCGCGGATCTCCTCCCGACAGACTCGTCGCGGAATGGCTTTGCCATCGGTGCTCGACAACGAGGATCTGACGCACGATGCGCTGAGCGTGGTCTGGCGTCGAGTCGCCGATCGGTGGTTGATCGCCCGGCTCCTGGTGACTCCCCAGGTAGGCGCGTGGTCAGATGCGCGTGACGTAGGCCACGCTGGTCTCGATGGCGTCGGCCAGCGTCAACTGCTGGCGATAACCCGCCTCGAAGCCTTGCGCAACGGCCAGCGCCCGCTCTTCCTTCGTGCCGTGATGCCGAGGATCGTCTGATCCCGGCATCGCCGGCATTGAACTGCGTGACGGCGAAGACCGCTGCCGGAAAGTCCTCGCGCTCGCGCTTTCGGATCCCCGCGAAGTAGCCTGCGAAGTAGTCGGCCTGCAGCTCGACGCGCTTCGACGGTCGGTTCGTCCCTCGCCGACACGCTGATCCGAGCTTGCGCTTGTATTGAAGAATGTGACCGAACTCGTGCGCGCAACGGCCGCTGCCACCGCCACGTCCGGATCCTTCCCGGCGTCGGCAAGCAGCCGCCTGAGGCAAGCGCTGCCCGAACAGGACCGTGCCGTCGGCATTATGCAGCGCGCGGTCCGCGTCGGCGAAGGCGTTCGCGCCATCGTAGTCGTCGTAGTAGGCGAAGCCGGGGAGTACCATGAACTCGTCCGGAAATCTCGCCAGCATGTGCGCCAGCGCCGATGTCGAAATCCCGGTCGCCTGGAGTTCGAGATCATCGGCTCGCTGCCTGTTTCGCACAGCTGCGCTCCGCGTGGCGGTGTTGCATGAACGCGCCGGCGTCGAGCGGAGACAACATGCAGCCAGCGGGCCGCGACGGCGAAGATGCTCTGCGCTTCCAGCACCGGCATCCCTCGGAAGGGCGCAGGACGCGCGTCGCCAGCAGTCCGATGCGAAGAGCGTCTCGTCGAGTGCACATGACATCCTCACTCACAAAGGTTCGGGAATTTCCTGCACGCATCGCTCGTTGACGCTGATTTTGCCTCCAGAGGCGGGCTCGTGGGACCGGCGGCGGAGGCTCTGCGAACCACATCCTCGTCGTCGGGCAGCTGGCAACGGAAGCGGCGCTGGCGCTGCTCCCGCCTCGGCCCTGAAGCTCGCGCACTCGATCCGGTTGGTCAGCGTGCTGATGCCAATCTCCCAGTACGATGGTGCCCTTCGCGTGACGGCGCCGTCATCGCATAAATGGCGCCGATCGGCAGCGGGCAGCTGCTCGGTGATCGTCACGTCGCGTACGGCTCCCAAGCTGCGCGAGCTGCGGATAGAAGCCGCTGTAGTTCGTCTGGTAGGCAATCAGCTGCCACAGCTCCGCACCATGCACCAGTTCGGGTTCGGCCGGCCGGTCTGGGCCTGGGTGATCACGCCGCGAAGAATCTCCCGGGGATCGGATTGCGCGTGAACGGTGCTCGCGGCCGCGACGAGCGCGAGGGCCGTGATTGTCGCTGAGACTCGCTTCATAACGCCTCCCACCAGCCTGCGCGACGGTGATTCGATCGTCCGCGTCGGATGGTGCACGCGCGTTGTGCAACGGGCGGGCCACACCTGCCGCCATGCACACACATCTGCGAAAGCGCGGAAAACATTCGGAGATTTCAGGGGGCTTTCGACGGAAGCGGGACGGCCGGGTCCGGTGGACACTATCCGGTCGGATAGCGCCATAAACAAACCGATAGCGGTGTTCAGTTGAAGGCTTTGGTTCTCGCGCCGCAGGAACGCCTGAGCGACGCCCTCGATGTCGTCGGGCAGCGTCATCGGCTGTGGCTTCGCGCAGAATCCGTGGGCGTCTCACGGTATGAGGCCACGAACGCCGCGCATCGCTCGCATCCGGCCACGTGCGCCTCGAGCGCAGCGCGCAAGATCGCGGAGGCAGCACGCCTTCGAGATAATCCATCAGCAGCTCGACACGCCCGACATGCAGGCGACCTCTTTCATGACTTCACCCCGACGAGATCGCTGAGATATCCGCGCAGCATCAGGCGGGCGCGGTGGCACGCGCTGCCGCACCGCCGCCGGCTCGATGTCGAGCGCGCGCGCGACATCCGCGCGTGGACATTTCCTCGAGATCCCTGAGCACGAACGCGTCACGGTAAATGTCCGGCATCCGTGGCGAGCACCTCGCGCGCTTTACCGGCCAGGAACTGGCGATCGAGGAGCTCGTCGGCGCGCGACACGACCTGCAGTTCCGCCGGCGTTGCCGCGTGTCTTCCCCGTTCATCGAACCGCGGCAGGAAGTGATCGAGCGGCTCCGACGGCCGTCGAGCGGAGGCGCGGCGATGCATCAGGGCCGCGTTCGTGGCGATGCGAGTCAGCCAGGTCCCGAACTGCGACTCGCCGCGGAACGACGGCAGATGACGATAGACCTGGAGGAACGTCTCCTGCAGGCACGTCGGGCGCGTCGGTTTCGCTCGTGAGACGGCACGCCAGGCGAAACACGCGCCCCTGGTAACGCTCGACGATCGCTTTCAAACGCGGAGACATCCCCGGCAGCGGCTCGCGCCGCGAGCACTTCATCGCTCGACTCGGATGCGGGGACGTCCGCGCTCACAGCCTCTACATCGCTTCGCCTTGCTTGTCGGGCATTTACCTGATTGTCTCCCCTCCGGGCGTGTTCACCTGCACCTTGAGATGCCAGGTCCGGCCAACTTGTGACACGCGAAATACCCGATTACCCGATCGTCCAATTACCCGATGGCCTGTCTGTCACAGCTCGCGCCCTGGTATCCCAAGAGCGATGCCGCTCTACGTCTCAACAAACTGCGGCGCTGGCCCGCGGTGAAGTCCCCTGGCCGGAGGAGAACCGCAGCCCGACCGCCGAGATTGGACGCGGATGAATTCCGGGCGACCGCGTCGCCCGCGTGCGCGGGACCCGAGGGCGTGGCGCACGTCGCGGCGGCGTCAGTATCGGCTCCTCGGCCTGCGGGGCACGCTCGATCCGGGCGGCCGTCCACACATCAACGGTCATGCGTGGAACAGCCCCGAGGCACTCGCGCTGGTCAGTGCCGCGCCGCTGGCCTCGACGCGTTTGGTCGAAGCATGGCAGGGGCTGGATTGCTTCGACATCCTCCCTCCCCGCTGCTCGTGGCCACCGACGGCGCCGCTGTCGCCGCGTTCGGACGCGACATCCGCCGCCTCCGGCCGAACATCGTCATTGCCGGCGTCGAAGGATTGGCGGAGCGCGACTGGGCTGGAATGCGTCTGCACGGCGACGCGGTCGTGCGGCTCGACTCTGCTTCGCACACGCTGTCAGGATGACAACGATCGATCCTGACACTTGCCAGGATCCGGCGTCCTGCGCGACATCGTTCGCCGCTTCGACGAGCAAGCTGGCGCCCGTAACGCGGACGTCGAGCGCTCTGAGCGATCGTGCCGGCGACCTGGTCAGCCTGTCCTAGCCTTAATTTCTTGCGGTTTCCTGGTCGGCTTTGGGCTTTGGGCTCTAGCTAAACCTAAGTCCTAAAGCCTGAAGCCTAAAGGCTGGAAGCCTGCGTGAGTGACTTTATGGGTTGACCTTTCTCTCACGGCGCCCGCGACCTGTTCGACGAAATACGTGAGAAGCGCGCCATGCGTTCGAGACCCGGCGTCGAGATCACGTCGAGCACTTCGCCGGTCGTGTGGTAGAGCGGCGGGGCCTGGATGACGGTAATCTTCGCGACCTTGAGCGACGTCAACCCGCCGGTCTCGCCGCTGCCCATGTCGGACTTCGACGAGATGAAGTTGACGCCGAATCGCGCGACGCCCTCTTCGAAGAGCGCGTCGAGATACGGCGCGCGAGTTCGACACGCCTGCATAGAGTCGGCGCTTCACCCGAGTCGGCCATCGCCTGCCGGTAGCCGTCGTCGAACGTCGATCGCGCCGGCGAGAAATTGCGCTGCGCGACGTGCTCGATGTTCAGCATCAGGATCGCCTTCTGTGGCGAGCTCGGGATTCGCCGCGATGAAGCCGCGCGGTCCGTTGATGCCGGGGCTGTGGTGCCCGGCGCTGGCGATGAAGACCAGCGTGCGCTCCGGGCCGGTTCTGCGGCTTTCGCGAAGTGTCGCGCGAGCGCGAGCATCACCGACAGGCCGTCGGCGTTGTCGCCGGCGCCGTCGAACCAGGCGTCGGCATGCGCGTCGATGATGACCGTTTCATCGGTGCGGCGGCCTGGAATCGACCGCAACGCGCGTTCCGCGGCCGACAGGTTGGTTCGCGTCTCGGTCTTGAGCGATCAACTGCGCGCGGACGCCCGCTGTCCGGCGGCGCGCTGCGCTCGTTCAGCACCGACTCGAGGAACAGCCCGTCGCGGCCGCCGATGTTGAAGCACGGGCCGCCGCAGTTCGCTGAAGTCGCGCGCGAGCTCGTTGCCCGGCAGCCGCAGCGAGGCGTGAAGACCGCCGACGGCGCCGCGCTTGAAGAGCTCCTGAGCCTGCGGACGTCGACCGCGCCGCGCTCGAAGAGCATGTGCGCCCTGCGGGACCGTGAGCTGCACGGCGATCTTGCCCTTTGACGTCGATGTGATCGATCACGGCTGGACCGCCGCTGCCGACGAACACGAGCGGCGCCGTCAGCGTGCCGCCGGGAATTTCAGACGGCATGACCGGAATGGCCGACTGCAGCACGACGTCGGACGATCCCGCGCCGAACGCCGGATCGCCGACGATCTTCACTTCCCAGGACAGCGGAAACCAGAACCTGCGCGTTCGCGTCCTGCTTGATCGGCTGCAGCTTGACGTCGGCACGATGCCAGCTTTCGAACTGATCCGCGGCCCAGTCGATCACGTGCTCACCGGACGGAAGGCCCGGAGATGCGTCCCCACAACTGCCCGCTTCCGACTCTCCCGCCCGGCGCGGCTCTTCTTCGAGAAACCGACGATCGTCGTCAGATCCGCGCGAATGACCGCGGCAGACAGCTCGGGAGACTGCGGATCTGGCGCCATCGGCACCGGCCGCGGCGCGCGATCGCCGACGACAACGGCCGGATCCCTTGCCGAGAGGAGGAGGCAAGGGCACTCCGAACCACGGACCATCGGTCCGTCGCGCGGGCCGGCGAGCCGGCTCGTCGTCCTGCGCGAATCCGGGAGCGGAGGCCGCGAGAAGGAGCACAGTACAGGCGATCAGGCGGTATCTCATAGCGCGGATATTCTAGAACAGCGGCGCCGGCCGGGCTATTTCCAGATGCCTAGCGCCTTGCGGACGGCGACGAGCTGGCCAACGTGATACGCGGCGTGATCCGCGACAAGCAGAATCGTCCGCAGGTAGGTTCTGTTGCTCCTTGCCGGTCGGCACTTTCGCGTGCAGATCTTCGACCTCGCGCGCCACCGCCTTCATTTTGTCGCGCGATCGCTTGAAGGACGCGACTGCACTCGTCCAGGCGGCATCATCTGGCGGAGTCGGGCCCCGGCCAGTAATCGTCGGGCCACTTCATCGTGTGCTTGTAGGTCGGGTTGACGCAGAAGTCGAGCAATGTCGTCCTGCGCCAGGCGGAGGTGTTCGAGCAGCTGCCACGGCGAGTGCTCGAAGCCCGGCGCTCGCGCACCGCGCTTGTCGGCAGGAATCGCCGTCGATCGCCTTGTCGAATCCCGACGTGCGCCTCTTCCCAGTCGAGGACCCGCGCGAGTTGATCGCGTAACGCGCTCGTCATGCATCGGTGATTATGTCGCACGGAACCTTCGGTCTGCCCATTTCCGGCCCTGCGCCGTCCTTCGTTCTCGACGTCTCGGAATCCGGTCCCGCGCGCGAGCAGGCTGACCGCCTCGACCGACGGCTTCGGCCGTGAGTCGCGGACCTCGTCCTGCAGCACTGCGGCGTCCTGCGTCGAGGGCCTCGTGGCTCGTCGCGTACGGTCGTAGTAGCCGATGTAGCGATCGATCCCGCCCTTGCGAATGGCCGGCATCAGCTTCATGTCCGCACAGCCAGTCGCTCAGCGATCGGCGCAGCGTCTCGGCGCCGACGACATCGCCGTGGACGACGACCGCGAAGACGCGGCCCGCGAGATGGCGCGGATAGTTCCATCCGCCGAGCTCGAGCGCCTTGGCCTCCTCCGGCTCCTTCCCGCGCGGTCGTCGTCGGATCGGGTTGCCGCCGTCGGCGCAGACGAGGCGATCGATCATCAGCTTGCAGCACGCTCGGCGCCTGGTACTGCACACCGGCGTGACGATCATCACGCCGTGCGCGGCGACCCAGCGCGGATAGAGCTCGTTCATCCAGTCGACCACCTGCCCCATCGCGTGATTGGGATAGCACGAGCACGGCCAGTGGCAGAGCGGCATGGCGGTGGAGACGCAGCGCCTTGCAGGGCAGAATCTGCCGGCCGTACTCGGCGGTGAGCAGGCTGAGATCGAGGAAGTCGCACGTCGACGCCGGCGCGTCTCGACCTCTTCGCGCGGCGAGCGCGAGCCGGAATGTTTTCGACATCTCGCCCGGACAGGTCTGATCGTGACGCGCCGCGCCGCACACGAGCGAGCACGCGGCCGCGGCGCGCAGGCGTCCTGCTGCTCGCGCTCGGCCTCGCTGAATCTCGCTCGCGCGTGTCCGAGCCATTCGATCGGCAGCTCGAATTCGGATCGGCGAAGCCGGGTCCGGCCTTTCGAGTGCGCGGGCTCTTGTGGTACTCGTCGTATGCCTTCCACGCGACGTCGATCGATGTCGGCGATCTGCCGTTCGACGACTGGAACTCCGGGTCGTAGAAGCGTTCGCGCAAGCTGCCGCTCGAACTCCTCGCGGGTGAGCTTGACGTCGCCCTGGCCCTTCGCACCGTGAACGGCCAGTGCGTCCTCCGCTGGATCAGCCGCCATCGCAGATCCACCTGCGCGTCGTCAGCGCTCGTGCTCTGACCAGCGCCGCTCCGGTCTGATCGCTCGAGCTGACCATTGTGCGCGTTCGCGCCTCAGTTAGACAAGGTGCGTGATAGTCTCGTCGCATGACCGCGAGAGGTCGACGCGTCCGGGCAGCTCTGCGGCATGAGGAATCGAAGGAGTGCGCCGGCCGCCTTCTTCGAGGAGTGGTACGCGAGAAACCGCGCGCGAACGAAGCGCGCTGTTCGATCTGATCGCCGACGAGGCAGTACTACAGCCGGCCGATCGATCTGCGCCACCCGATCGTGTTCTACGAAGGCCACCTCCCGGCGTTCAGCTTCAACACGCTCGTGAAGCGCGCTCGGAGGTCCGAGCATCGATCCCGAGCTCGAAGCGCTTGTTTGCCCGGGGCATCGACCCTTCGGAGGAAGAAGCCGGACGATCCGGCCGGCAAGAGTGGCCGTCGCGCGCAGCGGTGCGACAGTTTGCCGAAGAGGCCGATCGCCGCGTGCGCGAGGCGCTCAGCCGAACTGATCTCGATCGTCCGGGCGACCCGCTGCTGCACCGCTCGGAAGCCGTGTTCGCGATCCTGGAGCACGAGGCGATGCACCAGGAGACGCTCCTCTACATGTTTCACCGGCTGCCCGCTGAATCAGAAGCGGCGGCCGCATCTGTATACGGCCCGTGGTCAACGGCGCGATGTTCCTGCCGAGGCATGGATCCAGATTCTCAGCCGGCGTCGCGACGCTTGGCGCGGATGAACAGGCGCTGCCGTTTCGGATGGGACAACGAGCGGCCGCACTGCCTCCGAAGGCGTTGCCGGTTTTTCACTGCAGCAGCACGACGTCACGAACGCCGACTATCTCGAGTTCGTGAACCAGCGCGGACCAGCCGCCGGCGTTCTGGGAGAAGCACGGCGACGACCGGTACTGGCGCGGGATGTTCGATCTGATCCCGCTGCCGATGTCGTGGCCGGTCTACGTCAGCCATGCTGACGCGACCGCCTACGCAGAATGGCGCGGATGGCGTCTCCCGAGCGAGGCGGAGTTCCAGCGTGCCGCGTACGGCACGCCGCGGCGGCGCGAGTATTCCTACCCGTGGGGCAGCGCCAGCCCGTCGCCCGCAGCACGGCGTGTTCGATTTTGCCAGCTGGGATCCCGAGCCGGCCGGCTCGCATCCCGCCGGCCGCAGCGCATGGGGCGTCGAAGATCTGATCGGCAACGGCTGGGAATGGACGACGATCGGTGTTCGCGCCGTTTCCCGGGTTCCGGCCCGATCCCGTCCTATCCGGAGTACTTCGGCGGACTTCTTCGACGGCGAGCACTTCGTCATGAAAGGCGCGTCGCCGGCGACGGCGCGCGAGCTGATCCGGCCGACCTTCCGCAACTGGTTCCGGCTCGCGCTATCCGCTACGTCTACGCGACATTCCGGTGCGTCCGGTCCATGACACGTCTGACCCGTCGTCGCTCATCTCGTCGTTTGCCGAGGATGTGCCGCCACTGCCTGCGGCTCACGCCGCGGCAGCTGCCGTCGCATGTATCTCTACGACGCGCTCGGCTCGGCGCTCTTCGACGCGATCTGCGAGCTGCCGTGGTACGCGCATCACGCGCGCGGAGATGCCGGCTGCTCGCGAGCCATCGCGACGGAGATCTTCGCGCTGCTCGCCGGATTCGAAGCGGCTCGGTCGAGCTCGGCCGCGGCGACGGCCGCAAGCTGCAGACGCTGTCGTCGAGGGCACATCGGCGCCGATGACCGCGCATCTGGTCGACGTGTCCGCCGCAGCGCTCGAACGCGCCGCTCACACGCTGTCGCGACGCCCTCAACGTCGACGTCGTCACGCACGAGGCGTCGTTCGAAGACGGGCCTCGACGCGATGCAGCGCGCGACCGGACGACCACGGCCGACGCGCACGCTCGTGCTGTTCCTCGGCTCGAACATCGGCAACTTCGACCGCGCCGGGTCGGCGGCGCTGCTTGAGCGCGCATCGCCGCGCGTCTCTCGGACCCGGCGACGCGCTGCTCATCGGCGCGGATCTCGTCAAGCCGGAGCGCGACCTGCTCGATGGCCTACGACGATCCGCTCGGCGTCAGCGCGGCGTTCAATCTGAACGTGCTGCTGCGCATCAACCGCGAGCTTGGCGGCACGTTCGATGTGCCGTGCCTTCCGGCATCACGCCGGTCTGGAACGCCGCCTGCTCGCGCATGGAGATGTTCCTCGTCTCGACACAGGGCGCAGCGCGTACGGATCGACGCCATCGATCTCGAGTCTCGATCTGCGCGGACGGCGAGGCGATCTGGACGGAGAGCTCGCACAGCTATCACCGCCGGAAGGCTTGATCGCCCAGCTCGAGCACACCGGATTCGAACCCGTCGCGCAGTGGATCGATCGCGCGCGACGCGTTCGCGCTCCACCCTAGCGCGCGTCGGTCTAGAAATCGCCGCGCGATATCAGCCGGGTTCTGTGCTGCGCGTCAGCGGCATGATTCATCTCCTGCATGTCGCTCGCCGAGATGCGGCCTGACAGTCCTTCGAGCGCGCGCCTGCACCTGCGGATACCGCAGCAGCGTCGCGGCGCGCGCGACCGGCACGGCGTCGTATGGCGGGAAGTAGCGCCGGTTGTCTTCGAGCCGGAACGAGATCCAGGCCCTTTGATCAGTCCGGCCGTCGCGTCGCCGGCGATCAGATCCACCTGACCCGACGCAAGCGCGCGGTAGCTGAGCGTCAGGTCCATCACCTGCGGCGGGCTGCGGAACGTCAGCCCGTAGGTCTTCGCCAGCCCGGGATATCCATCCGGCCGTTCCAGGAACTCGTAGCCGAAACCGGCCCGCCACTGCGGCGCGACCTCGGCGGCATCGTCGATGGTGCGCAGTCCGCGCGCCCGCGCGTCGGCGCCGCGCACCAGGATCGCGAAGGTGTTGTCGTAGCCGAGCGGCGGCGAGCAGCGTGCGGCCGCTGTCGGCGTAGAGATCACGCACGGTGCCGATCACCGCCTCCGGATCCTTCGGCGACAGGCTGATGGAAGATGGCCGTCAGCGCGGTGCCCGTGTATTCGACATAGCACGTCGATGTCGCCGGTGAGCAGCGCGCGATCGCAGATCAGCGTGCCGCCGAGATTCAGCCGCCGCTGCGACCGGCAGTCCCGTCTCGCGCTCGATCGTCTGCGCGACGATCTCGCCGAGAATCAGCTGCTCGGTGAAATTCTTCGAGCCGACGACGATCGCGCCCGGCGCGCGCAGCGGCGAAGAGCGCGCTGCCGGCCAGCACGGCCAGCACGAGCGATGCAGGCGACAGCGAGCGCGGCTGCGCCGCGATCCGCGTGCGCCGCCGTGCAGCCAGCCGGCGTTCGAGCCACAGCAGGCCGCCGTCGACGATGAGCGCCAGCAGCGCCGCGGGAATGGCACCGGCAAGGATCACCGTCGAGTCCACCATCGACAGTCCGCGATAGATGTGCTGACCGAGCCCGCCGGCGCCGATCGCGGCGGCAATCGTCGCCGACCCGACGCCAACCACGGCGGCCACGCGGATGCCGGCGACGATCGACGGCAGCGCCAGCGGCAGCTCGATCTGCCGCAGCAGCTCTCGCGGGGTCATGCCCATCGCGACACCGGCCAGTCGAATCGACTCGTCGATGCTCGTGATGCCAACGATGGTCGATCGGACGATCGGCAGGAGTCCGTAGAGCACGAGCACCGCCAGCGCGGCGCGCGCGCCGACGCCGCCGATCAGCGGCACCGGCAGCAGGAAGCCGAACATCGCCAGGCTGGGAATCGTCTGCACGATGTTCGCGACGCCCACGAGCGGCGCCGCGAGCCGCGGACGACGCGTCGCGAAGATCGCCAGCGGCACGCCGATCGCCACGGCGACCGCGGTCGAGATCACGACGAGCAGCACGTGCTCGGCGACGAGGGTGGCGAGTTCCTGCCGTGGCTGAGCCAGAAGCCGACGAGAGCCCTCATGCTGAACCTGACCGTGAAAGCGGCAGGACCGACTCCAGAAGCGCACGAACCTGTGCATCGTCGCTCTCGACAATCTGCTGCGGCGTGCCGACACCAGATCAGGCGGCCGCCTTCCATGACGCCGATGCGATCGCCCAGGGCCATGCGCCTCCGCCATGTCGTGCGTCACGAGAATCACGCACTTCTCGACCCGCGCCTGAATTCGGCGGAACTCCCGCTGCAGCTGCCGGCGCGTGATCGGATCGAGCGCCCCGAAAGGTTCGTCCATCAGCAGCACAGGTGGATCGGCCGCCAGCGCTCGCGCCACGCCGACGCGCTGACGCTGGCCTCCCGACAGCTCGTCGGGCCAGCGGCTGGCGTATGAATCAGGGTCGAGCCCGATGAGTTCGAGCAGCTGACGCACGCGAGCGTCAATCCGATCGCCGGCCCACCGCTCGAGCCTCGGAACGACGCGCGATGTTGCCGGCGACGCTCGAGGTGCGGAAACAAACCGACCTCCTGAATGACGTAGCCGACCGATCTTCGGAGGCGAATCGGATCCCATTCGCGCGTGTCTCTGCCCTGCACGCGCACCTCGCCGGCGCCCGGCAGCAGCAGTCGATTGACCAGCTTGAGGACGGTTGTTTTTCCAGCACCGCTGGAGCCGACGAGGGCCAGTGTCTGACCGGCGCCAACGGTCAGCGAGACATCGTCGAGAATCGCCGGACGTCCTGCGAGCCCGTAGGAAACGTGGCGGAACTCGACGCCTTCCATCTCAACACGACTATAAAAGATCTGTCAGTGGCTGAGGGCTTAGGGCTTAGGGCTTGAGGGCTGAGGGGATGAGAGCCCTTACTGTGGACCAGCTGATCGCTCTGCCGTGAACGTGGGCGGACCGGCCCGGACGAATTTGCTAGGCTATTACCTGCGATCCTTCCCCCATCTGTCCGATCGCGTGACGGCGATGCCCGGACGGTCAACGCGCTACTTGATCGCAGTATCTGCGGCCGTCGTGGCCACGCTCGCGCGTCTGGTTCTCGACCCTGCCTGGGACGCGAGGCTTCCGTACATCACGTTTTTTCCGGCGATCATGCTGAGCGGGTGGCTGGGTGGATTCTGGGCCCGGCCTCACGACGACGGTGATCTCTGGCGATCGTCGCCAGCTACTTTCTGGGTCCAGCCGATTCGCATCGTTCGATATCAGCGATGCGACCGAATGGCTGGGCTCTCGGCGTGTTCGTTCTCGTGGGCATCCCGTCATGAGTGCCTTGAACGAAGCGTGGCGGCGCGGTTCAGTCGCGCTCAACACCTCCGAACAGGATTGTCGCAGCTGGCCGCCATCGTCGAAGGCTCTGACGATGCCATCGTCAGCAAGGATCCTCGAAAGCACGGTGCGGTCGTGGAACCGCGGCGCCGAGCGCATCTTCGGCTACACGGCGGAGGAAGATCGATCGGCCGGTCGATTCGCACGATCATTCCCCAGGAGCGCTGGAGCGAGGAAGACGACGTCCTGCGAAAGATCTCGAACGCGGCGAAAAGGTCGATCACTTCGAAACGGTGCGCCGCCGGAAGAGACGGCATCAGACGTGGACGTCTCGCTGACGATTTCGCCGATCTACCTCGCAGGCCGGCGTCATCGTCGGCGCATCGAAGATCGCACGCGACATCCGCGAGCGCAAACAGGTGGAAGCCGAGCGCGCGCGTGTGCTGCCCGCGAGCAGGAGGCGCGCGCCGAGATGGAGCGGGCCGGCCGGCTGAAAGACGACTTCATCGCCATCCTGTCGCACGAGCTCCGAACCCCGCTCAACGCCGTGCTCGGGCACGCACAGCTCCTGCTTTCGGGAGTGGTGCCCCCCAACGAAATACCGCAGGCGGTTCAGGCGATTCAGCTGCAGCGCCCAGGCGCAGGCCAGGCTGGTGGAATCACTGCTCGACATGTCGCGAGTCCTGGCCGGCAAGCTCGAACTCAACTTCAGGACGTCACGCTCTCGAGCATCATCGACGTGGCGGTCGATGCCGTCCGCCCGGACGCCGCCAGGAAGAACATCCGATCGAAGTGAACGGATTGTCGAATCCGGTCGGCGTCTTCGGGCGACGCGGTCCCGATTGCAGCAGGTGTTCTGGAACCCGCTGACGAATGCGGTCAAGTTCACGCCGCCGGGCGGCCGAGTGACCGTCTCGGTTACGACGGCGCTACTGACGCGCTGATTCAAGTCAGCGACACAGGCCGCGGCATCCCGCCGGAGTTCCTGCCGTTCATCTTCGACCGGTTCGAGCAGGCCAAACGGGAAGATGCGCGCGAGCACGCGGGGCTCGGGATCGGGCTGTCGCTCGTTCGCGAGCTGGTCCACGCGCATGGCGGCGCCGTGACGGTCGAAAGCGACGGCGAAGGGCGCGGGGCTGTCTTCACCGTGACGCTTCCGTTGGCCCAGCCGTCCGGCAAGCTTCCGGATCGGTCTCAGAGTTCCGAAACTGGCGATCTTCGCGCTTCCGTAGCTATCGGCCGGTCCGGCCGGCAAGACTTGCCACGACGGCGACCAGTTCCACGATATCGACCGAGCTTCGCCGACGTGGGTTTGAAAACCGGCCAGCAAGGCGCGCCGCCGATCTTCCGCACGAGCCAGCGCCGTGACCGCTGCTGCCGGTATCGACCCGCCCTGATCGGACGTGCGTGGGCACGAACCGCGTGGATCAAGGCGTAGCCGTCTTCCTCGGGCATGCCGATATCGGCAACGAGGATCGTCCGGCCGCTCCTCGAGTCATCATCTCGCCGGCCCGACAGCCGCCGATTCCGCCGTGACGACCCCTGGCGCCTTGCGCCGACAGCACACGCCGGCCAGCTCGCGCGCGTCGGGTCTCGTCATCCACGCACAGCACGGTCACACCCTCGAGGCGGCAGCAGCGCCCGCGCTCAACCGCGTCGAGCGATGCTCGCTGAAGGTCCGTCGGCTCGCTCCATCGGGATCCGTCCGGCGATGCAGCCTCAGCGGGCAGCCTCGACGATGAACGAACTCGCCGTGGCCTCTGCCGGCGCTCTTCACGCGCACGGTGCCGCCGTGCAGCTCCACGAGATGCTTCACGATTGAAAGGCCCAGTCCCAATCCGCCGCACGCGCGCGTCGTCGACTGATCCGCCCTGCCGGAAACGATCGAACACGTAGCGGCAGGAACTCCGGCGTGATGCCTTCGCCGGTGTCGCCGCTGACGGTCATGACGCGTGAGAGCTCACGCGTTCGACCAGCACTTGAATGCGGCCGCCCTTCGGCGTGAACTCTGACGGCGTTGCTCAGAAGGTTCCAGACGATCTGCTGGAGCCGCGCCGGATCGCCGTTCACGTGATCGCTGTCGCGATCGAGCAGGGTCTGAATCCTGATCTGCTTGGCGTCGGCGGCGGGCCGGATCGAATCGAGCGCCAGCTCGACGACGTCGGCCAGGGCCACCTGCTTCACATCCAGGCGCAGCTTCCCTTCCGTAATCCGGCTCACGTCGAGCAGATCCTCGATCAGCTGAACCTGGATGCGCGCGTTTCGCCTCGATCGTCTCCAGGCCCTGCTGCAGGGCTGCTCCGGCGACGGTCGGGTCGCACTCGGTGAGGATTTGCGACCAACCGAGGATCGCGCTGAGCGCGGCGTCCGCAGTTCGTGGCTCAGCGTCGTCAGGAATTCGTCCTTCATGCGGCTGGCATGCTGCGCTTCCGTTCGCGCGTGCTGCTCCGCCTCGAGCGAGCGCCGAAGCGCCTCGCTCGCACGCCGCGCCGGACTTCACGCAGACTTCAGATGCGCCCGATGCGGGCCAGCAGCTCGCGCGCGCTGAACGGCTTGACCAGGTAGTCGTCGGCGCCGGCGCTGCAGCCTTCGACGCGAGCCTCCTCGCCGGCCCGCGCCGACAGCAGGATCGACGGGCACCGCACTGAGATCGGCGTCGCGTCCGCAGTCCCGCAGGAGCGCCGAAGCCGTCGAGCGACGGCATCATCACGTCGGCCAGGACGAGATCGGACGGCGGCGGCGGACCGCGGTCGAGCGCTGCCGCGCCATCGGCGACGGCCTCGACGTCGTACTGCGCGCTCAGCAATCGCCGCACGTAGTCGCGCATGTCCGCGTTGTCGTCGGCCAGCAGCACGCGAGGGCGGCGCCGTCTTCGCCGGAGCTCAATGCCACCGGCGTCACCACGGTCATCGATGATCCCGCTCGAGAGATACGTCATGGCCGTCCTGCGGCAGCCAGCGCAGCGCTTCCTCGACATACGGCGTGGCGCCGAGAGCTCGTCGGCGCCAGCGTGCGCGCGGCATCGATGCGATCGGCAGGCAGATGCGCGTCGCCGGCAGGAATCACCACCGTGAACGTGCTGCCCGATGCCAGGCTCGCTCACGACGGTGACCGATCCGTTGTGCAGGCGGACGAGCTCCTGCACGAACGACAAGCCGATGCCCGTCCCTTCGTGCGTCCGCCCTTCGCTCGCCCTCGACCCGATGGAAGCGCTCGAAGACGTGCGCGAGCTCGTGCTCGGGGATGCCCACGCCGGTGTCGCGTCACGTCGAGCTCGATCGACGGACCATCGCTGCCGAAGCGTCACGACAATCCTGCCTTCGAGCGTGAACTTGAAGGCGTTGGACAGCGAGGTTCAGGACGATCTTCTCCCACATGTCGCGATCGACGTAGACGCGGGCTCCGGCAGCGGCTGGCAGTCGACGACGAGCTCCATGCCGGCGCGCTTCGATCGCCGAGCGGAACGCGCTCGCGAGATCTGCCGTGAACGCGGCGAGGTCGGTCGGCTCGTAACATCGCGTTCGATGCGACCCGCCTCGATGCGCGAAAAATCGAGGAGCGTGTTCACCAGCTTGAGCAGGCGCAGGCTGTTGCGGTGCACGAGCTCGACGCGCTCGCCGTTCGCCCGCCGTGCGAGCGGCGCTTTCCGTCAGCCAGGCTGTCCTCGACGGGTCCGAGAATGAGCGTCAGCGGCGTTCGGAACTCGTGGCTGACGTTGCGAGAAGAACGCCGTCTTCGCCCGATCGAGCTCCGCCAGCGCTTCGGCGCGCTTCCGTTCTTCTTCGTAGGCGCGCGCGTTCGCGAGCGCGGTGCCCGAGCTGACTCGGCGACCAGCTCGAGAAACGCGCGGTACTGATCGTCGAAGGGCCGCTTCGGGTTCAGGCCGACGACGAGCCGGCCCGGACGATCGGTGGCGCCGGATGAATGAGAGCGGGAGCTCGCTGCACCAGATCGGGCTTCGTCGCGGCGAGATGCTCCTTCGCGCCCGGCGTGCAGCTCTGCAGCTCGTCGTCCAGTCGTAGGCCAGCGCGAAGACGATGTCCTGCGGCCTGGCGGCGAGCGTCTCGCAGGCCAGCACGCAGGCGTCGCGGCTCGTGCGCGCGGCGGTCTGGCGCTGCCGCCAGATCCTTCAGACAAGGCCATGCGCCGCGCGCCGACCACCCGGTCGGTCGTCTCGGTCACGATGCAGTAGACCCCGCCGACGCCGCCCGATTCCACGCGCACGGGATCGTAGGAGACGTCGAAATAGGTTTCCTCGAGGAAGCCGTGGCGCTCGATCAGGAACAGCAGATCCTTCGCCCAGAATGCCTCGCCGGTGCGGACGACGCCCGCCAGCAGGTTGTGCAGCACTGCTGTCCCAGATCTCGCTCCACGCCTCCGCGACCGGGACGTCCCGAGGGCGTGGGGATGCTTGGCGCCGAAGACGGGACGGTAGGCATCGTTGTAAAAGACGATGAACTCCGGACCCCAGAAAAGGATGATCTGCGCCTTGGACGGGGAGCAGCATGCTCACGCGCGCTGCGCAGGCTCTGCGGCCAGGTTTCGACCGGCCCCAGCGGGGCTTTCCTGCCAATTGAGCGCGCGCATGAGCGCGCCGAGTTCTCCGCCCCCGCGAGGATGGAATCAGTCTTCGTGCCGGATGGGTAACGACGTTCCGCTCACAGACCTCTATACAGCCTCGTAGTCTCCTGCAGAGCTTCCACGAAGGATGCCAAGTCTAATTCCTCAGGCTGCATTTCGTCACGCCCCTCAGCTGCGCTTCCGCCGTGAAGACGTTCCCCGCCGCGTCTATGGCAATGCCTTCGCCCATCGCGCCATCTGGAGAATTCGGCGTCGGCGTGAGGCGGGATGAAGATCGTGACCTTTCCGTCCTTGAGGCTGCCGATCCGGATCCCTTCGCTGCCAGCCCGGGATGCACCCGTTCGGTCGACTCCGAGTCCGCCGTGTAGATGGCGTCGTTCCTGTCGATGGCCAGCCCGCTCGTGCGGCCGAACTCGTCGTATTTCGCGGATGAACGTCCCTGTCCTTCGTCAGGATCTGGATCCGGTGGTTGTGGCGATCGGCGACGATCAACCGTCCCCGCGAATCGAACTCGAGCGCGTGCGGCGTCCGGAACTCGCCCGGCCCGGTGCCGGCCTTGCCGATCGTTCTGAGGAACTTTCCGTTCTTGTCGAACACCGAGATGCGGCCGACCAGATTCGGATCGGTGACGTCGGTATGGCTCTCCGGCGACGTAGACGTCGCCGTTTGCCGGGTCTGTCACGACGTCGGTCGGATCGGTCAGCGCTTCGGGCGGATTTCCTCGCACGCCCGGCTTCCCCAGCGTCATCAGCACCTTGCCGTCGGGACTGAACTTGACGACGACGCTGCCCTTGTTGCCTTCGCCGGGAAATTTCGTGAGATCGTCTGCGTTCGCGGCCTCGCGCGTCGGTCACCCACACGTTGCCGTCACGATCGACATGGATGCCGTGCGGCCAGACGAACATGCCTCCGCCGAAGCTCCGGATCTCCTTTCCTGATTCGTCGAAGTGGTGGACCGGATTCGCTTTCGTGCCGAGGCAGCCGGGAGTCGTCCCTGGCGAGCATCGATCCGTCGCCCAGACCGACTTGCCATCGCGGTCGATCGCGACGCCGTTGCTTGCCTCCCCAGGGCCGTGCTTCGAGATTGAGCTGGGCCCAATCGCGGATCACGCGATACGGATTCGCGCCGGTGTTCACCGGCTGGATCCTTGTCGGTCTGAGGCGTCCCTCCGCGCTGCTGAGTCTGGAACCACGACGCCTGACAGGCTCGCCGCCGTGAACACGACCATCACGAGGAGTCGCGGCTTGCAGAGAGTGGTCTTCGTCATCGGGCGATGGTAGCCGTTTTGAGCCACAATCGCGCATCATGCTGCCACTACACCATCGGCGCCTCGATCAGCTGCCTCGGCATCGTTGCCGCACTCATCTCCGGCGGATGCTCGTCCACGTCATCGCCGCAGCCGGCGAGGTTCCCTGCCGGTGAGATTGTCGATCTCTCGCACATCTACGACGCGGAGGCGATCTTCTGGCCGACCGCTGAAGGGTTCCGCCTCGAGAAGTGTCGCCGACGGCATCACGCCCGGCGGCTACTACTACGCGGCGAACAATTCTTCGCGGCTCCGAGCACGGCGGCACGCACATCGACGCGCCGCTCCACTTTGCGCCAGGGTCATCGATCCGGTCGACCAGATACCGCTCGATCACGTCTCATCGCGCCCGCGGTCGTCGTCGACGTCGTGACGCGCGAGCGCGAAACAGGCGGACTATCTGGTCGACCGCTGAAGACTTCAGCAGCTGGGAGCGGACGCACGGACAGATTCCGATCGAGCGCGATCGTTCTGATCCGAACGGGGTTCTCGACGACGCTGGCCGGATGCGGCCAGGTATCTGGGCACGGCCGAGCGCGCGACGCCGACGCCGCGACGAAGCTGCACTTTCCCGGGCTTCATCCCGACGCGGCGCGATGGCTGGCCGCAAACCGGCCGGTCAAGGCGATTGGCATCGACACCGCCAGCATCGACTACGGACCATCGACCGCGTTCGAATCGCACCGGGTGCTGTGCGAGCGCGACATCCCGGCGTTCGAGAACCTGACGTCGCCTCGAGCGTCTGCCGGCGCTGCGGCGCGTTGATCGTGGCGCTGCCGATGAAGATCGGCGGCGGCAGCGGCGCGCCGCTCCGCGCCGTCGCGCTGATCCTGCCGCGCTAGGGCTATGTGAGCCGTGTCGCCGACGTCGCGCACGACCAGCCTTCCTTCTTCCCCGGCCAGCGCGGCCTCGAGTCTTTCGATCGGCTCGTCGAAACGGCTCGTGGCTCAACTGAAACGACTTGTGGTGGATGGGCACGAACAGCCGCGCGCCGGCGTCGTCGGCCATCGCGACCGGCCTGCTCGGGCGTGCAGTGATTGTAAATCCACGGATCGTAGGCGCCGATGGGCATGATCGCCGCGTCGATACGGACCGTAGCGACGATGCGACTTGAAGAAGAGCCTCGTGTAGGCCGTGTCGCCGCCGAACAGGAGCGAGCGGCCTTCGCGTCTGATGATGTAGCCGTTGTAGCCGCGATACGTGTCGCGGCCGAGCCGCGCGCCCCAGTGCTTCACCTCGATCGCCCGCACGTCCACGTCGCCGCGCGGAGTATCGATGCGCGCTGACTCGTCCCAGGACAGCTCACGGACCGACTGAATACCGCCGCTCGCGGCAGAAGGTCCGACGTCGCCGGCGCCATCACCGCGGCCGGCCGGCCGCGAATGGCGCCGAGCGATGGCGTGTCCAGATGATCGAAGTGCGCGTGCGACACGAGCACGAGATCGATCTCCGGCAGCTGCGACGGCAGCGAGCGCGCATGACGTCAGGCGGAGCGGGCCGATCGACATCAGCCCATGCGTCGACGCCGATCCGCGGAAACAGCACCGGGTCGGTCGAGTATGCGGACGCCGTAGAAATTGATCAGCACCGTGGCGTGGCCAAGCCAGGCGAGCGTTAATACCGTTGTCGGGCCAGCTCTGTGGATCGGGCGTGTGCGGCGCCGGAGGCACGCTCGAATTGGTCTCGCCGCTTTCACCGAAGGCGACGAGCGCCGACATCGCCGCCGAGACCGGCGGCGCCGGCGCTGAGAATTTCCGGCGATTCCACATCGTTATTCGCCCGGCTTCAGTCCCGGCCGCTCGACGATCTCGATCCGCGCGCCGGCAGGACCAGCCACGTAGAAGAAATTGATCGTCGGACCATTCGGCAGATTGAGCGGCTGCGGCTGGCTCGTCAACTGAACGCTCTTGCCTTCGAGCATCGCTTTCGTGTCGTTGATAGTGGCGATCGAGCGCCAGCCGATGTGATCGATGACGCGTCCCTGGCTCGGAACGGATTCGCCCTTCGCCGCGATCACGTAGACGGTCGTGAAGCCGGGAACGCCGGCGCACTGCACCGAATCGATCTGACCTTTCATCTTCGTCCGCTCACCGCCGAACTTGTCGAGCAGCCACGGTATACGCCGCCTCGGGATCCGCGGCGCGGAGCTGGACATGATGAAGGCCAATCAGGTCGCGATCCTGCACGAGCTGAATGCGCGTCCCCCACGGACTTTCGATCATCGCGCTCTTGTAGAGCCCCGGCGTGTCTTTCACCGGCTCGACTACCTTTACATTGGACGCCGCCAGCGCGCGCATCGTCGCATCGAGATCGGTCACCGAGAACCCCAGGTGCTCGATCACGCTCCCGTCGCTGCCGCCGCTCGACTTCGGCTGCAGGAACATCAGCCGCACCGCGCCGTACATGATGCGATTGGGCGCTTCCAGTGATGCGGCGCCCGCCCGGGATGTTCTTCTCCCACCACTGGCTGGCTTCGGCGGCTGGCTCGTTCAAATGGATATGGTCGAACGGAATCGTCTTCGTCTGCGCCTGCGCGCGGAAGCACCGGCGGCAATCAGGACGAGACGCGAGACACACGGCCTGAAGATTCAGTCGCATGAGAGTCCTTTCGATCGAAGGGCTGAAAGACCATTCTATCTGACAGGCTTTGGGCTTTGGGCGGCGGGCAGACGGCTTTGGGCTTTGGGCTGCGGACAGTCAGGCTTTGGGCTTAAGGCTTCGGGCTGCAGGCTTCGGGCTGCAGTCGCAGTCCATCGATCATGATTTGCCTGCCTTCCTGATCCACATGCGAAAGTCTCAGCTGACGACGATGTCATCGTCGTTCTCCGAAAATCAATAGTCGGATTTGCAGCAGTCGGAACCAGAACGAAGGATTTGCAGTTACTGCAGCGCACTGAGGACCGCCTGAAGTCCGAAGCCCATAACCCAAAGCCTGCGCCATGAGAACCCGCCTCACAGTTTCGGCGGGCCTCAAAACACCTGCGCTCACTCAGGACGTGAGGCCGTCTCCCGTGCGCAGCAGGTCTCCCGCGCTGTCAACGCTGACTGGCCTTTCAGGCGCGGAGTGATGTCGTTGGGATCGCCGTTGACGTCGACGTGCTGAAACGATCCGGTCCACCGCCGGTCGAGATGCCGGCTCGGCCCGGAATGTCGCCGGCCTGACCTGGAACACGACGACATCGCGGACGCTACCACCCGCCTGCCCTGAGCGAGCGGAGCGAGTCGAAGAGGTCCCTGCCCTTCCTGCCCTCCTGCCCCTCCCTGCCCTCCTGCCCTCGTATAATCCGCGCACTACGCCTGCATCACGTTCCCCTGCTCCGCACGTGCGCCTTCGTTGTCTACGCTGCTCGCCGGCACAACCGGGGCGACCGGGCCGCTCGTGGCGGCGCCAGGCGATCTCAACGTGACGCCGGGCGAGTTCGTCGATCGAACACCCGACGCTGATCAACCTCGGCTTCGAATGGCACATCGACGGCGACGCGAATCGGAATGCGAGCGTCGAGGTCTCGTATCGCAAGCAGGGCGAGACCGCCTGGCGGACAGGCGATGCCGCTGGTCCGGCTCCACGGCGAACAGGTGTTCCAGCGGAACGTGTTCAACCTCGTCACGCCGAACATGTTTGCCGGCAGCATCCTGGATCTGGAGCCGGGCACCGCGTACGAGGCGCGCTTCGTGATGACCGATCCGGACGGCGTCAGCGGACCGGCGGCCAACGCGACGAGGACGGTGACCGTGCGCACGCGTCCCGAGCCGATGCCGGCCGCCGACGGCAAGACGTATCACGTGTATCCGACCAAGTGGCAGGGTCCGAAGATCGAACCGGCCGTTCGAAGGGCATCATGTGCGCCTACAACTATTACTGCGGCGCCGGCGACACGGCGCCGGGCGGACGTCCGCGCGTGAAGCCCGGCGACACGATCCTCGTCCACGCCGGGCACCTACGCGTATCACTACGAGTTCTACGGCAACCAGACGCACCGTCAACGCGACGACGACGTTCGAGGGCACCTACTACCTCACCGGCAGACGGCACGCCGGAGCAGCCGATCGTCATCAAGGCCGCCGGCGACGGCGAGGTGATTCTCGACGGCCGCGACAACTTCAATCTCTTCAACGTCAAGGCCGCCGACTACAACTACTTCGAAGGGATCACGTTCAGGAACACGAAGATCGCGATCTGGGCCGGGACGCAGTTCATCGCCGGCTCGAAGGGGCTGACGGTGAAGCGCTGCCGGTTCGAGGACGTCGGCATGGGCGTGTTCACGAACTACTCGGGGTCGAGCGACTTCTACATCGCCGACAGCGTGTTCATCGGCCGCAACGATCCGAAGCACCTGATCGGCTGGACCGGTCCGTTCTGGCAGCCAGTTCGAACACGTCGAGGGCCAGGAGTATCCGCCGGTGATGAAGTCCTACACCGGCATCCGCCTCTACGGACCCGGCCACGTCGTCGCCCACAACTACGTCGCGCCAACTTCCACGACGGCATCGACACCGAGATGTACGGCATGCCGGACGGATCGCATCCGATCGACGGGCCGACCTATCCGCCGCGCGAGTTCTGGGATCGGCGGCCGACCGCGATCGACATCTACAACAACTACATCACCAACGCGCACGACAACTCGATCGAGATGGACGGCAGCATGCACAACATCCGCGTGATGCGGAACATGCTGATCAACTCGGCGTCGCATCCGATGAGCACGCAGCCGTCAGTCGGCGGGCCGATCTACTTCATCCGCAACATCGTCTATCACGCGCCGGGCGGATCGACGCGGCTGACGGCCGGCTCGCCCGGCGTGTTCTTCTACAACAACACGATCCTGACCGAGACCAGCGGCGCGGCGTCGGCCAACGTGCACTGGCGGAACAACCTGATGCTCGGCGAGAACGCGCAGGCCGGCGATCTTCACCGTCAACACCAACACCAACTACAGCTCGTCGGACTACAACGGCTTCCGTCCGAATGCCGGCAACGAGGCGTTCCAGTGGAACTCGCCGCCGCCAACGTGCCGATGATTCCCGCCGACGGCACGGCGCGCGAAGCTCGAGACGCGCACAGTTCGCCACGCTCGAGGCCTACGCAGCAGGCGACCAAGCAGGATCAGCACAGCGTGCTCGTCGACTACGACATCTTCATGAAGGTGACGAAGCTGGACGCGAAGGATCTGGCGACCGTGCAGCGTCTCTACAAGGCCGAGGATTTCGACTTCCGGCTGAAGCCGGGATCCGCGGCCGTCGATCGCGGCACCGCGATTCCGAACGTCACCGACGGCTTCACGGGGCAGGCTCCGGATCTTGGCGCGCTCGAAGCAGGCAAGCCGGTGCCCGACTTACGGACCGAGGCCGCGGTAGATCAGGCTTTTATCTGCAGCAGCTTGACGAGGTTTCCGCCGAGCATCGCTTCCCTTCGTGCGCGTCGCTGATGGACTTCGAATTCAGGAGGAAGTCGATCCCGACCGGCCAGTCGAAGGGATAGTCGGTTCCGTAGAACATGTGATCGGCGCCACTTCCGCCACGAGATGACGGAGCCCATCGTCGCGGAAGATCATGGTGTCGATGACAAGGTTGCTCTGCGAAGTTTACTCGCTCGGTTTTCTCTTGAGCGCCTTGCAGTCGCCCAGCCGCTGCCGCGACCGCACAGCGCATCCGAACGGCCGACGTACGAGGGCAGGTACGCCCGCGCGTGCGCGCCGCAGATCTTCAAACCCGGAAAGCGATCGAGCGTGCCCTCGAAGATCAGGTGCGAGAGGAACACCGTCGTCTCCAGAGGGATTGCCGATGGTGTTGCCGAGTCCGCCCTTGCCCTGCAGTCTGGCATTCTGCGTCGTGCCCGCGGCCTGCTGAGGGTGCATGAAGAGCATGACCCCGAGCTCCTCCGCCTTCGCCCAGAACGGATCGAACTTGCGATCGGAGAGCTCCCTGGCCCTCGACGCTGCCGCCGATGGCGGCCCCGCGCAACCCGAGCTTTCTCACGGCCTGATCGAGCTGATCGGCGGCGAGATCCGGGTGCTGCAGCGCCAGCGCCGCCATTCCCACGAAACGGTCTGGATTCTTCGCGACCGCGGCAGCGATCTTTTCATTCTGCACGGCGACTCAGCGTCGCGCGCGAGCGCGCGTTCGGCCGAGTAGCCCCCACGCGTTGACGTTGATGGCCTGAATAGTCGATGCCCTCTTTGTCCATGCTGCAGGCGCTCCGCCGTGCCGGGACCGAGTGCAATCGCGCCCGTGAGATTGTTCTGGCGGTCGCGGCCAGTGGAGTGTCTTTCACGACCTCCCAGACTTCGGGCACGAAGCAATGGGCGTGGACGTCGATGACGGTGACGCGGCGGCCGCCGATCGAGGCTCGGCGCCTGGCCGCCGTTGTCTGCGCGGCATCAGCAAGACCGCGACCGCCGATGAACACGCCGGCCGTCGCGCCGGCGAGACGTCCGATGAAGTCTCTACGATTCGGCATCACGCCTCCTTCGTTCAGTGAACGTTGCGCGCATTATGTCATCGGCGCGCGCCGGGTCTAAATGACCCGGCCTACATCATCGGGGGGCCTTCGAGATGGAACGCACCAGGGTGAGGATGGCGTCGCCGCACGAAGCGATCTTGGCCGGGCCGATGCCGGGAACTTCGGCCAGCGCTTCCGCGAGTCTGGCAGTACCGCGGCAATCGTCATCAGCGTGCGATCGTGCAGGATGACGAACGGCGCGATCCCGCGGCTGCGCGCTTCGGAGAGGCGCCACGCCCGCAATGTCTCGACGATTCTCGTGTCCGGCTGCTGATCTGCGCGTCGACGGGCTGAGCCTGCGCATCCTGGCGCGCCGGCGCCGGCGGCTGCCGCCGGAATTGAACGCTCTCGGCACATTCATCCGCACGTCCTCGACGCGGCCGGCCATCACCTCCCGTCCGAGCGAGGTGGTGAGGCCGAGGGTGCGTACTTGTCCGTGGAGACGGAGATCAAGCCCGTCGAGCACGCGGAATCGATCCAGTGTTCGACCGAATTCAGATCGTGGCTGCTCAAAAGGCCCGTGGTCGAGAGACCGGCGAGTGCCGACGGCAAATCTTCCTTGTCGCCCACCAGCATCGCGGCAATCTTCCGCCGGCCGCATGGAACGGGCGCCCGGGCGATCCCGAGAGGATCTTTCCGAATCAGGAGACGATGGTCGTCGTCGAGGCGGCGCGCGCTCACTCGCAGTTGCCGCAGGCGCCGCACGGCGCATGCGCCGCGGGATCGCCAAAGTATTGAAGGATCGTCGCGCGCAGGCAGCCGGCCGTCGTGGCATACGCGACCATGCGACGCAGTTTCTTGCGTTCGAGATCCTTGCGCCGTTCGAGCTCGGCGGGATCGATGGCGACGCCGCGGCGGCCAGGTTCTTCGTCCCGCCCACGGTCGATCAGGAACTCGCGCGTCTTCACATCGGCATAATTCCAGAGCAAGCGTCGCCCTGGCCTGGCGGCCGTCCCGCCCGGCGCGACCGATCTCCTGATAGTAGGCCTCCACCGATCCGGGAATGTCGGCATGCACGACCGCCTCGATGTCGGGGCGGTCGATTCCCATCCCGAACGCGTTCGTGGCACAGACGACGCGCAGCTCGCCGGACGCGAAGCCGTCCTGCACGCGCGTGCGAATCGTGTCGCCGAGGCCCGCGTGATAGGCGGCCGCCTCGAGACCGTGCGCTCGAAGGACGTCTGCCGCCGCCTCCGCCTTCTTGCGCGTCGCGGCGTAGACCAGCGCGCGGCCGCCGCCGATCAACCCGGGCAGGATCTGATGCTTCTCCGTCTCCCCGCCGACCGCGCGGAGCGCTGGATAGATGTTCGGCCAGATCGAACCCCGCCACGATCACCCGCGGATCGGCAAGACCGAGCAACTCGATGATGTCCGTCCGCACTTCAGGCGTGGCCGTTGCCGTGAACGCAGCCAGCGGCACCGTCGGAGTTGATCCGTCGGCGCGCGCGGCATCGAGCAGCGGCATGCACGCAGCCGGCGATAGTCCGGCCGGAAGTCGTGGCCCCATTCCGACACGCAATGCGCCTCGTCGACGATGAATCTCGCGACGGCCAGATGCGTGATCAGATCGACGAACTGTGGTGATGCGAAAGCGCTCGGGCGCGACGTACAGCAGCCGAAGGATGCCGTCGCGCGCGGCATTCAACGTGTCTTGCCGCGCGTCTGCTCCCATCGACGAATGAATCAGATCCAGCGCGAATCCCGCGGCGATTCAGCTCATCTACCTGGTCCTTCATCAACGCAATCAGCGGCGATACCACGAGCGTCAGCCCTGGCAGCACTGTCGCCGGCGGCTGAAAGCCCAGCGATTTCCCTGAGCCGGTGGGCATCACGGCCAGCACGTCGCGGCCGTCGAGTACCGATCGCACCAGATCTTCCTGACCGGGCCGGAACGACCCGTGTCCGAAATGCTTGTTCAGTAGCTCGAGCAGCTCCAGGGTTTTCTCCCGCGTGAAACGACGATCTCATCGTCGCCGCGACATATCAAGAGGCAAGATCTGCGCACTCCGGTCTGTTGACGCGGACTCAGCAGGTTGTTGTTGCGCGACGTGCTGTTGATGGAGGCCAATCATGAACGAGCTCGAACGGTTTTCTTGCCAGCTGGGAGCGTGAAGCGGAAAGCACGATGAAGCTGCTGAAGGCTCTCCCTGCGACGCAGTACGATTTCCGTCCCGATGCGAACGGCCGTTCGCTCGGTGAACTGGCGTGGCATCTCGCCGAGGGAGATGCCTATATGAGCTTTGGCGTCGAGCGCGGCGATTTCACCATGGGCGCCGCAAAGCCGCCGAACATCGAACGGCCGAAGACGATCGAGGGGCTGGCTCCCGGGCACGAACTGGTGCACCGCGACGCCGTCGCGCGGATCCGCAAGCTCACGCCCGCGGACCCGGATCGCACCATCCCGTTCTTCTTCGGTGAGCGGACGATCCGCGACATTCTGTGGGACTCGATCATCGCGCACGGCATTCACCACCGCGGCCAGCTCTCGTTGATGTGCCGGCTGGCGGGCGGCGTGACGCCGAGGATCTCACGGTCCGAACTGGGAAGAAATGGCGGCGATGCGCGCCACCGCAGGAAGAGCCTCGACGACTTCAGGGCTGCCACCGAAATCGCCAGGGCTCGCGGATATCGCAGCAGATCAACGCTTGCGCTGCTGAATCTGCGCGACGAAGAACTGCTTCAGCGTTTCATTCGTGAGCCCGAGTGCCGGTCGCTTCTTCCAGCTGCCTTGTCGGTATCCCAGCCATCGACGATCGCGCGTTTCATGAGCCACATCCCGGCGGCTCTTCCACCGCCCGCTCAATGAATGAACGCCGGCTGGACGCCCGGCGCGGTGATCGTCTTCAGGAACGTGTCGACGACCGCGGGATCCGGCGTCCGCCGCGCTGAATGGGATGTGGTAGTAGGGAATGCCGGCCGCCTTCGCAGCGGCGATGTTGCCCTCGACGTCAGCCCCCTGCTCGGTCGCGAGACGGAGGTTGATGATCGACGCGTATCCCATCTTCTTGATTTCCGGGATCGCGCCGGGCGTAATGGCGCCCGCGCACGCCACGGTCGATTCGACCTTGGCGAAGTTCCGGATGCCAGGAACCTCCTGCCTCACAACCTGCGCACCCGCCGTGGCAGCCACCAGGCAGCCGGCGAGGGTGAGCAGTGTAAGACCCGGAGTCCTCAATCGCATGGAGCACCTCCCCTGAAGGTTGCAGCTTACCACTATGGGTGAATTTCGAGGTGATGAGGTGTGTGCACGGCAAGCGTCGCGATGCCCGCTGCATACGCCCGCCGGTGCTCTTCCGTCCACGGTGGACCTGATGGGCGACCCGCGCCGCTGACGAACGATTCCACGTTGTCAGGCTGGACCTCGAGCCGCGCTGCCGCCCGCGCGGCTTCCTCGCCACGGCGGCAGAGGTGCACCTCGAGGCCGAGATCACGTGCGGCCTGACATAGAGCGAGCTGATACATCATCCCGTCAGCGGCGCACTGCAGCCGATACGATTGCCGCACCGGAGCAACCGTTTCCGGGAGCTCGGGGAATGGTGGTTCGCGAATCGCCAGGGCGACAACGGAATATGTCGGCGCCAGGTCGGTGACGACGCCGTGCAACGCGCGTGAGGTACACGCGGCGATGGATCGCCGCACGCGCACGATCAGGGCGTTCGCCTTGTCCCCGCGCATGCGAGAGCGTTTCGTGGTGATACGGCAGCGTCGGCAGCCCCGCATCGATGAGTGTCACTCGTCGTCGTTCGACGACAGCGACTACGCTGCCCGGTGCCGCCACACCGAGCACAGTGCGCCCACCCGGCATGATCCGCCACGCTGATGACACACGGCGTCCGCGCCATCTTTTGTGTGAATGTTGGTCGAGGTCCAGCATCCAGACATCCCCTGATCCCTGACCTGAGGGAGCGCTTGGCACACTGTGTTGTCGGTCCCGTGAAAAGCCCGTTATGACGATTGCCAAACGCCTGGTCTTGCTGCTGGCCGTGCCGCTCCTGGCGCTGGTGGCCCTTGGCGTCTTTACCCGGTTGCAGCTGACGACGATCGAGACCAGAGCCGGTTCGTGGCGGACTTGCAGATCCCCAGCCTCGCCGACGCTCGGCAACATCTCGCGAACGTTCTGCCGAGCTGCGGGTCCACGTCCGGAATCACGTGCTCGCCGACGAGCGACGCCGAGCGCGCGAAGCGTTCGGTCGGCGTTCGACCGGGACGAGGCCGAGTTGGGCCGCCTGCTCGATCGACTACGAGCGCAGCCTGATCTCCGAACGATCGGGATCGCCGCCTGCTGAACGACTATCGCACCCAGTACCGGGTCTGGCTGGACCGGCGCGAAGCAGGTCATGGCGCTGTCGGCCGGCGGGACGCTCGGAAGACGCCAGCGCAGCTGCTGCGAGGATGCGGAGACACTGGACCTGGGCGAGCGGCTGAACACCGCCTCCGCCGAGTGGATTCGAGCTCAACGAGGAGCTCGCCGCCTCCGCCAGCAGAACCGCCGTCGAGTCCATCACCGCCATCGCGATGGCGGATCCTGGCGGCGAACTCGGCGGCCATCCTGTTGGCTGGCGTGCTGGGGTTTCTCACCATCCGCCGGATCGTGACAGCCGGTCCAGGCCCTCGACGCGTCTGTCAGAGCGATCGCCGCGGGTGATTACGACAAGGCGGTTGCCATTCACGCGACGCGACGGACGAAACCGGCGGCCTGGCGCGCTCGGTCGACGTCCTCAAGCAGGGCGCCGCGGCGATGGACGAGCAGCGCTGGGTGAAGGCGAACGTGTCGCGCGTGACGGGAGCGCTGCAGGGCGCCGCCTCGCTGGCGGAATTCGGCCAGCGCCTGCTGTCGGACCTCGTGCCGATGCTCGGCGGCGGCGTCGCCGGATTCTACGTGCTCGACGACGAGCCACTCCGAGCTGCGGCGCGTCGCGACGTACGGCATGGCGGACGTGTCCGACATCCCGACGGTCATCCGGCTCGGCGCCGGCCTGGTGGGCCAATGCGCGCAGGAACGGCGAACGCTGACGCTCGCGAATCTCCCGCCGGACTACCTGCGTATTGTCCTCCGGTCTCGGCCAGGCGGCGCCCGTGCAGGCGACGGCCATGCCGTCGATGTCCGGGGATACGCTGCTCGGCGTGCTCGAAGTCGCCTCCTTCAGGCCGCTCACGGCGAGGGAGCAGGCTCTGCTCGACGAGTTGCTGCCCGTCGTCGCCATGAGCCTCGAGGTGCCTGCAGCGCAACCTTCGGACCGAGGAGCTGCTCGGGCAGACGCAGGAGCAGGCCCGTCAACTCGAGACGCAGGCGGCGGAGCTGGTCAGCGCCAAGCGCAAGGCCGAAGAAGCCACCGAGATGAAGTCGATGTTCCTCGCGAACATGAGCCACGAGATCCGCACGCCGATGAACGCCATCATCGGCCTGTCGCATCTGGCGCTCAAGACGCCGCTCTCCCCGAAGCAGCGCGACTACGTGAGCAAGGTCCACAACGCGGGCACGTCGCTGCTCGCCGTGATCAACGACATCCTCGACTTTTCGAAGATCGAGGCCGGCCGCGCTCGACATCGAGAGCACGGACTTCAGGCTGGACGACGTGATCGGCTCCGTCACGACGCTGACGGCGCAGAAGGCCCACGACAAGGGCCTCGAGTTCCTGGCGCACGTCGCGCCGGCGATCCCGGAACATCTGCTCGGCGATCCGCTGCGTCTCGGGCAGATCCTGACCAACCTGGTCAACAACGCCGTGAAGTTCACCGAGCGCGGCGAGATTCGGCTCAACATCGAGCTGATCGAGCGGACCGGCGAGAAGGTGCAGCTCAAGTGCTCCGTGCGCGACACCGGGATCGGCATGACGCCCGAGCAATCGGCGAAGCTGTTTCAGCCGTTCACGCAGGCCGACATGTCGACGACGCGAAAGCATGGCGGCACCGGTCTCGGCCTGACGATTTGCCGCCGCCTGGTCGATCTGATGGGCGGCCGCATCTGGCTCGAAAGCGAGCCCGGCGCCGGGACGACGTTCTACTTCACGGTCTGGCTCGGCGTGGGCTCGGCGACGGGCACAGGCAGGATCGTTCCGGAGAAGCTTGGCCGGCTCCGCGTGCTCGTCGTCGACGACAACGCCGCCGCGCGCGAGATCCTGCAGGAGCCGCTCAGTGCCGTCGCCAGCCGCGTCGATGCCGTTGGATCGGGGAAGGAGGCGATCGCGGCGGTCCAGGAGCGCGACGCCACCGACCCCTATGACATCGTCTTCATGGACTGGCGGATGCCCGGCATGGACGGCCTCCAGGCCAGCCGGCACATCAAGAGCGACGAGACGCTCGAGACATCGACCCGCGATCGTGCTGGTCACGGCATTCGGGCGCGAAGAGGTGCGGGAGGAAGCCGAGCGGCTGCAGCTCGATGGTTTCCTGCGTGAAACCGGTGACGAAGTCCATGATCGTCGATACGCTCGTGCAACGTGTTCGCCGACGGCGGCGAGGATCTGCGCGGCGCGGCCGACGGCGGAGCAGGCCTCGCGCCTGCGCGGCGCGCGAATCCTGGTGACCGAGGACAACGAGATCAATCAGCAGATCGCCGTCGAGCTGCTGGAGGGCGCCGGCGCGACCGTCACCGTCGCCAACAACGGCCGCGAAGCGGTCGAGATGCTGTCGGGTCCCGGGCACCCACCATTCGACGTCGTGCTGATGGATCTCCAGATGCCGGAGATGGACGGCTATCAGGCGACCGCGAAGCTGCGCGCCGATTCGCGCCTGGCGGCGCTTCCGATCATCGCGATGACGGCGCACGCCACGGTGGAAGAGCGCCAGCGATGCGCCCCGCCGCGTGGAGCAATACGTAACTGAACGAAGCGCATAC
>ERZ1370068.1261-contig-11153_pt1 | contig 146134 bp, 209 predicted proteins | sample MGYA00561227_ERZ1370068 | MGnify/ENA primary metagenome ERZ1370068 (study PRJEB38410, sample SAMEA6850437) | metagenome | study: Metagenomic assessment of the ecological functions of the soil: analysis of the soil microbiota associated with the... | reverse complement strand
TCGAGGAGTTGTGGTCGTACGCCTTGAGCCGGATGCGGATCTTCTGGTCGGCGCTGACGGTGACCATTGTCTACTCCGCGATCTCCGCGACGACGCCGGCGCCCACCGTGCGCCCCCCTCGCGGATCGCGAACCGCAGCTCCTTCTCCATCGCCACCGGCTGGATCAACTCGATCGTCATCGTCACGTTGTCCCCCGGCATCACCATCTCCACCCCGCTCGGCAGCGTGCACACCCCGTCACGTCCGTCGTCCGGAAGTAGAACTGCGGCCGGTACCCGTTGAAGAACGGCGTGTGCCGCCCCCCTCGTCCTTCCCCAGCACGTACACCTCCGCCTTGAACTTCTTCCACGGCTTGATCGACCCCGGCTTCGCCAGCACCTGCCCCCGCTCCACCTCGTCCTTGTCGATCCCCCGCAGCAGGGCGCCCGATGTTGTCCCCGCCCGCCCTTCATCCAGCAGCTTCCGGAACATCTCCACCCCGTCACCACCGACTTCTTCGTCCCCTCCTGCATCCCCACGATCTCGATCTCTTCCCCCACCTTCACGATCCCCCGCTCCACCCGCCCCGTCACCACCGTCCCCCGCCCCGTGATCGTGAAGATGTCCTCGATCGGCATCAGGAACGGCTTGTCCACCGGCCGCGGCGGCGTCGGAATGTAGCTGTCCACCGCCTCCATCAGGTCCCAGATGCACTTCGCCGCCGTGGCGTCCTCCGGCTTCTCCATCGCCCCCAGCGCACTGCCCCGCACCACCGGGATGTCGTCCCCGGAAACTGGTACTTCTTCAACAGCTCCCGCACCTCCAGCTCCACCAGGTCCAGAATCTCCGGGTCGTCCACCATGTCGCACTTGTTCATGAACACCACCAGGCTACGGCACGTTCACCTGCCGCGCCAGCAGCACGTGCTCCCGCGTCTGCGGCATCGGCCCGTCGTTCGCCGCCACCACCAGGATCGCCCCGTCCATCTGGGCCGCCCCCGTGATCATGTTCTTGATGTAGTCCGCGTGCCCCGGACAATCGATATGCGCGTAGTGCCGGTTCGCCGTCTCGTACTCCACGTGCGACACCGCGATCGTGATCCCCGCTCCCGCTCCTCCGGGGCATTGTCGATCGTCCCGAAGTCCCGCACCGCCACCCCGCTGTACTTCGTGTGCAGCACCTTCGTGATCGCCGACGTCAACGTCGTCTTCCCGTGATCGATGTGCCCGATCGTCCCGATGTTCACGTGCGGCTTCGACCGATCGAATTTCGCCTTGGCCATGACTGTCGTCTCTCCTGTGGCGGGCTAGCGGGAGCCCGTCCGAGGAGTGCCCTTGCCGGCGGCCTTCGCCATGATTTCTTCGGCGATGTTCCGCGGCACTTCCTCGTAACGGGCGAACTGCATCGTGTAGGTGGCCCGCCCCTGCGTCATGGAGCGGACATCGGTGGCATATCCGAACATCTGGCCGAGCGGGACGTTGGCGCGGATCACCTGGGCATTGCCGCGGCTGTCCATGCTGACCACGCGGCCGCGGCGGCTGTTGAGATCGCCCACCACCGCGCCCTGGTACTCCGAGGGCACCACCACCTCGACGTCCATCACGGGCTCGAGGAGCACGGGCTTGGCCTTGCGGCACACTTCCTTGAAGCCCATGGAGGCGGCGATCTTGAAGGCCATCTCGCTCGAGTCCACGTCGTGGTAGCTGCCGTCGGTGAGCGACACGCGGATGTCGACCACCGGATAGCCCGGCGAGCACGCCGGTCTCCGCCGCTTCCTTGACGCCCTTCTCGACCGCGGGCACGTATTCGCGCGGGATGGCGGGACCCTTGAGCTTGTTCTCGAAGACCACGCCCGCGCCCGGCTCGGACGGCTCGATCTCGAGCCACACGTCGCCGTACTGGCCGCGGCCACCCGTCTGCCGGACGAAACGCCCCTGCGCCTCCGCCTTCTGGCGAATGGTTTCGCGGTAGGCGACCTGCGGCTTGCCGACGTTGGCCTCGACCTTGAACTCACGCAGAAGCCGGTCGACGATGATCTCGAGATGCAGCTCGCCCATCCCGTGGATGAGGGTCTGGTTGGTCTCGGGATCCACGTTGACCTTGAACGTCGGGTCTTCCATGGCGAGGCGGGCCAGCGACTGGCCGAGCTTCTCTTCGTCGGCCTTGGTCTTGGGCTCGATGGCCACCGCGATGACGGGCGCGGGAAAGTCCATGGACTCGAGGATGATGGGCTTGTTGGGGTCGCACAGGGTGTCGCCCGTGCGCGTGTCCTTGAGCCCCACCACCGCCGCGATGTCACCCGCCGAGATCGACTCGATCTCCTCGCGCTTGTTGGCGTGCATGCGGACGAGGCGCCCGATGCGCTCCTTCTTGTCGCGCGTGGAGTTGTAGACGCCGGTGCCCGGAGTTGAGGGTGCCGGAGTACACGCGCACGAAGGTGAGCTGGCCCACGAACGGATCGTTCATGATCTTGAAGGCCAGCGCGGAGAAGGGGCCTTGGCATCGGGTTCGCGCGTCTCGTGCTGCTGCGTCTCCGGATTGATGGCGGAGATCGGCGGCACGTCGAGCGGCGACGGCAGGTAGTCGACGACGGCGTCCAGCATGGGCTGCACGCCCTTGTTCTTGAACGAGGCGCCGCAGATGATGGGGAAGAGCTTCATGGTGATCGTGCCCGTCCGCACGTGCGGCCTTGATCTCCGTCGGACGTGGCCTTCTCTCCGCTCAGGTACTTCTCCATCAGGTGATCGTCCACCTCGGCCAGCCCCTCGATCATCTTCTCGCGGTACTCGGCGGCCTGGTCCTTGAACTCGGCGGGAATCTCCACGGTCTCGAAGCTCTGCCCGAGGTCTTCGCTCGTCCGACCCAGACGTAGGCGACCTGCTCGATCAGGTCGATCACGCCCTTGAACTGGTCCTCGCGGCCGAGGGGATCTGGATGGGCACCGCGTGGGCGCCCAGGCGGTCCTTCAGCATGGCGAGGCACCGATAGTAGTCGGCGCCCACCCGGTCCATCTTGTTGACGTAGACGATGCGCGGCACCTTGTACTTGTCCGCCTGCCGCCACACCGTCTCGGTCTGGGGCTCCACCCCGGACACCGCGTCCAGAATGGCGATGGCGCCGTCGAGCACGCGCAGGGAGCGCTCGACCTCCATGGTGAAGTCCACGTGGCCGGGCGTGTCGATGATGTTGATCCGGCAGTCCTTCCAGAAGGAGGTGGTGGCGGCGGACGTGATGGTGATGCCGCGCTCCTGCTCCTGGACCATCCAGTCCATGGTCGCCGTGCCCTCGTGCACCTCGCCGATCTTGTACGACCGGCCGGTGTAATAGAGCACGCGCTCAGTGGTGGTGGTCTTGCCGGCATCGATGTGAGCCATGATGCCGATATTCCGGGTCCGCTCCAGCGGGTACTGCGCTTCCACGACGCTTCCTTTCCCGCTAGCACCGGCGCTACTCAAGAGAAGAGGGGGTCGAGGCTCCGGCCCCCCTCTTCGAATCTCGGTAACTACCAGCGGTAGTGCGCGAACGCCTTGTTGGCCTCCGCCATCTTGTGAGTGTCTTCTCGCTTCTTCACCGCCGTGCCGCGGTTGTTCGCCGCGTCGAGGAGCTCGCCGGCCAGCCGCTCCGACATGCTCTTCTCCGCCCGGCGTCGCGCCGCCCCGATGAGCCAGCGCATGCTGAGGGCGGTGCGCCGGTCCGGCCGCACCTCCACGGGCACCTGGTAGGTCGAGCCGCCCACGCGGCGCGACTTGACCTCCACCGCCGGCTTGCAATTGTCCACGGCCGCCTTGAAGAGCTTGAGGGCGTCCTGCTTCGCCCGGTCCTCCATGGCGCCCATGGCCTCGTACATGATCTTCTCGGCCGTGCTCTTCTTGCCGCCGTACATCATCATGTTGACGAACTTCGCCACGATCCGGCTCCCGTACTTGGGATCCGGCAGGATCTCCCGCCTCGCCGCCCCGGCCCGGCGCATTTAGGCCGCGCCTCCGGCCTTCGGCTGCTTGGCGCCATACTTCGAGCGGCTCTGCTTCCGGCCCGCCACTCCCGCGGTGTCGAGCGAGCCGCGGATGATGTGGTACCGGATACCCGGCAGGTCCTTCACGCGACCGCCCCTGATGAGGACGATCGAATGCTCCTGAAGGTTGTGACCGACGCCCGGGATATACGACGTCACCTCGAGACCGTTGGTCAGCCGCACCCGGGCGACTTTCCGCAGGGCGGAGTTCGGCTTCTTGGGCGTGGTCGTGTACACGCGAATGCACACGCCCCGCTTCTGCGGGCAGGCTTCCATGGCGGGCGTCTTGGACTTCTTCCGCACCGCCTCGCGGCCCTGCCTCACCAGCTGATTGATTGTCGGCATATCTCCCTGTCGGTCTCTGAAGGCCCCTCCGGATAGCCTAAGCTCCGGTCACTAGGGCCAAAACTCTAACTTTTACCCGAAATAGGGGCCATTGTCAAGTCGCTGACGCTCGGCCCCTCACCCTCGGCTTAGCCCGCCTGGGCGATCTCCTCACCGTCCCCATCCGCGGAGTCGATGATGTCCTCGGCGGGGGCTCCTCGACGGCCACCGCGGCGACCTCCTCGCCACCCTGGCTGAGACACCTCGGCGCGGGTGTAGTGGCCGAGGCCCGTCCCGGCCGGGATGAGCCGGCCCACGATGACGTTCTCCTTGAGACCGCGCAGGTCGTCCGTCTTGCCGCTGATGGCCGCTTCCGTGAGCACCCGGGTCGTCTCCTGGAAGGAGGCGGCCGAGATGAAGCTGTCGGTCGACAGCGACGCCTTGGTGATGCCGAGGAGCACGGGCTTGGCGGTCGCGGGCGGCTTGCCCGGCCGCCGTCGCCTTGTCGTTCTCGTCCTGGAAGACGAACTTGTCCACCAGCTCGCCCACCACGAAGTCGGTGCCGCCCACTTCCTCGATGCGCACGCGCCGGAGCATCTGGCGCACGATGATCTCGATGTGCTTGTCGTTGATGGTCACGCCCTGCAGGCGGTAGACCTCCTGCACCTCGTTCACGAGATAGCGCTGCAGCTCGCGGTCGCCGAGGACGGCCAGGTAGTCGTGCGGGTTCGGGGAGCCGTCCATCAGCGCCTCGCCCGCCTTCACCCGATCGCCCTCGTGCACCGGAGATGTGCTTGCCGCGGGGAATGAGGTATTCCTTGGTCTCCCCGTCGTCGGCCCGGATGACGATCTTGCGCATGCCCTTCACGAAGCCGGCGAACTCCACCGTTGCCGTCGATCTCGGTGATGACCGCCTGCTCCTTGGGCTTGCGCGCCTCGAAGAGCTCGGCCACCCGCGGCAGACCGCCCGTGATGTCCTTGGTCTTGGTCGTCTCACGCGGGATCTTGGAGATGATGTCGCCCTGATGCACGTCGGCCCCGTCGGCCACGAGCAGAGTGGGCGCCCACCGGCAGCATGTAGCGCCCGCGCGTCTCGCCCGCGCCCACCTCACCCTCGGGGACATCGCCCGCCGCCCGCCACCTTGATGGACACCCGCGGCTGGAGCTTGCCTTCCTGGTCCTCGATGATCACGCGCCGGGCGAGAGGCCGGTGACCTCGTCGAACTCTTCCCGGATGGTCACCCCGTCCACGATGTCGCGGAACATGACGGTGCCGCTGACCTCGGTGAGGATCGGCGTGGTGAACGGATCCCACTCCACGAGCAGCTTGCCCATGGTCACCTTGCCCTCGTCCTTGATCTTGATGCGGGCGCCCGGCACCACCGGGTACCGCTCCTTCTCGCGGCCGCGCTCGTCCACCACCACGATCTCGCCGTTGCGGTTGAGCACCACGATGTCGCCGTCGCGATTCACCACGGAGCGGATGTTGTGGTACTTCACGATGCCCGCGTGCTTGGCGTCGTGCTTGGAGGCCTCGACCACGCGGCTGGCCGTACCGCCGATGTGGAAGGTCCGCATGGTGAGCTGGGTGCCCGGCTCGCCGATGGACTGGGCGGCGATGATGCCCACCGCCTCCCCGAACTCCGCGAGGCGGCCGGTGCCGAGGTTGCGCCCGTAGCACATGACGCAGATTCCGCGCTTCGACTCGCAGGTGAGGGCGGAGCGGATGCGCACCCGCTCGAGGCCCGAGTCCTCGATCTTCTGCGCGAGCTCCTCGTTGATCTCGGTGCCTGGCCTGCACGATGATCTCGCCCGTGAAGGGATCGCGGATGTCCTCGGCGGCCACCCGGCCCAGCACACGGTCGCGGAGCGACTGGATGATGTCGCCGCCCTCCACGAGGGGGCGGCGTCGATGTACTTCACCGTGCCGCAGTCGTACTCGGAGACGATGACGTCCTGGGACACGTCGACCAGCCGGCGGGTCAGGTAGCCCGAGTCCGCCGTCTTGAGCGCGGTGTCGGCGAGACCCTTGCGCGCGCCGTGGGTGGAGGTGAAGTACTCCAGCACCGGTCAGGCCTTCGCGGAAGTTGGAGGTGATGGGCGTCTCGATGATCTCGCCCGACGGCTTGGCCATGAGGCCGCGCATGCCCGCGAGCTGCCGGATCTGCTGCTTCGAGCCGCGGGCGCCCGAGTCGGCCATCATGTAGATGGGGTTGAACTCGCCGCCCTGCTCCCCACCTTCCAGCTCGCGGAACATGGCGTCGGCGATCTGCTCGGTGGCGTGGGCCCAGATGTCGACGACCTTGTTGTAGCGCTCGCCGTTGGTGATGACGCCGTCCTGGTACTGCTGCTCCACCTCGTTGACCTGCTTGCGGGCGCGCTCGATCGAGCTCGCCCTTGGACGACGGGATGTGCATGTCGCCGGATGCCGATGCGACAGCCCGGACAGCGTGGCGTAGCGGAAGCCGATGTCCTTGAGGTCGTCGAGGAAGGCGACGGTGGCCTCGTTGCCCAGCCGGTTGTAGCAGTCGGCGATGAGGGCTCCGATCTCCTTCTTCTTGAGCTCCTTGTTCACGAAGCGGAGCGACTCGGGCACCACGTCGTTGAGCAGGGTGCGGCCCACCGTGGTCTCGATGACGCCGCCGTTGTAGCGCAGGCGGATGCGCGCCTGCAGATCCACGTCCTCGTTGTCGTAGGCGATGCGCACCTCTTCCGGGTCGGCGAAGAGCCGGCCCTCGCCCTTGGCGCCCGCGCGCTCCTTGGTCAGGTAGTAGATGCCGAACACCATGTCCTGGGTGGGCATGGCCACCGGGGCGCCCGTTGGAGGGCGACAGGATGTTGTTGGCCGACAGCATGAGCACCTGCGCCTCCATCTGCGCTTCCATGGAGAGCGGCACGTGCACGGCCATCTGGTCGCCGTCGAAGTCGGCGTTGAAGGCGGTGCAGACGAGCGGGTGGATCTCGATGGCCTTGCCCTCGACCAGGATGGGCTCGAAGGCCTGGATGCCCAGACGGTGGAGCGTGGGGGCGCGGTTCAGGAGCACCGGGTGCTCCGTGATGACCTCCTCGAGGATGTCCCACACCTCGGGCCGCTCCTTCTCCACGAACTTCTTGGCCGCCTTGATGGAGGAGGCGATGCCCCGCTCCTCCAGCTTGCGGAGGATGAAGGGCTTGAACAGCTCGAGGGCCATCTTCTTCGGCAGGCCGCACTGGTGGAGCTTGAGGTACGGGCCCACCACGATCACGGAGCGCCCGGAGTAGTCCACGCGCTTGCCGAGCAGGTTCTGCCGGAAGCGGCCCTGCTTGCCCTTGAGCGTGTCGGACAGCGACTTGAGCGGCCGGTTGTTGGGCCCGGTGATGACCGCGGCCGCGGCGCCCGTTGTCGAACAGCGCGTCCACCGCCTCCTGGAGCATCCGCTTCTCGTTGCGGATGATGATCTCGGGCGCCCTGCAGCTCCATCAGCCGCTTCAGCCGGTTGTTCCGGTTGATGACGCGGCGGTAGAGGTCGTTGAGGTCCGAGGTGGCGAAGCGGCCGCCGTCCAGCGGCACCAGCGGGCGCAGCTCGGGCGGAATGACCGGCAGCACCTCGAGGATCATCCACTCCGGCTGGTTGCCGGACTTGAGGAAGGCCTCCACCACCTTGAGGCGCTTGACGATCTTCTTGCGCTTCTGGGCCGAGGTCTCCACGCCCATGCCGGCTGCGCAGCTCGCGCGCGAGCACGTCCATGTCCATGGCGCGCAGCAGCTCGCGGATGGCCTCGGCGCCCATGCCGACGTTGAAGGCGTCGTGGCCGTGCTCCTCCTGGAGCTTGCGGGTCTTGTCCACGGCGAGCAGATCCTTCTTCTTGAGCCCGGGCACCTTGCCGGGATCGAGGACCACGTACTCCTCGAAGTAGAGGATCTTCTCCAGCTCGCGCAGCGACATGTCGAGGAGCTGGCCGATGCGCGAGGGCAGGCCCTTGAAGAACCACACGTGGGAGACGGGCGAGGCGAGCTCGATGTGCCCCATGCGCTCGCGGCGCACCCGGGCCCGCGTCACCTCCACGCCGCACTTGTCGCAGATCACCCCGGCGAACTTCATGCGCTTGTACTTGCCGCACGCGCACTCGTAGTCCTTGGTCGGCCCGAAGATGCGGGCGCAGAACAGGCCGTCCCGCTCCGGCTTGAACGTGCGGTAGTTGATGGTCTCCGGCTTCTTCACCTCGCCGTGCGACCAGTCGCGGATCTTCTGCGGCGCGGCCAGCTTGATCCGGATCGCGCCGAAGGTCATAGGCTTCGGGTGCCGATCGAGGATGCCCCAGAGGTCCCTGCGCAGGCTTCTCCTCGCGAACGAGGCTGCCGAATGTCCGGTCCGTCAGCATTCTGGCGATCTCCTTATGACTGCTGTTCGCCTCGGAAGGCGGGGCACCCGGCCCCGCCGCGTCCAGCGGCTCACGCTCTGCTGCTACGCAGTCGGCTTCTTGGCGTCCTTGGGCACGAGCTCCACGTCGAGGGCCAGGCTCTGCAGCTCCTTCACGAGCACGTTGAAGGACTCCGGAGTGCCAGGCTCGAGGAAGTTCTCTCCCTTGACGATGGCCTCGTAGATCCGGTTGCGCCCTTCCACGTCGTCCGACTTGACCGTGAGCATCTCCTGCAGCGTGTGGGCGGCGCCGTACGCCTCGAGCGCCCACACCTCCATCTCACCGAAGCGCTGGCCGCCGAACTGCGCCTTGCCGCCCAGCGGCTGCTGGGTGACGAGCGAGTAGGGCCCGATGGACCGCGCGTGCATCTTGTCGTCCACGAGATGGGCCAGCTTGAGCATGTAGATCTGGCCCACCGTCACCTCCTGATGGAAGGGCTTGCCGGTGCGGCCGTCGAAGAGCACGCGTCTTGCCGGAGTCGGGCAGCCCGGCCTGCTTCAGGTGCTCGCGGATCTCCTCCTCGGTCGCGCCGTCGAACACCGGGCTGGCCACCCACACCCCGAGCGCCTTGGCCGCCCAGCCGAGATGGGTCTCGAGGATCTGCCCGACGTTCATGCGCGAAGGAACGCCGAGCGGGTTCAGCACGATCTCCACCGGCGTACCGTCGGGCAGGTACGGCATGTCCTCCTCGGGGAGCACCCGGGAGACCACGCCCTTGTTGCCGTGACGGCCCGCCATCTTGTCGCCGACGGAGAGCTTGCGCTTCACCGCCACGTAGACCTTGACCATCTTGATCACGCCGGGCGGCAGGTCGTCGCCGCGGCGCAGCCGGCCCACCCGCTCCTCGAGCATGCGATCGAAGAAGGCGATCTGATCGTCGGCCAGCTCCTCGATGCGCTTGATGGTGTTGGCGAGGCCGTCGTCCTCCTTGATCTTGATCTTCTTCAGCTCGTGCCCAGGAGAAGTTGTCGAGCTCCGCCCGGTCGATCCTGTCGCCCTTCTTGGCGATCTTGGTCCTTCTTGATGGGATCGACGCATGTCCTGGCGTGAGCGTCTTGCCCACCAGGATGTTCTTGAGCTTCTGGTCGCGCTCCATCTCGACCATGGCGATCTCGTCCTGGTAGTCCTTCTCCAGGCCCGCGACCTCCTCCTCCTCGATCGACTTGGCGCGGTCGTCCTTGTCCACGCCGCGGCGCGAGAACACCTTGACGTCCACCACCGTGCCCTCGATGCCCGGGGGCACGGTGAGCGAGGTGTCGCGCACGTCGCCCGCCTTCTCGCCGAAGATCGCCCGCAGCAGCTTCTCCTCCGGGGTCAGCTGCGTCTCGCCCTTCGGCGTGATCTTGCCGACGAGGATGTCGCCGGCCTTGACCTTGGCCCCGATGCGCACGATGCCCGAGTCGTCGAGGTCCTTGAGGGCCTCCTCGGAGACGTTGGGGATGTCGCGCGTGACCTCTTCCTTGCCCAGCTTGGTGTCGCGGGCCTGCACCTCGAACTCCTCGATGTGGATCGAGGTGTAGCGGTCGTCCTTGACCAGCCGCTCCGACACGAGGATGGCGTCCTCGAAGTTGTAGCCGCCCCACGGCATGAAGGCCACGAGCACGTTGCGCCCGAGGGCCAGCTCGCCCTGGTCGGTCCCGGGCCCGTCGGCGATGACGTCGCCCGGCGTGCACCCGGTCGCCCTTCTTCACGATCGGCCGCTGGTTGATGCAGGTGTTCTGGTTCGAGCGGCGGTACTTGGTCAGGTTGTAGATGTCGAGCGGCAGGTCCTGCACCGGGTCTGCCTTCTTGGAGCGCGTCTCCGCGCGCACCACGATGCGATTGGCCGAGACGTACTCGACCACGCCCGGGCGCGCGAGCCAGCACCACCGCGCCCGAGTCGCGGGCCACGATGTGCTCCATGCCCGTGCCCACGTAGCGGCGCCTCGGGCTGCAGGAGGGGCACGGCCTGGCGCTGCATGTTCGAGCCCATGAGGGCGCGGTTGGCGTCGTCGTTCTCGAGGAACGGCACCATGGCCGCCGCCACCGACACGAGCTGCTTCGGCGACACGTCCATGTAGTTGAGCTCCTCCGGGCGAGACCATCTTGTACTCACCGCCTTTGCGCGCCGACACGCGCTCGCGCACGAAGCGGCTGCGCGCGTCGAGCTCGGCGTTGGCCTGGGCGATGACGAACTGCTCCTCCTCGAGCGCGGTGAGGAAGACGATCTCGTCGGTCACCGCGCCGCCCTGCACCCTGCGGTACGGCGTCTCGATGAAGCCGAACTCGTTGATGCGGGCGTACGTGCGAGAGCGACGAGATGAGGCCGATGTTCGGGCCTTCCGGCGTCTCGATGGGGCAGATGCGCCCGTAGTGCGTCGGATGCACGTCGCGCACCTCGAAGCCGGCCCGCTCGCGGCGAGAGACCGCGGGGCCCAGGGCGGACAGGCGCCGCTTGTGGGTCAGCTCGGCCAGCGGATTGGTCTGGTCCATGAACTGGCTGCAGCTGCGACGAGCCGAAGAACTCCTTCACCACCGCCGACACGGGCTTGGCGTTGATGAGGTCGTGGGGCATCAGGTTGGTGATGTCGGAGATCGACATCCGCTCCTTGACCGCCCGCTCCATGCGCGTGAGGCCGACCCGGAACTGGTTCTCCAGCAGCTCGCCCACCGAGCGGACGCGCCGGTTGCCGAGGTGGTCGATGTCGTCCGTCGGCTTGGTCGCCCAGTCGCACCATGCAGAAGGTGCCGGATGACGGAGACCACGTCCTCGCCGCGCAGCGTCTTGATGTTCAGGTTGGCGTTGATGCCGAGCTTCTTGTTGATCATGAAACGGCCGACGCGCGCCAGGTCGTAGCGGCGAGGATCCATGAACATGCCCGCGGAAGAGCGCCCGCGCGGAGTCCACGGTGGGCGGATCGCCGGGACGGAGACGGCGATAGATCTCGACGAGCGCCTCGTCGGGATTCTTGAAGTGGTCGCGGGCCAGCGTCTCGAAGACCGAGGCGTCGGCCTTGCCGGGCACGATGGTCAGGAGCTTGATCGGGGAGGTCTTGCGGGTCATGAGCTGGGTCAGGATGGTCTGGGTGATCTCCTGATTGGTCTCGACCAGCACCTCACCCGTGTCGGCGTCCACCACACGGTCGGCGGTGCGCCGACCCACCAGCGAGTCCGCCTTGACGGGGATCTTGGTCACCCCGCCTCGATGAGCTTCTCGATGAGCTTCGGGTTGAGGGTCTTGCCCGCGGCCACCAGGGCGTCGCGGTGCCGCGGCGGCTTCACGTCGTCGGCCACCTTGACCCCGTTGTGGGCTTCGCCGTGCAGCTTGACCCACGCGTTGCGGTCCTCGAAGCTCAGCACTTCCTCGGCGTCGTAGAACTGCCCGAGGATCTCCGCATCGGAGATGATGACGCCCTTCTCGAGGAAGGTGAAGGCGCGCAGGAAGGCCGTGGCCAGCATCTTCGCGGCGGCGATCCACCCGCACGAAGAGGATGTCGTTGGCGTCGAACTCGAACTCCACCCACGACCCGCGATAGGGAATCACGCGCGCCGAGTACAGGAGCTTGCCCGAAGCCACCGTCTTGCCCTTGTCGTCGTCGAAGAACACGCCCGGCCGAGCGCTGGAGCTGCGACACCACCACCCGCTCGGTTCCGTTGATGATGAAGGTGCCCTTCTCGGTCATGAGGGGCAGCTCGCCCAGGTAGACTTCCTGGCCGCGCTGCTCCCGGATGGTCCGGGTCTTCGCTTCCTTGTCGTGATCGTAGACGACGAGGCGCAGGGTCACCTTGAGAGGGATGGCGAACGTCATCCCCCGGTCGTGGCACTCCTCCACCGTGTACTTCGGATCGCCGAAGTGATAGCTGTCGAACTCGAGGAGGGCGTTGTCGTTGTAGTCCGCGATGGGGAACACGGACTTGAACACCGCCTGCAGCCCCGTCTCCTCGCGACGCTCGGGCGCCACGTCCTTCTGGAGAAACTGCTCATACGACCGCCTCTGGATCTCGATGAGATTGGGGATCTCGACGATAGACGGAATCTTGCCGAAGTCCTCGCGGGTTCGACGCCCGCACTGGATCGTGCCTAGCCATACACCCTCCGCGCCCCCGCGGCGTCAAGCCGCCGGGTGCTCAACCCCGACCGCAGGGCCGGGGCTCCACGTTGGTTGAAGGGGGCTCGTGCCCCGTTCCAAGTTTTGTCGCGCGCAGGGAGGCTATTTGACTTCCACCGTGGCCCCTACCTCCTCGAGCTTCTTCTTCATGTCCGCCGACTCGGCCTTGGCCACCTTCTCCTTCACCGCCTTGGGCGCGCCGTCGACCAGATCCTTGGCCTCCTTGAGGCCCAGGCCCGTCAGCTCGCGCACCACCTTGATCACCTGGATCTTCTTCTCGCCCGCCGCCATGAGCATGACGTCGAACTCCGTCTTCTCCTCGGCCGCCGCGCCGCCGCGCCGCCGCGCCGCCCGCCGCTGGCGCCGCCACTGCCACCGCCGCCGCCGCCGACACGCCCCACTTCTCCTGCAAGAGCTTCGAGAGCTGGGACGCCTCCAGCAGCGTCAGCGTGTCCAGCTTCTCTGCGATCTCTTCGATATTCGTTGCCATGTCATCCGCCTCCGTGTGTGGTTGCTACGTCTCTTGATGAAACCGCTTGTCTCAGGCCGGCTCGGCGGCGTCTTTGCCTCTGGCCTCGAGCACGTACACGATCTCCCGGAGCGGTGCCTGCAGGAGGCTCACCAGTTGAGCCATCGGCCCCTGCACGGCGCCCACGATCTGGCTCCGGATCTGCTCCTTGGACGGAAGGTCCGCCAGAGCCTTCAGCTCCGCCGGCTGGAGCACCTTGCCTTCCACCAGGCCGAGCTTGATCTGCAGCTGCGGGTTGGTCCGGACGAAGGCCTGGAGCGCCTTGGCCACCGCTACCGGATCCTGCTTGCTGAACGCGAGCCCCGTGGGCCCCTTGAGATGCACCCCGAGCGCGTCGAGGTCTCGCCCTTGACGGCGATCCGGGCCAGTCGGTTCTTCACCACCTTGTACTCGGCCGCCGCTCCCTTGAGCTGCTTCCGCAGCTCGGAGAGCTGGCCGACGCTGAGGCCACGGTACTCCGTCAGCACCGCGGTCTTCGCGCCACCCAGCCGCTCCTTGAGGGCTTCGACGCTGTCGGTCTTCGCTTGAGTCGGCACGTCCCCGCTCCTTGGTCGCCTAGACCTGCTTCTTGAACTGGTTCGCGACCCGCTGGGCGTCGACGGGAATGCCCGGCCCCATGGTCGTGGACAGGGTCACCGTCCGCAGGTACACGCCCTTGGACGCCGCCGGCTTCGCCTTGACGATGGCTTCGAGCAGGGCCATCGCATTGGCCACGAGATGCTCTTTCGGGAACGACTTCTTGCCCACCTGCACGTGGACATTGCCGGCCTTGTCGACGCGGAACTCGACCTTGCCCGCCTTGACCTCACGCACCGCGCGTCCCACGTCGAAGGTGACGGTGCCGAGCTTGGGATTCGGCATCAGCCCCCGGGGCCCGAGCACCTTGCCGAGCCGGCCCACCTGGCCCATGAGATCCGGGGTGGCGATGGTCGAGTCGAAGTCCATGAACCCGCCCTGGATCTTCTCCACGAGATCTTCCGCGCCCACCACGTCCGCTCCCGCGTCGCGGGCCTCGCGCTCCTTCTCACCCTTGGCGAACACGGCCACTCGCACCGCCTTGCCGATGCCGTGGGGAGCACGATGGCTCCGCGCACCATCTGGTCGGCGTGCTTCGGATCGACGCCGAGCCGGAGGGACACGTCCACGCTCTCGTCGAACTTCGCGGCGGGGGCCTGGGCCACGATGTCCATGGCCTCTTCGATCGAATAGCTCTTGGACCGATCGACGAGCGCTTCCGCCGCCTTGAATCGCTTGGTCATGACCGCCATGTCGTCACTCCGTTGTTGTCGTTCACTTCACGGCTGGGGTCGGAACGCGTCGCGCCTACACCACGTCGATGCCCATGCTGCGGGCCGTGCCTTCGACCGTGCGCATGGCGGATTCGATCGAGTCCGTGTTGAGGTCGACCATCTTGGTCTGCGCGATCTCGCGCACCTGCGCCTTCGTCACCTTGCCGATCTTGTCCTTGTGAGGCACCGCCGACGCCTTGGCGATGCCCGCCGCGCGCTTCAAGAGAATGGCCGCGGGAGGCGTCTTCACCACGAAGGTGAAGGACCGGTCCTGGTAGATGGTCACCACCACGGGCAGGATGAGGCCATCCTGCGACTGGGTCTGGGCATTGAAGCCCTTGCAGAACTCCATGATGTTGACCCCGTGCTGGCCGAGGGCGGGGCCCACGGGCGGGGAGGGATTGGCCTTCCCGGCCGGGATCTGCAGCTTCACCATCGCCTGAACTTTCTTCGCCATGGATCAGAGCCTCTCCACCTGGTAGTACTCGAGCTCCACCGGCGTCATGCGTCCGAAGATCGCCACCATGACCTTGAGCTTCCCGCGCTCCGGGTTGAGATCGTCGATGCTGCCCTGGAAGTTCACGAACGGCCCCTCGATGACCCGGACCTTGTCCCCCTTCTGGAAGGTGGACTTGAGCTTGGGCTTCTCGGCGCCCTCCTCCATCTGCTTGAGAATGCCCTCCACTTCCTCGGCGGGGAGGGCCACCGGCTTGGCCCCCGATCCCACGAAACCCGTCACCTTGGGCGTGGAGCGCACGAGGTGCCACGTGTCGTCGGTCAGCTCCATCTCCACGAGGAGGTAGCCCGGGAAGAACTTCTGCTCGGTCTCGATCTTCTTGCTCTTGCGGATCTCCCGCACCTTCTCGGTGGGGACGATGACGCGTCCGAAAGAGTCCTGAAGATTGAAGATCTTCGCCCGCGACTCGATGGCCGACGCCACCTTGTTCTCGAACCCCGAGTAAGTGTGGACGACGAACCACTGCTTCGCAGACGTGCTGGTCTCGCTCATCAGGCCATTACCCCCGTCGTTCCTGATCCCGGCTTTTGCACTAACCCCGGCTTTTGCACTAACCCCATCGAAGCACCCGGTCCACCACCCACGAGAGCGCCACGTCCACCGCGGCGAGAAAGACCGCGAGGATGACCACCACCGCGAGAACGACCGCGGTGGAGTTGATGACCTCCGCGCGGCTGGGCCACGTCACCCGCCGGAACTCGCCCGCTACTTCGCGGAAGAACTGCTTGACGCGCTCGAAGAACTCCATGTCCTCTCGTCCGTTCCTGACTGCGCTCGCACTGCACGAATCTGGCAGGCGTGGAGGGATTCGAACCCCCATCCCCGGATTTGGAGTCCGGTGCTCTAGCCGTTAGAGCTACACGCCTCCGAAACTTTCGGGCCCCGCACCTCCGGCGCGCTCCCCGCCTACTTCGACTCCTTATGCGGATTGTGCTTCCGGCACCACTTGCAGAACTTCTTGATCTCCATGCGGTCCGGATGCGTCCGCTTGTTCTTCGTCGTCGTGTAGTTCCGCCGCTGGCATTCCGTGCAGGCGAGCGAGATGATGTCGCGCATCGCCTACTCCGCGATCTCCGCGACGACGCCGGCGCCCACCGTGCGCCCCCCTCGCGGATCGCGAACCGCAGCTCCTTCTCCATCGCCACCGGCTGGATCAGCTCGATCGTCATCGTCACGTTGTCCCCCGGCATCACCATCTCCACCCCGCTCGGCAGCGTGCACACCCCGTCACGTCCGTCGTCCGGAAGTAGAACTGCGGCCGGTACCCGTTGAAGAACGGCGTGTGCCGCCCCCTTCGTCCTTCCCCAGCACGTACACCTCCGCCTTGAACTTCTTCCACGGCTTGATCGACCCCGGCTTCGCCAGCACCTGCCCCCGCTCCACCTCGTCCTTGTCGATCCCCGCAGCAGGGCCCCGATGTTGTCCCCCGCCCGCCCTTCATCCAGCAGCTTCCGGAACATCTCCACCCCCGTCACCACCGACTTCTTCGTCCCCTCCTGCATCCCCACGATCTCGATCTCTTCCCCCACCTTCACAATCCCCCGCTCCACCCGCCCCGTCACCACCGTCCCCCGCCCCGTGATCGTGAAGATGTCCTCGATCGGCATCAGGAACGGCTTGTCCACCGGCCGCGGCGGCGTCGGAATGTAGCTGTCCACCGCCTCCATCAGGTCCCAGATGCACTTCGCCGCCGTGGCGTCCTCCGGCTTCTCCATCGCCCCCAGCGCACTGCCCCGCACCACCGGAATGTCGTCCCCGGAAACTGGTACTTCTTCAACAGCTCCCGGACCTCCAGCTCCACCAGGTCCAGAATCTCCGGGTCGTCCACCATGTCGCACTTGTTCATGAACACCACCAAGCGTCGGCACGTTCACCTGCCGCGCCAGCAGCACGTGCTCCCGCGTCTGCGGCATCGGCCCGTCGTTCGCCGCCACCACCAGGATCGCCCCGTCCATCTGGGCCGCCCCCGTGATCATGTTCTTGATGTAGTCCGCGTGCCCCGGACAATCGATATGCGCGTAGTGCCGGTTCGCCGTCTCGTACTCCACGTGCGACACCGCGATCGTGATCCCCCGCTCCCGCTCCTCCGGGGCATTGTCGATCGTCCCGAAGTCCCGCACCGCCACCCCGCTGTACTTCGTGTGCAGCACCTTCGTGATCGCCGACGTCAACGTCGTCTTCCCGTGGTCGATGTGCCCGATCGTCCCGATGTTCACGTGCGGCTTCGACCGATCGAATTTCGCCTTGGCCATTCCGGGTTCCCCTCCTAGTCCGCCTGCCGTTCGCCCAAAGTCCAAATGATGGAGCCCATGTCCGGGCTTGAACCGGAGACCTCGCCCTTACCAAGGGCGTGCTCTGCCAACTGAGCTACATGGGCCTGGATCACGTTCCGCTTTGCTGCTTGTCGATGCTGCCCTGTCGACACCGGAGCCCAAGATGCTGGATAGCGAGTGGAGCGGGAAACGGGATTCGAACCCGCGACCCCCAGCTTGGAAGGCTGGCGCTCTACCGCTGAGCTATTCCCGCGCTCCCTCTCGACGCGCCGCTCTTCGCCCGCGAAGATGGTGGGGAGAGGAGGATTTGAACCCCCGAAGGCGTTCGCCAGCAGATTTACAGTCTGCCCCCTTTGGCCAACTTGGGTATCTCCCCGCTTATCCTCAGACTGTAACCCCTTGAAATGGCTGGCGCTGGCGGGAGGATTTGAACCCCCGACCCACTGCTTACAAGGCAGTTGCTCTACCCCTGAGCTACGCCAGCAGTCACAAAACTTCACTTTAGGTTCGAGGCACCTAGAAGTCAAGCCAATTTAACTGGTTTCGCCATTCTCTGGCGTTCTACCTCGTAGCAGAGTATGGCCGCGGCCGCTCCAACATTGAGCGATCCGATCTTGCCCCGCATCGGTATGCTTACGAGGAAATCGCAGCTCTTGGCGACCAGTGGCCTCACCCCAGGGCCTTCTCCCCGAGCACCAGACAGATGGGACCACTCAGGTCAACCTCCCAGGGCGTCCGTCCTCCCTGTACCGTGCTTCCGACAATCCAGACTCCATGCTTCTTCAATATTTCAAGCACTTGGACGATGTTCGTCTCACGCGCCACGGGCAGGTGCTCGACCGCGCCCATGGCGGATTTCGCGGCGGCTGCGGTCAGCCCGACAGCGTGATGCTTGGGAACAATGGCCCCGTGGGCTCCCGTCGCCTCGGCGGAACGAAGGATGGCGCCGAGGTTGCGGGGATCTTGAATCTGGTCCAAGGCGAGGAAAAATGCGGGTTCGCCACGCTGACCGGGAACAGCAAGAACATCGTCTATCGAAGCATACTCCGCTCCGGCGACTCGTGCCACGACACCCTGGTGGTGCGGTGTTCCCGCGATGGCCGTGAGCTGATCGCGCGTGCGGTAAGAGATCTTGACCCCCGAGCGCTTGGCCAGGCCGAGGAGCTCCTGCAGCGCGGGCCCTCTCCCTCGGAGAGGACGGCGATCTCTTCGACCCGCCGGCTCTGGGCGCGGAGCAATTCCAGCACCGGATTGCGGCCAAAGAGCGGAGTGTCCGCGGCCTCGGGAGAATTCACTGGGCTATCGTCCACGTGGTGCCGTCGCGCGAGTCCTTGAGCGTGACATTGAGGGCCACCAGCTCCGTCCGCAGCCGATCCGCCTCGGCAAAGTCCCGCTGCTTGCGCGCCTGTTCGCGCAGGTAGACGAGTGATTCGACCCGGGCCTTGAGCTGGGGATCGATGGGGGCCTTGGCGCGGGCACCCTGCTCGAGCAGGCCGAGAACGCGGGCAAGATCCACGAGCCTTCCCACGCCGGCGACGAAGGCGCCCGCCCCCGCCCCTGCTCCCGCGCGCCATAGAGCACCCGGAGCAGGTCGAAGAGCACGGCCAAGGCCTGGGGCGTGTTGAAGTCGTCGTCCATGACCGCGGTGAAACGTTCCACCTGCGCGTCGACCTGATCTAGTAGCGCCGCGTCTCCGGTGCCAGGGGTTGCGGTCCCCGCGGGCCACCCGCTCCGCTTCTTCCACGAGAGCGCGCAACCGGCCGAGCGCCTTCCCGGATTCCGCGATTCGTTCGTCGGCGTATTCCAGGGGATGGCGATAGTGGGTACCGAGAAAATAGAGCCGGAGCGCCTCCGGATCGTGCCGGCGCACCATGTCCCTGATCAGGAGCGTGTTGCCGAGGGACTTCGACATCTTCTCCGTGTCCAGGTTGACGAAGCCGTTGTGGGCCCAGCAGCGCACGAAGGGCTTCCCGGTCGCCGCCTTCGGTCTGGGCGATCTCGTTCTCGTGGTGCGGGAAGATCAGGTCCTCGCCGCCCCCGTGGAGGTCGAACGTTTCGCCCAGGTACTGCATGGCCATGGCCGAGCACTCGATGTGCCAGCCGGGACGGCCCGGCCCCCACGGCGACGGCCAGGACGGCTCGCCCGGCTTCGACGCCTTCCAGAGCGCGAAGTCGAGGGGATCCCGCTTGCGCTCGTTCACGTCGACCCGGGCACCCGATTCGAGCTCGTCCAGGTTCTTTCCCGAGAGCTTCCCGTAGGCGGGAAAGCGGCGCACCTCGAAGTAGACGTCGCCCTCCAGCGCGTAGGCGACCCCGCGCGCGATCAGCCGCTGGATCAGCGCGATCATCTGCGGAATGTGCTCGGTCGCCTTGGGCTCCACGTCGGCCGGGGCCACCCCGATCGAGGCCATGTCCGTCTGGTACTCCGCGATGTAGCGCTCCGACACCGCCGAGGCGGTCACGCCCTCCTCGTTGGCCCGCTGGATGATCTTGTCGTCCACGTCGGTGTAGTTCTTGACGAAGGTGACCGCGAAGCCTCTGAACCGGAGATAGCGCCGGATGATGTCGAAGACGATGGCGCTCCGCGCGTGCCCGATGTGGCAGAGATCGTACACGGTGACCCCGCATACGTACACGCGGACCTCGCCGGGCACCACGGGAACGAAGTCTTCCTTGCGCCGGCTGAGGGTGTTGAAGATGCGCGAGGCCATCACGGCACCTCCACGCTGGCCACCGCCATGGCCGCGATACCCTCGCCACGACCGAGGAGACCCAGGTGCTCGGGGCTCTTCGCCTTGACGCTCACCTGCTCGTCGGTCACGCGCATGGTCACTGCGAGCCGCTCGGCCATGGCGGGCAGATGCGAGGCAAGCCGGGGCGCCTGGCAGATCACGGTCACGTCCACGTTCACGAGTCGTGCTCCCTTCTCGGCGATCGCCGCCATCACACCTTCGAGCAGAACCAGGCTCGACACGCCCTTCCAGCGCGGATCGCTGTCGGGAAACATGCGGCCGAGGTCTCCGAGGGCGAGCGCTCCCAGGAGAGCCTCGCACACGGCGTGGGTCAGCACATCGGCATCCGAGTGTCCGCCCAGGCCCTTCTCGCCCGGAATGGTGATGCCGCCCAGGATCAGGGGCCGCCCCTCCACCAGCGGGTGGAGGTCGAAGCCGAGGCCGCTCCGGGTGGCCGTCATCGCGTCCGGAGGCCGCTGGCCCACGCCCGGGCCGTCTTGAGGTCCTCGGGCGTGGTGATCTTCAGATTCTGGGGCAGCCCTTCGACCATGGCCACGCGGCCGCCCAGTCGCTCGACCAGCATGGCGTCGTCGGTGCCGTCGTAGCCATCGCGGAGCGCCTTGTCGTGCGCTTCCCGCAAGAGCTCGCGGCGGAACGCCTGCGGGGTCTGGGTGAGCCACAGGCCCTCCCGCGGCAGGGTCGCCTCGACCACGGAGTCCTTCACGCGCTTGACCGTCTCCCGCACGGGCCAGCCACAGGTGGCGGCGCCGGGCACCCGCGCGGCCGTGAGCACGCGCTCGATCAGATCCGGGGTGATGAAGGGCCTCACCGCGTCGTGCACGACGATCCATCCCGTGTCGGGGGCGCCGCCTGCAATCCTTCGCGTACTGAATCCTGGCGCTCGGCCCCCCGGGAACCACCTCGAGCACCCGCGGCACGCGGAAGCGCCGGAGCAGGTCGCGGGTGGCCGTGACGCGATCGGCGGGCGCCGCCACGATGAGCCCGTGGAGCGACGCACAGCGGGCGAGCGCGCGCAGGGTAAGCACGAGAATGGGCGCGCCGCCCACCGTCAGGTACTGCTTGGGCTGGCGGATTCCCATGCGCGAGCCCGAGCCGCCCGCCGGCACCACCGCGACGGCCTTCGTCATCGAGGAATGGTCTCCTCGCGCAGAGCCTGCGTCACCGCGGCATTCCCTCGTCTTCCTTGAGGCGGGCGAAGATCATGCGGCCCGCGGTGGTCTGGAGCACCGAGGTGACGCTGGCGCTGACCTGCTGGCCGATGAAGCGCTTGCCGTGATCCACCACCACCATGGTGCCGTCGTCGAGGTAGGCCACGCCCTGGCCGCTCTCCTTGCCCTCCTTGACGATGTGGATAAGCACCACCTCGCCGGGGAGCACCACGGGCTTGAGGGCGTTGGCCAGCTCGTTGACGTTGAGCACCGATACGCCGGAGAGCTCGGCCACCCGGTTGAGGTTGTAGTCGTTGGTGACGACCTTGCCCCCAGGACCTTCCCCAGCTCGATGAGCTTGCGATCCACCTCGCGCACGTGCGGGAAGTCCTGATCCTCGATCCGCACCGTGGTGCCGGGGATGCGCTGGAGGCGCTGGAGCACGTCGAACCCACGTTTGCCCCGGTTGCGCTTGAGCGGATCGGGAGCGTCCGCGATCTGCTGGAGCTCGCGCAGGACGAACTGCGGGATCACGAGCGTGCCCTCGAGAAATCCCACCTCGCACAGGTCCACGATGCGTCCGTCGATGATCACGGACGTGTCGAGGATCTTGTATGCCTCGCGCCGCCCCACCGTCTTCGGGAAGAGCTTGGCCGACATGTCCTCGAGCTCGTCGCGCTTGGCGAGGGCCACCGCGGCGCCCAGATAGGCGAAGAGCAGGCCGAAGAGACTCGCGTCCGAGGGGTCCTGCGCTCCGGGGAGACCACGCCCATGGCCGTGCCCAGGCCGAGCCCCAGCCCCAAGCCCACGATGCCGCCCGAGGGTGCCCCAGAAGATCCGGTCGACCGGAATACGACGCGCCTGCCATTCGAGGAGCACGGCGAGCACGCCGAACAGAAAGCCCGCGCCGGCCAGCCACCAGGTGGGTCGCGTGAAGACCGAAGGCGTGGCCCGAAGGCCAGTCCGGCCGCGGCCGCCGCCGCCAGCATGAAAATCCGCACGATGATAATGCCCATGGTCGCCTCTCAGTGTCCCAACAGGGCCTTGACCGCTTCGTCCACCGTGCCCACCCCGTGTACCTCGAGCGGCTGCGCGGCCCCCGGCCGCGAGATTGTTCTGCGGCACCACCGCCGCCGCGAAGCCGAGAGCCGCCGCTTCCTTGAGCCGGACGGCCAGCCCCGCCACCGCGCGCACTTCCCCGGCCAATCCCACCTCGCCCATCACCACCGTATCCCCGCGCACCGGCCGGTCGAGATAGCTCGAGGCCGCCGCCACCACCACCCCGAGATCCGCCGCGGGCTCGTTGACGCGCCCGCCGCCCGCGACGTTGACGAAGACGTCCTGGCTCTGGAGCGGAAAGCCCACGCGCTTCTCGAGCACGGCGAGGAGCAGGCAAACCCGATTGTAGTCGGCCCCGAGCACGGTGCGCCGCGGCGTGCCGAAGCTGGCCGGCGTGACGAGGGCCTGAAGCTCGAGGAGGAGCGGGCGCGTGCCCTCGAGGCTCGACACGATCACGGAGCCCGCGCGCCCCGCGGGCGCTCGGCCAGGAAGAACCCGGATGGGTTGGGCACCTCCGCCAGTCCCTGCTCGCCCATCTCGAACACGCCGATCTCGTTGGTAGACCCGAAGCGATTCTTGACGGCCCGCAGGAGCCGGTGGGAGTGATGCTGCTCCCCTCGAAGTACAGCACGGTGTCCACGAGATGCTCGAGGACGCGAGGGCCCGCGATGGCGCCATCCTTGGTCACGTGGCCCACGAGGAAGGTGGCGATGCCTCGCCCCTTCGAGAAGAGCATGAGGCGCGCCGCGCACTCCCGCACCTGGCTCACGCTGCCCGGCGCCGACTCGAGCCCGGGCAGGAACACCGTCTGGATCGAGTCCACCACGAGCGCGCGCGGCTTGAGCTCGGCCGCGTGAGCCTCGATCACCTGGAGATCCGTCTCGGCGAGGAAGTAGAGCCCGCGCGGGCGATGCCGAGGCGGTCCGCGCGCAGCTTGACCTGGGCGGCCGACTCCTCGCCCGACACGTAGAGCACGGGACCCGCGCGATCGGCGAGGGAGCGGCTGGCCTGAAGGAGCAGGGTGGACTTGCCGATCCCGGGATCGCCGCCGATGAGCACGAGGGAGCCGGGAACCACGCCGCCGCCGCAGGACGCGATCGAGCTCGCCGATGCCCGTGGTGACGCGCTCCCCCGCCGTCACCGCGATGTCGCCGATGAGCATGGGCCGGGCGCCCGCGGCGAGCCGGGGCCGCTCGGCACGCGAAGGCGCTGCCCGCTCCTCGACCAACGCCACGAAGTTGCCGAGGCGCGCGCAGTCCGGGCAGGTGCCGGCCTTGGGCGCGGCGAAGCCGCAGGCCTGGCAGCGATAGATCGAGCGCTCCCTCGCCACTCCTACTTCTCCTTGGCGGTCTGGCCGGTGTGAATGGTCGAGCGCATCGAGCGAGCGCAGGAGCAGGCTGCGCTGGGCGCCTTCGAGGAAGGTGACGAGATTCTCGTACACCGTCGGGTCCTCGACCAGCGCGCCCACCGTGCCTTCCCCGGCCGCGATCTTGTCGCTCACCGCGCGCAGATTGGCCATGGCCGCGCGGAAATCCGCCGCCGGCCTGCCCCATGCCGTCCGACCACTGTCCTGCAGCATCCCTCCGAGAAGGCCCTGCCCGCGCGCCAGCTTCTCGGAGATCTCCCGGAAGTTCCGGGCGAGGAGCTGGAGATCCCGGGCGACCGGACGGTACTCGGGATCGAAGAGCAGCGCGGGGAGGAGGCCGTCACCCGGTCCCGGCTTCTCGGCGGCCCGCCCGAGCGCGTCGAGGGCGGCGAGCAGCGCGCGCGCGGACTTGCCGCTCTCCGTGAGCAGGAGCACGAGACACGGCGTTGTCGCCGCTCTCCGCCCGGCTGATCAGCTGCTGGGTCGAGGCGAGAACCCCGTTGAGGCGGCGGAGCGCTTCCGGCTCCTCGTAGACCAGGACGTGGAGCCAGCCCTTGCCCTTCTCCACTTCGTCGGTGATGCGCCGCGCCGACTTGACGGCCGCCCCGATATCGTCGAAGGTCCCTCCCTTGTCGAGCCGGTCCGCGGCGGTGCGGAGGGTAGTCGCGAGCTCGCTGACCGCCTGGAGCGTGCGGGCCCCTCCGGCGAACATCCGGGACATCTCCTGCGGATCCTGGGCAGCGATGGTGGCGCCGGGGCGGACGGGCGGAGCATCCGAGGTACCCGGGGTGATCTCGACGATCTTGTCGCCGAGGAGCCCCTGGGTGGCGATCCGCGCCTCGGAGTTCTCGCGGATGCGCTCCTGGAATCGCCGGGCCACCGTCATGCTCACCCGCACCTTGCCGCCCGGCTTGGTCGCGCAGCACCACGCTCGTCACCCGGCCGATCTGCACGCCGGCCAGCCGCACCGTGGCGCCCTCGATCAGCCCGGCCACCTCGGTGAACTCCGCTGCGATCTCGTACTTGCGCTCGAAGTACCGGGCGCGGGCGCCGAGCAGGTAGACGATGGCGAAGAACACCACGAGCGACACGAGGATGAACGTGCCGATGCGCAGCTGAAGCGCGTAGCGCCGCTCGTCCGCCACGACTCAGTCTTCCCTGAGCTCGCCGGCGAGGAAGCGCCGGACGTCGGGGTTGGCCGAGGCGCGGATCTCGGCGGGCGTGCCGAGGTCGGCGAAACGCCCATGATGAAGGATGGCCATCTGGTCGGCGACCATGTTGGCGAACTCGAGGTCGTGGGTGACCACGATGGCGGTGTCGCAGACGCCCGCGCGCAGGGTCGCGATCAGCTCGCGCCGACCAGGCGCGCGTTGGTGGGATCGAGGCCCGCCGTCGGCTCGTCGAAGAAGACGACCTCCGGCTCCATGATGAGGGCGCGCGCGATGCCCACCCGCTTGCGCATGCCCCCGGACAGCTCGGCGGGCAAGAGCTCGTCGGTGCCCGGCATGCCCACCAGAGCGAGAAAGCGGTGCACGCGGTCGGTGATCTCGCCCAGGGACATGCGGGTGTGCTCGCGGAGCGGGATAGGCGACGTTCTCGAACACGGAGAGCGAGTCGAAGAGGGCGGCGCCCTGGAAGACGAAGCCCGAGCGCCGGCGCACGGGCAGCATCGCCTCCTCGCGCATGCGCTCGATCCGCGTGCCGAAGAGTGCGACCTGGCCGGCGTCGGGTCGCACCAGCCCGGCGACGATTCGCAGGAGCACCGTCTTGCCCGCCCCGCTCCCGCCCATGACGGCCAGCGGTCGTGCCTTCTCGGAGGTCGAGGCTCACGCCGCGCAGGACCTCGCTTCTGGTCGAAGGACTTCCGCACGTCGCGCAGCTCGACGAGAGGCCCGCTCGTGGAAGTCATATCACCAGAAGAGCAGGAGGAAGAGCTTGGTGAGGAAGAAGTCGGACACGATCACCGCCATGGCCACCTGCACCACGGTGTCGGTGGTGGAGCGGCCGAGGCCTTCCGTTCCGCCCTCCGTCTCGAGGCCGTTGTAGCAGCCGATGAGGGTGATGAGGCCCCGAAGACCACGCTCTTGCCGAGGCCGCTCAGGAAATCCTTGATCACCACCCAGTACGAGATGGTGTTCCAGTAGAGATACGGATCGACGTTGCGGTCGAAGACGGCGATGAGCATGCCGCCCACGAGGCCGACGGCGTCGGCGACCACGGTGACGAGGGGAAAGACGATGAGGGCGGCGAGGATGCGCGGGACAATGAGCTTCTTGACGTAGTTGACGCCGATGGCGCGCAGCGCGTCGATCTGCTCCGTCACCTTCATGGAGCCGAGCTCGGCCGTGATGCCCGAGGCGACCTTGCCGCCCACCAGGATGGCGGTGAGGACGGGGCCGAGCTCGCGCAGGATGGACAGGGCCACCACCGGCCCCACGTAGTTCTCGGCGCCGAAGCGCGCCATGTTCACCGCGGTCTGGAGCGCGAGCACCATGCCCGTGAAGAGCGCGGCGGTGAGGGCGACCACGAGCGAGCGTACGCCGATCAGGTCGATCTCGCGGGCCACGATGACGAGATAGGACGGGGGCAGCCGGAGATTCCGCGTCACCCGGACGGCGAGGAGGCCGAGGCCGCCGTACCACGCCACGGACTCGCGTCCCTGCCGGCGACGCGTAGGCGAGCACGCTCATTTGCCCGCTCCGCTGAAGCTCTCCACGAAGGCTCGGAAATCCCCGCGACCCGTGTCGAAGCTCGCCACGGGAGCGACGTAGAGAAGATCGTAGACGCACCGCTCGCCCTTGACCACTACCGCTTCCACCCCGACCGCGGTGCCGTCGAGGCTTCCCGCACCACCGAGCGCTGCGGCAGGCCGCCCGTCGACGGTGAGGGTGCCGCCGTCCTCGACGACCCGATCCTTCAGCCCGATGGTCAGGTGTCGAGCCAGGACATTGAGCGGTCGTCCCGCCGTCTTGTCGTCACAAGTGGCATCGGCCAGCATGCCGCCCGCAGGGTCGCCCCGCTGGAGCTCGAGCTCGGCCGGCCCTCGCGGCTTCACCGCCCAGCCCTGGGCGGGCAGGCTGACCTGGTAGCCCTTGGTCGAGTAGAAGACGCCGTTCTCGATGTGGCTGGCGCTGCAGCCGGCCACGAGGACGGCCACGCAGAAGCCGGCCGGTCGCGCTTCGTCACCTGGACTTCTCACCGTGACGCGCGGCCAGCTCCTCGAAGACCCGGCGGAGCGGGATACCCCGCGCGGCGAGCAGCACCATGGTGTGGAACCAGAGGTCGGCGACCTCGGAGACGACACGCGCGGTCACCCTCGCCGCCGAGGGCGGCCGTCACCACTTCCGTCGCCTCCTCACCGATCTTGCGGCAGATCTGCGTCTCTCCCCGCGCGAAGAGCCCGGCCGTGTAGGAGCCTTCGGCGGCGCTCGACCTTCCGTGACTGGAGCACGCGCTCCAGCACTTCGAGCATGGCCGGCCCCGCCCCGGAGAGCGGCGGGAGCCTCGCCGCCTTCGCAGCCGGGTGAAGAAGCAGGTGCGTGCTCCGGTGTGGCAGGCCACGCCCTCCTGGTGCACCTGCACGAGCAGCGTGTCGCCGTCGCAGTCGGCATAGACGCCGTCGACGTGCTGCACGTGTCCCGACGTCTCGCCCTTGCGCCAGAGCGCGCTGCCGCGAGCGCGACCAGAAGTGGGCCGAGTCCGGTCTCGAGGGTTGTCGCGAGCGCCTGCGCGATCCATCCACGCCACCATCAGCACCTCGCCGGTCTCCGTCTCCTGGACCACGGCGGGGATGAGCCCCTGCGCGTCCCAGCTGAAGCTCGTCGGCCGAGGCTCACCGCTCCATTCTCACGGCCACGCCGCCCTCGCGCAGATAGGCCTTGGCCTCGGCGATGGTGTGACGGCCGAAGTGGAACATCGACGCCACGAGGAGCGGCATCGGCCTTGCCCTTCACGACGCCCTCGCGCAGGTGCTCCAGCGTCCCCGCGCCGCCCGACGCGATCACGGGCACCGAGACCGCCTCGGACACGGCGCGCGTGAGCTCGAGATCGTAGCCGTCGCCCGTGCCGTCGCGATCCATGCTCGTGAGGAGAATCTCGCCCGCGCCGAGCGCCTCGACCTCGCGCGCCCACGCCACGGCATCGCGGCCCGCCGGGCCGGCGGCCGCCATGCGTGTAGACACCCCAGCGGAGCGGCTCGTCCGGCTCGCCTGGCGTCCGCGCGTCCTCGCGCTTGCGTCGATGGCCACCACGATGCACTGGCTGCCGAAGCGCTGGGCGGCTTCCCGGATCAGCTCGGGGCGTGCGAGGGCGGCCGTGTTGAGCGAGACCTTGTCGGCCCCCGCCCGGAGCAGCGTCCGGATATCCTCGATGCTGCGGATGCCGCCGCCCACCGTGAGCGGCATGTAGATGCCCTCGGCGGTGCGGCGGACCACGTCGAGCATGATCGCCCGCTCCTCGTGGGAGGCGGTGATGTCGAGGAAGACCAGCTCGTCGGCGCCCTGGGCGTCGTAGGCGAGGGCCGCCTCCACCGGATCGCCCGCGTCGCGAAGATCGACGAAGCGCACGCCCTTCACCACGCGGCCGCCGTGCACGTCGAGGCAGGGAACAACCGCTTGCAGAGCATGGCCTAGCCCGCCCTCGGCCGAGCGCATCGCTCGGAGTCAACGCGCCCGTGTAGAGCGCGCGGCCCACCATCACGCCGTCCACCCCGGGATACCGGCGAGCTGGCGGATATCGCTCGAGCGAGCCCACCCCGCCGGAGGCGAACACCGGAATTCCGGCGGCGCGGGCCACCGCCTCGGTGCTCCAGACATTGGGCCCGCTCTGGGTGCCGTCCCGCGCGATGTCCGTGTAGATGATCGTGCAGGCGCCCGCCGCGGCCGCGTCGCGGGCCAGGGCCACCGCTTCCAGATCGAGCACGCGGGTCCAGCCGTCCACCGCCACCCGCCCGTCCGACGCGTCCACCCCCACGATGATCCGGTCGGCGAAGCGTCGGCACACCTCGCCGAGGAAGACGGGGTCGAGCGCGGCGCGGGTGCCGACGATGGCCCAGCGCGCGCCCGCCTCGAGCACGGTCTCGATGTGCTCGGGCGACGCGCAGGCCGCCGCCGACTTCCACGGGAATGGAGACGGCGCCGCGCGATGTCGCGGATGATCGCGGTCTGGGCGGGCCGCCCCGCGAAAGCGCCGTCCAGATCGACCACGTGGAGGCGCGGCGCGCCCTGCTGACTGCCAGCCGCCGGGCCATGGCCACCGGATCGTCGGAGAACACCGTCTCGGCCTCCGCCCGGCCCTGGAGGAGACGCACGCATCGACCGGCCCTGAGATCGACGGCAGGGATGACTGAGCATCAGGTTCGTCCATCCCGAACGAACGCGGCGAAATTCTCGAGAATGCGCACGCCCCAGCGCTGGCTCTTCTCGGGATGAAACTGCGTGGCGAAGAGCGACCCCGGCCCACCGCCGCCGGGAACGGTCACCCCGTAGGTGCACGTGGCCACCGCGAGCGACGCGTCGGTGATGGTCTGGATAGTAGGAGTGCACGAAGTAGAAGTGCGCCCCGCTGGGCACCCCGTCGAAGATGGCGAGATCGCCCGTGTGCTCCACCGGTTCCATCCCATGTGCGGGACCTTGAGTCCCGGCGGGAAGCGGCGAACCACGCCCGGAATGACGTCGAGCCCCTTGCCCTGGCCGAACTCCTCGCTCTCGGTGAAGAGAAGCTGGTAGCCGAGGCAGATGCCGAGAAACGGACGCCCCTCGTCGAGGGCGGCGCGGAGACGGCTCGAGGAGCCCCCGCGCCTGGAGATTGGCCATGGCGTCGTGGAAGGCGCCGTCGCCGGGCAGGACGACGGCGCGCGGCATCCTCGATCACGCGCGGATCCTCCGTCACGACCGCGCGCATGCCGAGCCGCCCGAGCGCGTTCTCGACGCTGCCCAGGTTGCCCCGCCCGTAGTCGATGACCGCGATCATTCTGGTTGCCCGAATTCCTGTCTTCCCAGGCTGCCCCGTGGCCTCTTCGCCCTGCCGGGCTCATCGGGGCGTCGTCTCGATGCGGCCAGGCTCACCGCGCACAGGCCGTGCTCCCGGGCCTCTTCGCCCCGCCGGGCTCGTCGCGTGCGTGACTCACAAGATGCCCTGCTGCGTGCCGTTGCTCACAATGCGCCCTTGGTCGAGAGGACGCCGGCGATGCGAGGGTTGAGGCGCGTGGCCTCGGCGAGGGCGCGACCCACCGCCTTGAAGGCGGCCTCGGCGATGTGGTGCAGGTTCTCGCCGTAGTGCATGTTGACGTGCAGGGTGATCTCCGCGTTGAAGGCGAAGGCGCGGAAGAAGTCCTCGAGCAGGTCGAGGTCGAAGTTGGAGATCCGCGTGCGGCGGAGCGGCACGTTGAAGACGAGAAAAGGCCGGCCCGAGATGTCGACGGCGGCGTGCAGGAGCGCCTCGTCCATGGGCAGGAAGGAGGCGCCGTAGCGCACGATCCCCGCCCGGTCGCCCAGCGCCTCCCGGAACGCCTTGCCGAGACAGATCCCCACGTCCTCCACGGTGTGGTGGAGATCCACCTCGAGATCGCCGTGCGCGTCCACCGTGAGGTCCATCGAGCCCGTGCTTCGACCACGCCTCGAGCATGTGGTCGAAGAAGGGATGCCCGTCTGCGACCTTGGACGCGCCGGTGCCGTCGAGCCCGACCTGGAGCACGATCTGCGTCTCCTTGGTCTTTCGCTCCACCCGCCCCTGGCGCGGCACCTGAGGCACCCCGCCCGTCGTCGCCGCCGTCATCTGCTGGTCTCCCGTTGACTCGATGCGTATGGCCGCGGCCGCGCCCGTGGCCGTCGAGGCCCTCCACTCGCGCAAGCTCCGCCAGGTGCGGACCCGCATCGCCGAGCCCGGCCGGCGCGTACTGGATCACGCTCAGGCGCTTCACGAAATCCTCCGTGCCGAGCGCGGAGGCGAAGCGCGCGGTGCCCCCGTGGGCAGCACGTGGTTCGGGCCCGCGACGTAGTCGCCCACCACCTCGGGCGTGTAGCGGCCGAGGAACACCGCGCCCGCGTTCCGCACCTGGGCGAGCAGCGCGTCGGGATCGGCGACCTGCAGCTCGAGATGCTCGGGGGCGAGCAGGTTCGCGACCTCCACCGCCTCCTCGAGGCTGCGCGGTGAGGACGAGCGCGCCGTGAGCGCGAAGCGGCGGCCTCCGCGATCTCCCGGCGGGGCAGCGCGCGCGAGCTGACGCTCCGCAGCGGCGGCCACGGCGTCGATGAGCGCCCGCGAGGCGCGTGAGCAGAACCGCGCGGGCCATGGGGTCGTGCTCGGCCTGGGCGAGGAGATCCGCGGCGACCCACTCCGGATCGGCCGACGCGTCGGCGACCACCACGACCTCGCTCGGCCCCGCGATCATGTCGATGCCCACGTCGCCGAACACCCGGCCCTTGGCCAGCGCCACGTAGATGTTGCCCGGCCCCACGATCTTGTCCACGCGCCGGATGGTCTCCGTGCCGTAGGCCAGCGCGGCCACCGCCTGGGCGCCGCCGATCCGGTAGGCCTCGGTCACTCCCGCCACGCGAGCGGCGGCGAGCACGGCGGGGTTGAGCGACTTGTCGGCGACGGGCGGCGAGACGAGCACGATCTCCTGCACGCCCGCCACGCGCGCCGGGATCACCGTCATCAAGCACGGTGGACGGATAGGCCGCGCGCCCGCCGGGGACGTAGACGGCCGACGCGATCGAGCGGCCGGACCTCCTGGCCGAGCACGCGAGCCCAGTGGCATCCGTCATGCGCCACGAACGTCGGCGCGCGCTCCGCGATGAAAGCGCTCGATCCGGTCCGCGGCATACCGGAGCGCCCGCATGGTGGCGGCCGCCACCGCGCCGCTCGGCCGCCTCCATCTCCGCCGCCGTCACCGCGAGCTCGCCGGCGGTCGAGGCGCGACCCGATCGAAGCGCTCGGTGAACTCGAGGAGCGCCGCGTCGCCCTTGTCGCGCACGGCGGCCACGATCTCCTCCACCCGGCGATGGATGTCCGCGTCGACCGCGGCGGGCGGACGGTCGAGCATCCGGGCCACGCCCGCGAGCGCCGAGGGTGGCCGTGTCGAGCCGCCGGATCACTTCGCCGCCTCCTCGCGCATCGACGCCGATGAGCGCGTTGACGCGGGCGTGGGCGGTCTTGAGCGAGGCGCGGTTCACGATGAGACGCGCCGTCGACGTCATGATCTCGGCCACCTCCACCAGCCCGTTGGCCCGCAGCGTCTCGCCGGACTGGACGAGATCCACGATGCGCTCGGCCAGTCCAACCAGCGGCGCCAGCTCGATGGAGCCGTCGAGGTGGATCATCTCGACCTGTATTCCCCGGTCGGAGAAGTAGCTGCTCGGTCAGCGCGGGTACTTGGTGGCCACGCGGACCCACGACCACTTGGTCGGATCGTCGCGCTCCCAGAGCTCGCGCGGCTCGGCGACCACCAGCCGGCAGAAGCCGAAGCCGAGGTCGATCGGCTCGTAGACGTCGGGCTGCTGCTCAGCCAGGATGTCCTTGCCCACGATGCCGAGATCGGCCGCGCCGTACTCCACGTAGGTCGGGATGTCCGCGGGCTTGAGGAAGATGAAGCGCAGGTCGCGCGCCGCGTCGGTGAGGAGGAGCCGGCGGGTGTCGACCTCGAGTCCCCGGATGCCCATGCTCGAGAGCAGCTGAAGGGCGCGGATCGAGCAGACGTCCCTTGGGCAGCGCGAAGGTCAGCGGCGCCATCGCTATGCCGTCTCTCGATGCGGGCGCCGAGCGACTGGAGCTTCTTCTCCAGCCGCTTCGTAGCCGCGATCGAGGTGATAGACGCGCGAGATCTCCGTCCGGCCGCGCGCGGCCAGCCCAGCCAGCACGAGCGAGGCCGAGGCGCGCAGGTCGGTGGCCATGACGGGAGCGCCCTGATAGGCGCCCACGCCGCGCACCACCGCGATGGATCCATCGGTCTCGATGCGCGGCGCCCATGCGGCCGAGCTCGGCCACGTGCATGAATCGGTTCTCGAAGATGGTCTCGGTGATCTTGCTCGAGCCGTCGGCCAGCCCGAGCAGCGTCATCATCTGGGCCTGCATGTCCGTGGGGAATCCCGGGAACGGGCTCGTGATGATGTCGGCGGCCTGAGGGCGGCTGGGCGCCACGCAGCGAATACGGTCACCATCCACGCTCAGGGCCGCCCCGCACTCCTCGAGCTTGGCGAGGGTCGCCGTCATGTGACGCGGAGCCGCGCCGGTGATGGTCACGTCTCCGTCCGTGATGGCGGCCGCCGCGAGCAGGGTGCCCGCCTCGATCCGGTCGGGGATGATGCGGTGCCGGGCGCCGCCGAGCTCAGCCACCCCTTCGATCTCGATGCGCTCGGTGCCCGCGCCCTCGATGCGCGCGCCCATGGCGGTGAGGAGCCGCGCCAGGTCGGCGACCTCCGGCTCGCGGGCCGCGTTCTCGATGCACCGTCACGCCCTCCGCGAGCGCGGCCGCCATCATGAGGTTCTCGGTGCCGGTCACCGTGACGAGGTCGGTGGTGATCCGCGCGCCCTTGAGGCGGCTCGCCCGCGCTTCGACGTAGCCGTTCTCGTATGCTGATGTCGGCGCCGAGCTTGGCCAGGCCCTTGAGGTGCTGGTCGATGGGCCGCACGCCGATGGCGCAGCCGCCGGGCAGGGCCACCCGCGCCACTCCCGAGCGCGCGAGCAAGCGGCCCCAGTACCACCACCGACGCCCGCATGGTGGACACGAGCTCGTACGGCGCCTCGTTGCTGGCGAGGCGGGCCACGGTGAACCGCGCCGGGCCCTCCGGCGTCCATGGACGTCTCGGCGCCGAGCGTCTCGAGGAGCTTGCGCATGGTGACGACGTCGGCCAGCCCGGGACATTCTCGAGGATGACCGGCTCGGCGGTGAGCAGGCTCGCGGCCATGCGCGGGCAGCGCCGCGTTCTTGGCCGCGCTCACCGCGCACCTCACCCGTGAGGCGGCACGCCGCCGTCGATCACGAGCCGGGTCGCCATCAGCAGCTCATCCGCTGGGCGGCGAGGCCGGTGAGGGCACGTCGGCCGTGCCGTCCGCCCAGCGGCCTTCGATGTAGCGCTCGACACCCCGCAGATCGCGGCGCGCCCCGATGCGGAGAAGCCCTCGGCGGCCATGAGGGAGGCGAGGGCTCCCGCCTGCTCCTCGCCGATCTCCATCACGAGCCAGCGCCCCGGGACGGAGGAAGCCCCCGGCCTGGGAGATGATGCGCCGGAGGACGCGCATGCCGTCCGGGCCGCCGTCGAGGGCGAGGTGCGGCTCGAAGCGCGTCGACCTCGACAGGGAGGGTGGGAATCACCTCGCTCGGTATGTACGGCGGATTGGCCACGATCATATCGAGGCTCCCGCCCAGCGAGGCGAGAGGATCGAGGAGATCGCCGGCGAGCAATCTCACGCGCGAGCCCAGCCCGAGCCCGCGCACGTTGTCCGAGGCCACGGCCAGCGCCCCCAGCGACTGGTCCACCGCCAGCACCTCGAGGTCGGGCCGCGCGGCGGCCAGCGCGCAGGCGATGGCTCCGCTGCCCGTTCCGATGTCGGCCACGAGGGCGCCCGGGCGATCGGCGAGAAGCTCGAGCGCGCGCTCGACGAGGCCTTCGGTTTCCGGACGCGGAATGAGCACGTCGGGCGTCACGGCGATCCGGAGACCCCGGAACTCCTCGAAGCCCACGATGTGCTGCAGGGGCTCGTGGGTGACGCGCCGAGTCGACCCACGCGCGGAAGCGCGCGGTCGCCGCGGCGTCCACGGGGCGCCGCGGCTCGAGGCAGAGCGAGAGGCCGTCTCCTCCCAGTACCGTGGCGAGGAGGCGGAGGGCATCCTGGCGCGCGCAGTCGAGGCCGGCCGCGCTGAAGCGATCGGCACCCTCCGCGAGGAGCTCGGCCACGGTAGCGGTCACAGCGCTTCTCCGAGCTTCCGGCGCTGCTCCTCGCTGCTCAGAGCGTCCACCAGCTCGTCGAGATCTCCCTCGAGAATGGCGGGCAGGCGATGGAGGGTGAGATTGATCCGGTGATCGGAGACCCGGCCCTGGGGAAGTTGTAGGTGCGGATGCGCTCGCTGCGCTCGCCCGTGCCCACCTGGCTGCGCCGATCGGCGGCGATGGCCGCGGCCTGCTCGTCCTGCGCCCGCTCGAGCAGCCGCGCCTTGAGCACGCGCATGGCCTTGGCCCGGTTCTTGATCTGGGAGCGCTCGTCCTGGCAGGTGACGACCAGCCCCGTGGGCACATGGGTGATGCGCACCGCGGAGTCGGTGGTGTTGACGCCCTGCCCGCCCGGCCCCGAGGACCGGTACACGTCCACGCGGATGTCCTTCTCCTCGACCTTGATGTCGACGTCCTCGGCCTCGGGCAGAACCGCCACCGTCACCGTCGAGGTGTGGATGCGGCCGCTCGACTCCGTCGCGGGCACCCGCTGGACGCGGTGGACTCCGCGCTCGAACTCGAGCCGGCTCCAGGCGCCCCGGCCCTGGATGAACGAGCACGATCTTCCTTGAGACCGCCCACGCCGGTGGGGTGGCTGTCCATCACCTCGACCTTCCAGCGCTGACGCTCCGAGTACTTGCGCGTACATGCGGGCGAGATCGGCGGCGAAGAGCCCGCCTCGTCTCCGCCGGCACCCGCGCGGATCTCCACGAAGACGTTCCGGTCGTCGTTGGGATCGCTGGGGATGAGGAGGGCACGGAGCTCGTCCTCGAGCTTGGCTTGCCTCGCCGCCGAAGCTCGGCCACCTCCGCCTGCGCCATCTCACGCATCTCGCGGTCGGCGTCCTCGGCGGCCATGTGGCGGGCCTCTTCGAGCCGGGCGAGCTGCTTGCTACTCCTCCGAACTTGCCCACCACCTCGGCGAGCTCCGACGCCGCCGCCGGCTCGTCTTGGCATAGAGCGCCTGCTGGCCGATGACGGCGGGGTCCGAGAGCGAGCCGGTGAGGTCCCGGTAGCGCTCTTCTACCTGCCGGAGCTTGTCAAACATGGCGCGCCCTCATGGGAGGCTGGGCAGACGGCGGCCTCGCCGCGCATAGGGACGGAGACGTGAAACGCTTCGGAACGCTGGCTGCGTGGCGCGGCGTGTGGCCGGCCTGGCCCTACCCTTCCGCGAGTGGCTTCCTATTGTATTTCCGCTGGAAGCGCTCGACGCGGCCGGCAGTGTCCAGGAACTTCTGCTTCCCGTGAAGAACGGATGGCACTTGGAACACACTTCGACCCTGATCTGCGCCTGGGTAGACCGGGTGTGAATGACCTCGCCGCAATTGCAGGTGATCGTCGTATCGATGTACTCGGGATGAATGCCAGCCTTCACGGCGCACCTCCTGAATGAATAGGGCCAATAAGGGAGGTCAAGGTTACCAGTGAAGATGACAAAACGCAACAAATCCACCACTTCCATGGGAGACGCCGGAGATGCTGCCCACTTCAGCCGGCCTTGACCGCGGCCGGCGAGATTCTCCCCGTGGGATGGGAGACCCTTACCCCATCTGGCTCATCGCGCTCAGGAAGTCCTTGTTGGTCTTGGTCAGCTTGACCTTGTCGAGCAGAAGCTCCATCGCCTCGACGGGGTTGAGCTGGGTGAGCGCCTTGCGGAGGAGCCAGACCTTCTGCAGCTCGTCTTTTTCGAGGAGGAGCTCTTCCTTGCGGGTGCCCGACTGCTCGATGTTGATGGTCGGGAAGACCCGCTTGTCCATGAGCCGGCGGTCCAGGTGCACCTCCATGTTGCCGGTGCCCTTGAACTCCTCGAAGATGACGTCGTCCATCCGGCGAGCCGGTGTCGACGAGGGCCGTGGCCATGATGGTCAGCGAGCCGCCCTCTTCGATGTTGCGCGCGGCGCCGAAGAACCGCTTGGGCCGCTGCAGCGCGTTGGCGTCGAGACCGCCGGACAGCACCTTGCCCGACGAGCGGGATGACCGCGTTGTAGGCGCGGGCGAGGCGGGTGATGGAGTCGAGCAGGATGACCACGTCGCGCTTGTGCTCGACCAGCCGCTTGGCCTTCTCGATGACCATGTCGGCCACCTGCACGTGGCGCTGCGGCGGCTCGTCGAAGGTCGAGGAGATGACCTCGCCCTTGACCGACGCGCTGCATGTCGGTCACTTCTTCGGGCCGCTCGTCGATCAGCAGCACGATGAGGTACACCTCGGGGTGGTTCTTGGCGATGGCGTTGGCGATGTTCTGCAGGAGCACCGTCTTGCCGGTGCGCGGCGGCGCCACGATCAGGCCGCGCTGTCCCTTGCCGATGGGGCAGAGCAGGTCCATGACCCGAGTCGTCAAATTCTTCCGACTCGTGCTCGAGGCGCAGCCGCTCCATCGGATAGAGCGGGGTGAGGTTGTCGAAGATGGTCTTGTCGCGGCGACTGCTCGGGGTCTCGAAGTTGATCGCCTCGACCTTGAGCAGGGCGAAGTAGCGCTCGGTGTCCTTGGGCGGCCGCACCTGGCCCGGAGATGGTGTCGCCGGTGCGCAGGTCGAACCGCCGGATCTGGGACGGCGAGACATAGATATCGTCGGGGCCGGGCAGATAGTTGTAGTCAGGGGCGCGGAGAAACCCGAAGCCGTCGGGAAGAACCTCGAGCACGCCCTCGGCGAAGATGAGCCCGTCGCGCTCCGCCTGCCCCTGGAGGATCTTGAAGATCAGCTCCTGCTTTCGGAGGCCGCTGAACTCCTGGACGCCCAGATCCTTGGCGACGGCGTTCAGCTCGGTGATGGTCTTATCCTTCAACTCGGACAGATTCATCCTGTTGCCTCCTGCCCCACCGGACTCGGACGAGGCTGCGTCGGTGGCGTCGGACTTCTGCGACGAGGGCCGCCTGGGACTACGCTGCGAGATGGTGATCTCCGGAGGGTTGATTGTGTTCGGGGTGCGCGACGAACCTGCTCAACAAATCTCCCACAGGGCCGAGGGGAATGTCAATACAAAAGCTCGCGCCCGATGGGCCACGCGTCTCAGAGCCTCATCTCCCACGCGTCTCAGAGCCTCATCTCCCAAGCGTCTAGAGCCTCATCTCAATGATGGCCTTGCTGCGAATTTCCACCAGCCATTCGCTTGAGACGGATGTCGTACTTCTGGCGGTACAGGATGTCGCGAATCTGGTTTCGGGCCTGGGCGAGCTGCTCGCCCGCCAGCGTCTCCTGAGTCGAGCTCGAAGAGGTGGTAGCCCACCTCGGACCGGAAGGGCGGCGAGTGCTCGCCGGGCGAGAGGCGCAGGACGGCTTTCTCGATGTCGGCGGCCAGCTCGCCGCGCTTGAGAATGCCGAGCCGGCCGCCATTCTTGGCCGTCGCCGCATCCTCCGAGAACTCGGCGGCCAGATCTCCGAAGTCTTCTCCGGCCATCACCCGGCCATAGACCTCGTCGGCCCGCCGGCGGGCGGACTGCCAGCCGTCCTCGCCCGCTCCCGCCTGGGGGAGGAACAGGATGTGCCGCGCCTCGAAGGTGAGGCCTGTCTCGAGCTTCTCCCGGTTGGCGTTGAGGTACTGGTCGATGTCTTCCTCGGTCACGGTGACCCGGAGGGCCACGCGCCGCCGGATGATGCGCTGGATCATCAGCTGATCGTACAGACGCTTCTTCATGCCTTCGTAGGTCAGGCCCTGCGCCTTGACCTGTTCCTCGAACTGGGCCTGGGTGGTGGCGCCCAGCTTCTTCTGGATTTCATCCAGCTGCTCCTTCATCTCCGAGTCCTCGACGGTCAGCTTCTCCTTCTCCGCCTGCTGGAGCTGGAGCCGCTTCTCCACGATCCCGTTCAGCACCTTCTCGCGGAGGGCCGTCCGCTCTTCATCGGGGGAGGCTGCATCTTGTTCTCGTAGAGGTAGAAGGCCTCGGCCTCGTCCAGCTCGTAGAGGGTGATCGCGTCGCTGTTGATCACGCATATCACTCGGTCCACCACCGCATCCGAGTCGGACGAGGGGCGGGGCGGGACAGGATGGGCGCCCGCGACTCCGAGGAAGGCGGCGGAGGCGGAGGGCTCAGGGGCCTTAGGCTTGCCCGCGAGAGGCATCCAGGAGGAGCGGAGCAGCCGGCCACGGCCACGGCGAGGAGCACCGCGCACGCCAGCCGCGTCCCCGGCCTCACGCCAGCGACTCCAGGAGCGAGCGGAGGGCGTCGCGAACCTTGGGCCATGGCCCGACGGGTACCGTCGCCTCCAGGATGAACTCCTTTCGCATGCTCACGCCACTGCCCGGCTTGCCGATAACCGCGAGGATGCGCTCGGGGGTGACCGGGGTCGACGGAGCGAAGGTCACGAGGGCCCGTCCGCCGTTCGCCTCGACGCGCTCGGCATGAAGCCGGCGCGCCAGCGACCGCAATCCTACCACGTCGAGGAGCGCCTCGACGGCCGGTGGGGGCGGCCCGAAGCGGTCGGTCAGCTCGGCCCGCATCTCCGCGATCTCTTCGTCCCCACGTAGCTCGGTCAGGCGCTCATAGATGCCCAGGCGCTGATTCACCTCGGGAACGTAGGCCTCGGGCAGGAGCGCTTCGACGCCCACGTTGATGACGGGCTCGACCGCCGCGCCACCAGCCTCACCCCGCAATTCTCTCACGGCCTCCGCCAGGAGCTCCGTGTAAAGATCGAAGCCCACGGCGGCGATGTGGCCGTGCTGCTCCGCCCCCAGCAGATTGCCGGAGCCGCGGATCTCCAGGTCCCGCATGGCGAGCCGGAAGCCTCCTCGAGCTCGGTCATCTCCTCGATGACCTGGAGCCGCCGCTGGGCTGTCTCGTCGACGCTGCCCGTGGCCGGCACGAGCAGGTAGGCGTAGGCCTGCTGGCGTCGCGGCCGACCCGGCCCCGCAGCTGATAGAGCTGGGCGAGGCCGAAGCGGTCCGCGCGATTGATGATGATGGTGTTGGAGGCGGGGATGTCGAGTCCCGATTCGACGATGGCCGTCGCAGACGAGCACGTCGGCCTGGCCGTCCACGAACTTGACCATGACCGATCTCGAGATCGCGCTCGCCCATCTGCCCGTGGCCCATGAGCACTCGCGCCTCCGGACACACTCCTGGATGAAGGCGGTCATGGAGGGCAGCGACTGCACGCGATTGTGGACGAAGAAGACCTGGCCGCCGCGTGCGAGCTCCCGCTGGATGGCGTCCTTGATGATGGTCCGGTTGAAGCCGGTGACGATGGTCTCGATGGGCAGGCGGTCGATGGGAGGCGTCTCGATGACGGAGAGGTCGCGCACGCCCGACAGCGACATGTGCAGCGTGCGCGGGATGGGCGTGGCGGTGAGGGTGAGCGCGTCCACGCTGGCCCGCAGCTGCTTGATCCGCTCCTTGTGGGCGACGCCGAAGCGGTGCTCCTCGTCCACCACGAGAAGACCCAGGTTGCGGAAGGTGACGTCCTTCGAGAGCACCCGGTGGGTCCCGATGACCACGTCCACCGCGCCCGTGCGCAGACCCTCGACCACCGCCTTCTGCTCCTTGGCGCTGCGGAAGCGCGAGAGCAACTCCGACGCGCGCGGGAAACGCGGCGAAGCGGTCGCTGAAGGTATGGAAGTGCTGCTGCGCGAGCACGGTGGTGGGCACGAGAATGGCCACCTGGCGGCCATCGGCCACCGCCTTGAAGGCGGCGCGCAGGGCGACCTCGGTCTTGCCGTAGCCCACGTCGCCCGCCACCAGCCGGTCCATGGGCCGCTCGCGCTCCATGTCGGCCTTGACTTCCTCGATGGCGCGGAGCTGGTCGGGCGTCTCCTCGAAGCGGAAGGCCGCCTCGAACTCGCGCTGCCAGGGCGTGTCCGGTGAGAAGGGCGTCCGCTCGGTGACGGAGCGGCGGGCGTAGAGCTGGAGCAGGTGCTCCGCCATCTGCCGCACGGCCGCGCGCACCGACTCCTTGATGCGCTGCCACGCACCGCCGCCCAGTCGGTCGAGGCCGGGCCGCCCCGGAGGGCGCTCCCATGTACTTGGAGATGAGATCGAGGCGCTCGACGGGAAGATAGAGGCGGCCGCCCTCCGCATACTCGAGAAGGAGGAAATCACCCTCGCGGCCATCGACCTTCATGGTCTGGAGCCCGTGGTAGCGGCCGACCCCGTGAGCCTCGTGGACCACGAGGTCATTGGGCTTCAGGTCGGTGAAGGCGGCGATGGCCTGACCGCGCTGGAAGACGGGGCGGCGGAGGCGGCGGCGGCGTGCCCCGAAGATGTCCTCCTCGGCGAGGACGACCAGACCGAGGGCGGGCAGCTGGAATCCCGCCGCGCAGTCGCCCGTGATGACGCCGAGCCCTTCCCGCTCCACAGGGGAGGCGCCCGGCCACGGCTCGAGATCGTGCTCGCTGAGAATGCCCTGGAGCCTCGCTCCCTGCTGGTCGTCATCCACGACGAGCCGCACCGCGAAGCCCTCGCCCCGCCACTCGCGGATGGTGGCCGCCAGCTCCTTGAAGCGTCCCTGATAGCCGCCCACCGACCGCGTGCCCATGGAGGCGCGCGGCGCCGCCCCGCTGCCTCGCTGGAGGAGGGCAGCTCGAGGCGCTGGAATCCGGCCAGCGCCTCGGCGAGGGGCTGCGCCGACGGCGCGTCCTCGGGCGGGGCGTCGAGGAGGGCGGGATCGTCGAGAACCACGAGGGTGTCGGCAGGAAGCCACCCGGGCAGGAAAACGGAGATATCCCCGTCGACGCTCAGGGGCAGCACCCATGATCTCGTCGAGGGCCTCGACGGAGCGCTGGGTCGTGGGGGTCGAAGAGGCGAAGCGATTCGACGTCGTCGCCGAAGAACTCGCGCCCGCACCGGGCGCTCCCGCATGGGCGAGAACACGTCCACGATGCCGCCGCGCAGACTCCACTGTCCCACTTCCACCACCGTGTCCACCCGCTCGTAGCCCGCGGCGTCGAGGCGCTGGATGAGGGTGTCGCGGTCGATGGTCCGACCGACCTCGAGAGAGAACTCGCGCGCGCGGAAGGCGGCAGGCGAGAGGAGCGGGGCGGCGAGGGCGGACGGGGTGGCGACCACGATCGCGCCGCCCAGGCCGAGGTGATAGCAGGCGAGGGCCCGCTCGGCCGCGTGGTCCTTGTGCCGTCCCCGCCACGAGGCGGGCTCCGCGGGCGGAAATTCCAGCACGGGAGGCAGGTCGGGGCCGCCGAGACTTCCCAGGAAGAAGCGAATGTCCTCGGCGAGCCGGTGCCGCTCCGCCGTGCCCGGTGCCATGAGGAGGGCGGCGCGGCCCGTGTGCTTCACGAGGGCGGCCACCACCAGAGAACGGGAGGAGCCCCAGAGGCCGTCGGCCTGCAGACAGGGAACTCCCCGGGCGAGGGCCGTCGATAGCTCTTCGAGGGCGGCCCACCGGGACAGGATCGATGCCGGCGCGATAACACTCATGAACGGCTGCTGCGTGACCCGAAACCTACGTTAGCATCACTTTCCACTGCATGCCGAACCGAGGTCCTAGCTAGGCCTATCGAAGGTCCGGCCCCGCTAAGCCCGCGGCCCTGTACCAGAATAGAAGCTCAGCGTCTCGAGCTCGATGGACAGATCCACGCTCTTGAAGCGCACGTCTTTCGGGGCGCGGAGCCGCCCGGGAGCGAAGTTCAGGATGGCCTTGATGCCGGCCGCCACCAGCGTCTCGGTCACCGGCTGCGCGGACTCTGCGGGCACGGCCACGATAGCGAGCTGGAGGTTGCGCGCCTTGGCCTCCCTGGGCAGATCACGCAGGGGCAGGATGGGCACGCCGTCGGCGGTGCTCCCCATCTTGGCCGAGTCGTCGTCGAATATCGCGGCGATCCGGAACCCTTGCCGGGCGAAGCCCTTGTAGTGGTAGAGGGCCGAGCCGAGGTTGCCGAATCCCACGAGGGCCACCTGCCACTCCCGGTCGAGACCGAGGATGCGCTGGAGCTCCGCCTTCAGGCCCGAGACGTAATAGCCGATGCCCCGCACGCCGAACTCACCGAAATACGCGAGGTCTTTCCTCACCTGGGCCGAGTTCAGGCTGAACCGCTCGGCCAGCTCCTGCGACGAGATGGTCTTGACCCCGTCCTCCTCGAGCTGCTGCAGGCAGCGCGTGTAGACGGACAGGCGGCGCACCGTCATCTCGGGAATCCGGGGAATCTTGAACGGGGAGCGTCGAGGCATCGCGGCGCGGCTCGGGCGTCCCAGGCCGGCGGCCCGGGACGCCCCAGACTCAGGCTGTCGCTACGACTTCACAAAGAGCAGGATGACCGCGATGACGAAGACGAAGAGAACGAGCGACTCGATGAAGGCCAGGCCCAGGAGCATGGCCGTCTGGATGCGGGCGATGGCCCCGGGCTGGCGCGCCATGGCGTCCACCGCCGAGCCGGCTGCGCGGCCCTGGCCCAGTCCGCACAGTCCCGCGGCGAGGCCGAAGCCCAGGCCCGCCGCCAGGAAGGCGAAGGCCTTGGGGAAATCTCCCGCCGCTCCCGCCTCGGCCGCCCAGGCCATCGCGGGTACGGCCAGAACCGCCATCAGAGTCATAGTGAGAATGCGTCGCACGGCTCTCCTCCTTGTGGTGGTGATTGCAACCTAGTGGTGTTCGGTGTCCTCGACGGCGGCGGCGATGTAGACCATGGCCAGCTTGCAGAAGATGAACGTCTGGATCACGGCAACGAGGATCTTGAGGGGCATCAGGAAGCCGATCACGAAGACGACGAGGATGGCGGTGGCCGGCGCCCCGATCATGATCCCGCCGAGCGTGCCGGAGAGCGCCCAGCCCAGCATCCCGTTCAGCCCCATCATGAAGAAGAAGATGGCGATGAGGATGTGGCCTGCCATCATGTTGCCGAAGAGGCGGAGGAGAGGGAGAGCGGCCGCGCGCAGTGGCTGATGATCTCGATGACGAACATCAGCGGCTTGATCGCGGTGGGCACGGGACCCGCGAAGTGCTTGAGATAGGGCACGAACCCCTGCTTCCTCACCCCGATCCAGTGATACGTGAAGAACACGATGAGCGCGCAGGCCGCGGTGGTGTTGAGATTGGCCGTGGGTGCGATCAGGCCGGGCACGAGGCCCATGAGGTTGGAGGCGAGGATGAACAGGCCCAGGGTGGCCACGAGGGGCAGGTAGCGGCGGCCGCCGTGTCCGATCGTCTCGTCCGAGCTCGTTCACGAACTGCTCGAGGACAACTTCCATGAAGTTCTGCGAGCCGCGCGGCACGAGCTGGAGCCGGCGCGTGGCCACCACGGCCACCACGAGCAGGATGCCCATGACGATCCACATGTAGAGGACCTGATCCGGGATGCCGGGCAGGCGGAAGATCGGCGGATGCTCGATGAGCTCCATGGCTCAGTCCTTGCGGGCGTGCAACAGCCCTTGTACGAAGAGAACGGGCGGCAGCGAGGCGAGTCCCACCCCCACCGCCGCCGGGATGGACCCAGCCGTTGGCGATGAGCAGGCCGAGCCCTCCGAAGGTGACGAACTGGCGGAGCCCGATGCGGCCGAAGCGCGCGAGCCCGCCGCGACCCTCGATCACGAGGGAGACCGCGCGCCCGACGTCGCGCGCGAGCCAGCGGAAGTTGACGAGCGCGATGGCGCCGCCCCGCGACTCCGGCCGCCACGGGAGCGCCCCCGAGCCACCACGCACCCCGCTCATCACCGCGACGGTGCATGCGCCCGCCCACGTCACGCGCGAGGTCAGATCAGTTGTTGCCATCAGATTGATCCATCCGGTTCAGCGTCTTGATGGTGCGGTAGAAGTTCACGCTGGCCGCCGCGATACCGAGCCCAAGCCCGATCAGCAAGAGCCACGGCTGCGTCCCCAGCCACCGATCCGCGAAATACCCCACGCCCAGCCCGACCGCGACACACGCGAAGAGCATGGTGCCGAGACTGATGAGCTGCGCGGTGTGTCCCGATGACGGCGTTCCACTGCTACTTCCCGCCATGTGAATAGGAACACTATCACAGCGTTTCGGGTAAGACAAGACGTTCCAACTCTCTCATTCCAAAGGTGAATAGCGAGGATCAGCCGTGTCGGTCACGCACAAAGGCCAGGATCTCGGCCGAGATTTCCGGGCCCTTTTCCTCCTGGAGAAAGTGACCGGCCCCACGGATCGAGAGAAGATCGCCCCGGTATCAGCCGGGCCAGGGCCTCGCCTACCGCGGGAGGAAACACGGGATCCGAGTCGCTGAAGCAAATCAGTACCGGCTTGTCCCGGGAGGCCAGGGTCGCTCGCGTGGCGATCGTGGCGGCGGCGCCCGGCGCATCGGGCGTGGTGGGGATGAGCGCGGGGAAGGCGCGGGCCCCGCCTTCGACTCGAGCGTGGGAAAGGGCGCATCGTAGGCGGCGACCACGTCATCAGACAGGGCCGTCGCGATCCACCACGGACCGCTTGATGATCTGGCCGATGGGGAGATCGGGTGTGCGCTCCGCGTACTCCCGCCATTTGAGGAGGCCAGGCGAAAGCGTGGCGGCCTCGCCCGACATGAGACCCGGTGTTGAGGATGACCAGCCGGGCGACGCGGTCCCGGTGCATGGCCGCGTAGCGCAGACCGAGGGGACCTCCCAGTCCTGCATGACGAGAGTCAGGCCGGAGAGGCCGAGAGCGTCCGCGAAGCGCTCGAGGCGCTCGTAGTGGAAAGCGAACGAATACGAGCCGACCCGCGTGAGCTTGTCCGACCGGCCGAAGCCGATGTAGTCGGGCGCGATGCAGCGGAAGCGCGAGCTGAGGAAGGAATCATCCCTCGATAGAGAAAGCTCCAGGTCGGCTCGCCGTGGAGAAGGAGCATGGGCTCTCCCCGCCCCTCGTCGAGATAGTGCGTGCGCAGCTCGTCGATCTCGACATAGTGCGGGCGAAGGGGAAGTCGGGCAATCCCGCGAATCGATCGTCCGGCGTGCGGTACACATCACTAGCCAAAGACCCTCCCATGCGGCCGGCGGCCAGCCGGTTGATGATGACGACGCTCGACCGCGGCCACCGCGATGAGAATCACCCCGAGGGCAGCCGCCTCGCTCGACGAGCCCGCGATGTAGAAGGCGAAGATGCCGTTGGTGATCATCTCCCAGCCCCCGAGGGCGAGGAAGAGCACGGCCGAGGCCTCCTGGAGGGAGGTCATGAAGGAGAAGAGGCCGCCCACCACGATGCCTTTCCAGATCAGGGGCAAGGTCACGTCACGGAAGGCGCGCGCCTCCCGAAGCCCCCACGCTCGCCGCCGCCTCCTCCATGGAGCGGTGCACGAGGAGGAGGAGGAAAAGGCGCCGCGCACCGTGTACGGGAGACGGCGCACGGCGAGGATGAGGGGCATGACGATCCAGAACGAGGTGAGGCCGCGGTCAAAGCCGGGGAGATCGAAGTGGAAGGCCCGGATGTACGCGATGCCGAGAGCGGTGCCGGGCACGGCGAGGATGAGGGTGTTGATGGAGTCGAGGGCTCCGCGCCCCCGCATGGTCGAGCGGCCGAGTATCCACGCGATGGGCACGCCCACCGCGATGCACAGGACCACCGCCAGGCCGGAGTAGAGAAAGCTGTTCACGATGTACTTCGGCGTCTCCACGATCACGCGCTCGAAGTGCTGGAGGGTATAGGCGAGAGGGAGCGGGGTGAGCGACCAGCCCCGGCTGCACGCGGCGAGGGCCACGCCCGCGTACGGGATGAAGGACAGGAGCATCACGAGGGAAGAAAGCTCAGTGCGCCGCCCGCGCGGGGCCGGAGAGGCGCCGCCGCGCGATCACGCGAATACGACAGGGTTGAGTAGTCCTTGAGCCCGACCCAGCGGCGGGCCACGAGGAGGAAGACGATGGCGAGGAGCACCATGAGCGCGGAGATGACGATGCCCATGCGAAAGATGCGGCGGTCCACGAACTGCACGATGTTGAGATAGGCCTGGGCGGCAAGGAGGTCCTGGACGCCCAGGATGAGGGGTGGCGAAATCGGAAAAGGTCCAGATGAAGACGAGAAGAGCTCCCGCCACGTAGCCCGGGGTCATCAGAGGCAAGGTCACCGTCCGGAATTTTCGCCAGCCGCGTGCCCCCACGCTCTCCGCGGCTTCCTCGAGGGCGGGGTCGATCTTGCCGAGGGCGTCCACCACGTTGAGGGTGATCATGGGGAAGAGGTGGAGGGTCTCCACGAGCACCACCCCGTGGATCCCGTAGAGAAAGTTGATGGGCTTGAGCATGTCGAAGATGTCCATGAGCAGGACATTGATCGAGCCCGCCCGGCCCAGGATGAAGGTGAAGCCCAGGGTCCCTACGAGGGGAGGCGAGATGATGGGAATCAGGGTGAGATAGCTGAAGAGCCGGCGGCCGGGAAAGTCGTAGCGCACGAGGAGGAAAGCCACCGCGATGCCGATGACCGACGAGGCGACCACCGTGGCCAGCCCGAGCACGAGCGATTTCCACAGGGCGCGCAGGTAGAAGCCGTCGTTGAAGAAGGCCGAGAAGTTGGCGAGGGTGATCCGTCCCGTCTCGTCGGTGACCGCGTCGTAGAAGATGCGGGTGAGCGGGTACACGAGGAAGACTCCGAGGAAGAGCCAGATCAGGCCCACGCCCAGCGCCCCCGAGCGCTGGACGCCGACGGAGTCTAGTCATCCTCGGCCACGGCGAGGGTGACGGAAGCGGGAAAGCTCACCGCAACCTCCCGGCCGATGGACAGCGGCTCGTGGTGCCAGGGATCGCGGATGTCGGCCTTGAGGACCTGCCCCGAGCCGGCCTCCACGTCGTAGCGAAGGGCGCTGCCCAGATACGACGACGAAGCTCACCCGCCCGCGCACGACATTGCCGGCGCCGCTCCCGCCGCCCGCGTCGACCGCGACATTCTCCGGCCGGATGGCGAGGACGCAGCGCTCTCCCACGGGACGTCGGAGACGGCACGCAGCGTGCCCACCGCGGTGTCCACCATCAGCTCGGCGCCGGCGCGGCCGCTCACCCGCCCCGGTACGAGGTTGTTGGTGCCCACGAAGTCCGCGACGAAGCGCGTGCGCGGCCGCTCGTAGAGCTCCTTGGGCCTGCCCACCTGGAGCACGCGGCCGTCTTTCATGACGGCCACGCGGTCGGAGAGCGAGAGCGCCTCCTCCTGATCGTGGGTGACGTAGATGGTGGTGATGCCGAGCTCCTGCTGGAGCTTGCGGATCTCCGCGCGGACCTGGACACGGATCTTGGCGTCGAGATTGGACAGGGGCTCGTCGAGGAGAAGGATATCGGGATTGAGCACGAGCGCCCGGGCGAGGGCCACCCGCTGCTGCTGACCACCCGAGAGCTGTCCGGGATAGCGCGACTCGTAGCCGGTCAGATTGACCTTGCGCAGTCCCTCGGCGAGGCGGCGTGGCGATCTCCGCTCCACCGAGCTTGCGCAGCTTGAGCCCGTAGGCGACATTGCCCGCCACCGTCATGTGGGGCCACAGGGCGTAGTTCTGGAACACCATGCCGATGTTGCGCTCGTAGGCGGGAGCCCGCTCACCACCCGCTCGCCGAAGCGGATCTCGCCGTCGTCGGGCTGGTAGAAGCCCGCCGAGCAGCCGCAGGAGCGAGGTCTTGCCGCAGCCCGAGGGCCCGAGGAGGGTGAAGAGCTCGCCGTCGCCGGACGGACGAGGTCGGCCCTGTCCACCGCGGTGACGGCGCCGAACCGCTTGACGACCTCGCGGATCGAGATCTCCACCGCCTACTTCTTCTTCAGCTCCTCCCACTTCGCCTCGATGTCGCTGCGGAAGCGCGTCTTGAGCGCCTCAGAGCGCTTGGCCGCCGTCGCCTCGTCGTAGACGTTGGCGACCTCGCGGTCGAAGTACGAGCGCACGCCGCCCGTGAACTCCACCGCCAGCTCCGCGGTGGAGCCGGGCGGGCCCTGGACCTTGAACTTCGGGCGTGATGGGAAAGAGGCCGCGCTCCATGAACACCTTCTGCCCGCGCTCGGTCATGAGGAACTCGATGAACGCCCGGGCCGCCTTCGGATTGCGCGCGCCGGCGAGAATGGCCATGGGCTCCGGGGTGACGAAGGCGTACTTGGGAGCCACGAACTTGATGTCGAAGCCCGCCAGCTTCTCCTCGAAGGCCATGTAGGAGGGCACCGCGAAGCCCGCCGCGAACTCGCCCTTGGCCACCACGGTGGGCACGTCGCGGCTGCGCGCGGTGAAGTGGCCGGTGTTGGCGGCGAGACGCGTGAGCCACTCCCAGCCCTTCTCTTCACCGTAGAGGGAGAGGATGACCTCGTACGTCGCGTTCGACGAGGACGAGCGCGTGGGCGCGCACTGGGCGACCTCGCCCTTGAGCTTGGGATTGAGGAGGTCGTCCCATTCCTTCGGCTCGGGGACGCCCAGCCGCTGGATGCGCTGGGGTTGTACACGAGGCCGTACGGCTCCAGCGCGGTGCCGATCCAGTAGCCGTCCTTGTCCTTGAGCGGAATGGGCTTGGGCTTGCCGATGGAGGCGGGAACGGAGTCCCACGCGGCTTGGGGATCTCGACCTTCTGGAGGAGCTTCTGCTCGGCGAGCTTCTCGAAGAGGGCGGACTCTCCGCCCCAGAAGATGTCCACTTCCGGCTTGCCCTTCCACTCCACGATGCGGCCGTAGGCCACCGGGCGTCCCCGCGGGAATCGCGCTCACCTTGACGGTGAGATTCCACTTCTCCTTGGCGTAGTCGGCGAAGGCCTTGAGCGCGGCGTCGTGGATGAACTTGGACACGGGGGTGATCAGGTTGAGCTCGCCCTCGATGGGCGCGGGGCTCTGGGCCAGCGCCGGCGACCCCGGAGCCAACAGCGCCGCCGTCACCGCCAGAGCCGCCATCAATCGCAGCATGCATGCCTCCTTGAGAAGTTCGGGATGAGAGATGCGTGGATCACGGAGCCGCCCAGCCGCGGGCGCGCTCGACGGCCCGCCGCCATCCCGCATAGCCGGCCCCGCGAGCGTCGGCATCGGCCGAGGGCGCAAACGCCGCTCGAGGCGCCACCGGGAGGAGAGCGCGTCCGCCTTCCAGATGCCCGCACCCACGCCGGCCAGGAACGCCGCGCCCATGGCCGTGGTCTCCGTGATCACCGGGCGCAGCACCTCGACGTTTAGCACGTCGGCCTGGAACTGGCAGAGAAAGTTGTTGGCGGCCGCCCGCCGTCGACCCGCAGCGCGCGCGAGCGGCGCCCGCGCTTCCGCGGCCATGGCGTCGAGCACGTCGCGGTTCTGGTAGGCGATGGCCTCGAGGCGCGGCGCGCGCGATGTGCGCGCGCGTGGTGCCGCGCGTGAGGCCGACGAGCACGCCGCGGGCGTACGGGATCCCAGTACGGCGCGCCCAGTCCGGTGAAGGCGGGGACGAGGTAGACGCCGCCCGCGTCCGCGCACCGAGGTGGCCAGCGCCTCGCTCTCCGCGGCGGTGGCGATGATGCCGAGGCCGTCGCGCAGCCACTGGACCACCGCGCCCGCCACGAAGACGCTGCCCTCGAGGCGCATAGGCTGACCGCGCCGTCGATCTGCCACGCCACCGTGGTGAGGAGGCCGCGCTCGGACGCGACCGGCGCCTGGCCCGTGTTGAGCAGGACGAAGCAGCCGGTGCCGTAGGTGTTCTTCGGCCATGCCCGGCTCGACGCAGCACTGCCCGAAGAGCGCGGCCTGCTGATCCCCGGCGATGCCCGGTCACGGGAATGCCCGGCGGGCAGCTCGCCTCGGGCCGTCTCGCCGAACACGCCGGCGGACGGCTTCACCGTGGGGAGACACGGCCAGGCGGCACCTCGAGCATGCGGCACAGCTCGTCATCCCAGCGGAGCGCGCGAATGTCGAAGCAGAGCGTGCGCGAGGCGTTGGATGGATCGGTGGCGTGCACGGCTCCGCCGGTGAGTCGCCACAGGAGCCACGAATCCACCGTGCCGAAGGCCAGCTCCCCGCGCTCCGCCCGATCGCGCGCACCCGGCACCTCGTCGAGGAGCCAGCGGATCTTGGTCCCCGAGAAGTACGGATCGAGCATGAGGCCGGTCTTGCGCTTGAACGCCGGCTCGGCGCCGTCGGCCTTGAGGCGCTCGCACAGCGGCGCCGTTCGCCGGCACTGCCAGACGATGGCGCGGTGGACGGGGCGTCCCGAGGCGCGCTCCCACAGCACGGTGGTCTCGCGCTGATTCGTGATGCCGATGGCCGCGATCTCGGTGGCGGTGATGCGCGCGGCGGCGAGCGCCTCGCCGAGCGGCGCGGACGGTGGTGGTCCAGATCTCCTCGGCGTCGTGCTCGACCCAGCCCGGCTCGGGATAGTGCTGGGTCAGCTCGACGTAGCCGCTCCCCGCACCGCGCCGTCGGCATCGACCACCATGGCCCGGGAGCCGGTGGTGCCCTGGTCGAGGGCGAGGACGAAGCGACGCTCCGTCATCGATTGAGCAGAGTCTTGGCCACGTCCGGCTGGTCCGTGATGAGTATGGTCACCCCGCTCCGATCATCCGCTGCATGTCGGCCGGGTTATTGACGGTCCAGGCGCCGAGGCCGATGCCCGCCTCCTGCGCCTGCTTCACCGCCGCCGCGTCCACCACGGTGTGCTCCACGCCGATGAAGCGCACTCCCGCGGCCCGCAGCGTCGTCGAGCTCGGCGGTCAGGCTCGTGCGCGCGAGGGCACGCGCGGAGTAGAGAGCGCACGTGGCCACCTCGGGGCGCAGCTCGCGCACGCGGCGCCAGGTCGGCGCCTCGAAGGACATGACCACGGTGGAGGCGGTCATGGCATGGCGATCGAGAATGGCCAGCACCTTCTCCTCGATGCCGGGATAGCGCGCCTTCCCGGCGTCCACCTTGATCTCGAGGAGCATGCGGCGCTTGGCCCGGGCCGCCACCTCCACCACCTCGTCGAGGGTGGGCACCGTCTCCGTCGTCACCGTGCCGGACCGGTCCTTGAGGCGAAAGGCCTTGAGCTCGGCCACCGAGTGGTCTCGCACCGGCCCCGCGCCGGTGGTCGTGCGGTCGAGGGTGGCGTCGTGGATCACCATGACCTCGCCGTCACGGGAGAGATGCACGTCGAACTCGATGAAGTCCGCGCCAAGGGCGAGCGCGTTCCGGAAGGCGAGCAGGCTGTTTTCCGGCCAGAGGAGCGAGCCGCCCCGATGGGCGGCGAGGAGCGTCGCGGGCGCCGTTTGCGCCCGGCCCGGCACCGCTCACGGCGGCAAGGATGCCGAGCGTCCAGACCATGAGTAGCGCCATCGTTCACTTCTCGGTCTCCACGAGGCCCTTCACGAACCAGCGCTGCATGAAGATGATGATGGCGACCGGCGGCAGGAGCGCCATCATGGCCGCGGCCATGATGACGATTCCACGTCGGGCAGCTCGGTGCCGCTGCGCGGGATCAGCTCCTCGAGCCCGATCACCACGGTGCGCATCGTCTCGGTGTTGGTGATGAGCAGCGGCCACAGGTACTGGTTCCAGCCGAAGATGAAGAGCACCACGAAGAGCGCGGCGATATTCGGCCCACGACAGCGGCAGGCAGGAACGGACCAGAGGAAGCGCATGGGGCCCGCGCCGTCGAGCTGGGCGGCCTCCGCGAGCTCGTCTGGGATGCGTCAGGTAGAACTGGCGGAAGAGAAACGTGGCGGTGGCCGAGGCCATGAGCGGCACGGTCAGCCCCTGGTAGGTATTGACCCAGCCCAGCGTGCCGATGACCTCGTAGGTGGACATGATGCGCACGGGCACGGGCAGCATGAGGGTGACGAAGATCATCCAGAAGCACGACCTGCGTGCCGCGGAAGTTGAAGTACACGATGGCGAAGGCGGAGAGCATGCGAGATCACGATCTTGCCCACCGCGATGCCGAGACGCCATCACCAGCGCTGTTGACGAGCATCCGGCCCATCTGCGCCTGCTGCCAGGCCTCCGCGTAGTTCTCGGATCATCGACGCGGACGGGAGCAGCCTCGGCGGCAGCGCTGGACGACTTCGCTGAGGTCTCTGGGTGCGAGATGACGAACGCGTAGTACAGCGGAAAGGCCAGCACGAGCGACGGCACGCCAGCAGGATGCCGTGGGTGAGGCGGCGTGTTCCAGTCGAGGCCGGCGACCGGACGCGTCCGCTCGCCACGGCCGCGCCCACGCGCGCCTGCGCGAGTGCCCGCGCCCGGGCGTCCCTGCCCGCCCATCAGTACACGACCTTCTTCTCGGCGTAGCGGAACTGGAATGCCGTGAGCAGGATAACGATGACCATCAGCACCACCGACTGGGCCGCCGGAGATGCCAATCTGCAGCCCCTCGAATCCGTCCTTCTAGGCCTTGTAGACGAGGATGGTCGTCGCGTCTCCGGGGCCGCCCTTGGTCACCGAGTGCACGAGACCCGAACGTCTCGAAGAAGGCGAAGCGTCATGTTCAGCGTGAACAGGAAGAACGTGACCGGCGACAGCAGCGGAAGACGTCATGGAGAAGAAGCGCCGGACGGGGCCGGCGCCGTCCACGCTGGCCGCCTCGAGCACGGAGTCGGGAATGGCCTGGAGCCCGGCCAGGTAGAAGGCGAGGTTGTAGCCGAACTGCTTCCAGATGGCGGCCACCGATGACGAGGGCATGGCGACCCAGCCCTTGAGGAACCAGTTGAACTCGATACGCGGTGACGAACGAGAGCACGTAGGGCAGGATGCCGTACGACGGATGGAAAGATGAAGAGCCAAATGATGCCCGCGATGGCCGGGCGCGATGCCGTAGGGCCAGAGCAGCAGCGGTGCGGTACACGCCCAAGCCCCGGATCTTCGCGTTGGCGAGGGCGGCGAGCAGGAGGAGCCACGCCCATCCGCGAGCGACGGTGACGAGGAACGAGAAGATGAAGAGTCGTGACGGCGCTCCGCAGATACGCGCGGTCGCCGAAGAGCCGCTGGAAGTTGGCCAGCCCGACCCAGATCAGCTTGTCGCCGAAGGGCGAGACTGCGGTAGAGCGACAGCCGCAGCGAGTCGAAGGCCGGCCAGAAGAAGAATACGAGCGTGATCGCCACCTGGGGGACGACGAGCAGGTACGGCAGCCACCGGTTCGCGGAAAACGGTTCGCTTCATCGTGCGGAGCGGGCGTCGGTCCGCCCGCTCCGGATCCGGGTTCTCTGTGCGCGACCGTCTGCTTGTACAGGGCGGCGAAGTCCTTCAGGATCTCGTTCGACTTGGTCACCGCGTCGTCCAGGCCCTGCTTGGCGGTCTTCTTGCCCGCTGAAGATGTTCTCCATCTGCTCCTCGATGGACGTCCCGGATCGACACGAAGTTGCCGAGGCGGATGCCCTGGCTGTTCGGGGTGGTCTTGCCGCTGTTCAGCTGCGTGATGGCCGTCCGCTGCTGGGGTTCTTCTGGAAGTGCCCGGACGCCTCCATCGCTCTTGACGGCGGTGTTGGAGATGGGCGAGATAGCCGGTCACGCCCGCCCACCACACCTGATTCTCGGTGGAGCGCGAGGTAACTTGAAGAACTGCGCCACCCCGCTTGTATTCCTCGCGGCTTGGCGCCCTTCAGCACCCACAGCGAGTGGCGCCGCCGATGATCGACGTTGCCCTGGGGATAGCCGCTCATCTTCGGCAGGGGACCCGTGCCCCACGTGAACTTGCCGTCGGCGGCGCGGGTCGAAGCCGGCGATGAACGCCGACGAAGTGGTGAAGATGCCGCACTCGCCGCCGCCCATATTGGCCTCGGCCTTGAGCAGGCGACCATTGTACGTAGAACCAGCCTTCCCTGGCGCCGCGCGCGGGAGATCCATCATCTTCACGCCGAAGGCGTCGTTGATCTTCAGGGCTGGTGGCGAGGCCGTCGTAGCCGTTATCGCTGATCGGCGAACGGCTGGTCATGCGAGCGCGTGCATGTTCTCCATGAGCGTCCACGACGGCCAGCGCGCTGCTGAAGCCGCACTTGGCGCCCGAGGCGACCAGCTTCTTGGCCAGTCGTCCTCGACCTCGTCCCAGGACGCCGGGGGCTTGTCGGTCGAGCCCAGCCTTCTTGAAGAGCGTCCTTGTTGTAGTAGAGGATCGGCACCGATGAGTTGAACGCCATCGAGTAGAGGTTGCCGTCCGGACGAGTAGTAGCTTCGGCACACGGGCGCGAGGATGTCGCTTCCAGTCGATTGCGATCACCATTGCTCCTTCATGAGCTGGTACACGGGATACACGGCGCCGGACGACAGCATGGTCTGGGTGCCGACCTCGAAGACCTGCACGATGTGCGGCGGCTGCTTGGCGCGATAAGCGGCGATGGCGGCCGTCAAGGTGTCCGGATAGGTGCCCTTGCGAAGCCGCCTTGACCTCGTAGTCCGTTCTGGCTGGCGTTGAATCTGGCGCGCGATCTCGTTGACCGCGCTCGCCCAGCACGCCCTGTCATGGCGTGCCACCACTGGATCTCGGTCTTCGCCGTGCGCGGCGGCCGGCGCGAGCGCGACGGCGACGAGCAGGGCAGCAGGCCCCGGCCGTCCGATCGCATCATGGTCATGGTGCGTGGCATGAGTGTCCTCCTCGTACGGATGGGGTCCATAGGTATGCCGACGCCGGTGACGCTACCGGAGGCGAATTGCTGTCGGGTTGCGGGCTCGTGACATTTGCGCATCGCCGCGCCAAGCGCCACGGACTATAGCACGGATCACGCGCTTCGGAAGCGCAGGCTCCGCTCCACCGAGGCGTGATAGGCCTCCAGCTCCGCGTCGAGCCGGCGCGACGACCAGCCGGCCAGCGCGCTCATCCGGCGGCCGATGGCCTCGTAGCAGTCGAGGCCGAGACACGCGCTCTGGCCGATGACCGTGCGGCGGAGGAGGAAGTCCTGGAGGGAGACGGTCATCTCTTCGGCCAGGGCATGGTGGAGCTGGGCCACGATATCCGGATTGCTCGGGCAGAGCCGGGCCGTGCCGTCGGGCAGCTTCCGCGCGAGGTCGAGGACGCGCGGGTAGGCGCGGCCGTAGATCTCGACCAGCGTCTGCATGGTCTCCCGCGAAAGACCGGTGGCCGCCATGTCCGCCGACACATCCATCCAGGCCCGCCCTTCGATCTTGCCCGCCTCCTCGTCGAGGCCGTCGAGGGTGAGGAGCGCGGTGCGGGAGCGCTCACCGCGCCCGAGCGCGCGCATCACGTGGTCGCCCACCTGCTCGGCCGAGGCTGCGAAAGCAGGTCAGCTTGGTGCCCGTGATGGACAGGAAGCGCCCCTCGGGCCCTTCCACCACCACCTTGTGATCGCGGGACACCTTCGAGGCGGGGGCGCCCTCTTCGAAGGCGAGCGGCCGCACGCCCGCATAGGTGTAGATCACCTGGTCGAAGGCCACGCGCGGATCCGGCAGGGCCGGCCGCACCGCGTCGAGCAGGTACTCGACCTCCTCGCGCGTGGCGGAGAGGCGGTCGAGATCCCCGTCGAAATCGGTGTCGGTGGTGCCCACCATGGAGAACTCGCGCCACGGGATCACGAAGATCATCCGGTCGTCGGCCGTGGACAGATAGACGGCCCGCTCCGTCATGCGCGGGAGCATGCAGTGAATGCCCTTGGTCGTCCGGAGCACGCGCCGGCCCGCGTCGCTCACCCCGCCAGCTCACGCAGCCGGTCGACCCACGGACCGGCGCAGTTGACGACGACGGAGGCGCGCACCGTGTGCACGCGACCGGTGAGGAGATCGCGCACCCGCACGCCGTCGATGCCTCCCGCTCCTCGCGTGACCGCCTCCACTTCGCAGTAGTTGTGCACGCGGGCACCGTGGCGGGCCGCGGACAGCGCGTTCTCGAGGCAGAGGCGCTCGGGAAAGAGCAGGAGGTCGTCGAAGTAGTAACCGGCCCCGCGCAGGTCGTCGGCCTGGATAGACGGCTCGAGGGTCAGCGCGTCGAGGGGGCGGAGCACGCGGAAGCGCTCCCGCTCGCGCCCCGGGGTGAGGAGGTCGTAGAGCCACATGCCGATGCGCACGGTGATGAGCCCGCGCTTGGAGCCGCGGTACACCGGCACGAGGAAGGGCAGCGGGCGCACGAGATGCGGGGCGAGACGCTCGAGGGTCTTCTTCTCGCGAAGAGACTCGCGGACGAGCTTGAAGTCGAAGAGCTCGAGGTAGCGGAGCCCGCCGTGGATGAGCTTGGAGGACTTCGACGACGTGCCCGAGGCGAAATCGCCCTTCTCGAAGAGGGCCACGGAGGCGCCGCGCAGGGCCAGGTCACGGGCCACGCCCGCGCCGGCCATGCCGCCGCCGATCACCACCGCGTCGAAGCTCGCAGAGTCGATGCCGTTCAGGCGGGTCACGCGATCAGCTCCCGAATCGATCGTAGCACGTGGTCGGGAGCGAGGGCGTCGATTCGGGGATCACCGGGCCGCGTGACCCCGGACAGGACGAGAATGGTGGCGAGGCCCAGCCGCTTGCCCATGACCATGTCGGTCTCGATCCGATCGCCCACGATGACCGACTCGCTGGCCGCGCAGCCTAAGGCGCTGAGCGCCACCTCGAGAATGATGGGCGAGGGCTTGCCCACGATCGTCTCCACCTTCCTGTCCGTCACCGCCTCCACCGCCGCGATCATGCCCGCGCAGTCGGGATCTGGCCGCCCTCCACGGGGCACGTGCGATCGGGATTGGTGGCGATGAGACGCGCGCCTCCGAGCACCGCCTGGAGCGCGGTGTTGAGCTTGGCATAGGTGAAGGTGCGATCGAAGGCGATCACCACCCAGCGCACGTGCTCGTCGTCGCGCACCTCGAAGCCGTGCGCGGCCATCTCGGCGAGCATGGGGGCTCGCCGATCACGAAGACGGGCGCCCCGGGGTCGAGGGCGCGGAGATGGCGGGCGAGGACGAGCGAGGAGTTGATGACGTCGTCCGCGGTGGCGGGCACCCCCAGCGCGCGCGAGCTTGGCCGCGTAGTCGTCGCGGGTCTGCAGCGGCTTGTTGGAGAGGAAGCCCACGCGGCGGCCCGCCGCGCGCAGGGCGCCGATGGCCTCGGCCGCCCCGGGAATGAGGGCCTCGCCGAGATAGACAGTGCCGTCGAGGTCGAACAGCCAGCCGCGGTACGGAAAACGGATGGCCAACTACCGAAGGAGGGGCAGGACCGCCGACTGAGCCAGATCGAAGAGAGGCGCGGGGAAGATACCCAGCTGGATGACGCCCCACAGGGCCACCGCCACCGCCAGGCGCGCCCGCGAAGGACGGCATGATCACCGCCGGCGTGCCCTCGGGCTCGCGCATGTACATGTTGACGATGATGCGCAGGTAGTAATAGGCGGCGGCGGCCGAGTTCAGCACGCCGATCACGGCCAGCCACACGTAGCCGGAGCGCACGGCCGCGCCGAACAGGTAGAACTTTCCCACGAAGCCCGCGGTGGGCGGAATGCCCACGAGGAAAGGAGAAAGAGGGCGAGAGCGAGGGCGGCGAGCGGATGGCGGGTGGCCAGCCCCGCCGTGTCGCCGACTCCCACCGCCTCTTCGCCGCTCCGCTCGAGGAGGAGGATGATCCCGAAGGCGCCTGCGATGGTGAACGTGTACACGAGCAGATAGAAGAGGACGCTTCCGCCCCCGAGGCCGCCCCGGCCACGATACCCATGAGCATGTAGCCCACGTGAGCGATCGACGAATAGGCGAGCATGCGCTTGAGGTTCTGCTGGGCGATGGCCACCACGTTCCCGAAGGTCATGCTCAGCACGGCGAGCACCCAGAAGAGCCACGTCCACTCCCCTGGAGCGGGCGCAGCGACTCGAGGAGCAATCGGAGAAGCGCGGCGAAGGCGGCGGCCTTGGAGCCGCTGGCGATGAAGGCGGTGACCGAGGTGGGGGCGCCTTCGTAGACGTCGGCCGTCCACATGTGGAAGGGCACCGCGGAGATCTTGAATCCGAAGCCCACGAGGAGGAGGGCGAAGCCGATGAGGAGGAGGGGATCCCGGCCCGCGCCCGCCTTCACCGCCGCCCCGATCTTGTCGAGGTTGGTGGAGGCGGTGGCCCCGTAGATGAGGGCGATGCCGTAGAGGAAGAAGCCGGAGGCGAAGGCCCCGAGCAGGAAGTACTTCATGGAGGCCTCGCCCGCCTGGATCTCCGTGCGGAAGAAGCCGGCGAGCACGTAGAGGGCGAGCGACATCGTCTCGAGGCCGAGGAACACGACGATGAGGTCGTTGGCTCCCGCCATGATGACCATGCCCGCGGCCGCGAAGAGCACGAGGATGTAGAACTCGCCCGACTCCATGCCGCGGCGCTTGAGGTAGTCGATGGACTCGAGCAGCACGAGGCCGGTGGCGTAGCCGATGACGAGGGTGGCGAAGAGGGTGAGATTGTCGAGCACGGCCATGCCCTGGAAGCCCGTGACGTCCGAGCCCCAGAGGAGGACGGCGGAGACGAGGGCGATGACCACCCCGGCCAGGCCCACGAAGGCCATGTGCTCCCGCCGCCGCGCGCGGGGCAGGAGATCGAGGAGCATGAGGACGAAGCCGGTGATGGCGAGTATCGCGGCGGGCGCGATGACGCGGAGACTGACCACGGGCAGGGTGATGGCGTCCGTCATCTCATCTCGCGGCGAGGGCGACGGTGGCCGCCGCCTTGGTCTGCACCTGGGTGATGAGGGCGCGTACGCTCGCCTCCGTCTTGCCCGTGAAGGAGACGGGATAGATCCCGATCCAGAAGATGAAGGCGAGCACGGGCACGAGAATCGTCCACTCCCGGATGGACAGATCGGTGAGCCGCCGGTTCTCCTCGCGCGTCACCTCGCCGAAGATCACCCGCTGGTACATCCAGAGCATGTAGACGGCGGCGAAGACGATCCCGCTCGTGGCGATGACGGCGAGCGGCCGGCTGACCTGGAAGGCGCCCACGAGGATGAGGAACTCGCCCACGAAGCCGTTGAGCCCGGGCAGCCCGACGGAGGACAGGGTGACGATGAGAAAGAGCACGGACAGCGCGGGCACGACCTTCCACAGACCGCCGAAGTCGGCGATGAGCCGCGTGTGCCGCCGCTCGTAGAGCATGCCCACGATCAGGAAGAGGGCGCCCGTGGACAGGCCGTGGTTGATCATCTGGATGATGCCGCCCACCATCCCCTGCTCGTTGAGGGTGAAGAGCCCGAGCACCACGAAGCCCAGATGGCTGACGCTCGGAGTACGCGACGAGCTTCTTGATGTCGGGCTGCACGGTGGAGACCCACGCCCCGTAGAGGATGCCGATGACGGCGAGGGTGAACATCCACGGAGCGAAAGCGAGGGCGGCCTGGGGGAAGAGAGGCAGGCAGAAGCGCAGGAAGCCGTAGGTGCCCATCTTCAGGAGCACCCCGGCGAGGATGACGCTGCCCGGCGTGGGCGCCTCCACGTGCGCGTCGGGCAGCCACGTGTGAAACGGCCACATGGGCACCTTGATGGCGAAGGCGAGGGCGAAGGCGAGGAAGAGAAGGCTCTGGCCGCGCCCGCCGGGACCACCCAGCGCGCGATCACCGGCAAATCGTAGGTGAACACGCCGGTGGCCGCCCCGTGCTGGAAGTAGAGGACGAGGATGGCCACGAGCATGAGGAGAGAGCCCACCAGCGTGTAGAGGACGAACTTGACGGCGGCGTAGACGCGGTTGGGTCCGCCCCAGATCCCGATGATGAGGTACATCGGGATGAGCATGGCCTCCCAGAAGATATAGAAGAGGAAGAGGTCGAGGGCCACGAACACGCCCAGCATGCCCGTCTCCAGCAAGAGCATGGTGATGGCGAACTCCTTCCAGCGCCGCTCCACCGAGTGCCACGAGGCGAGCAGGGTCAGGGGCATCAGGAAGGTCGTGAGGAGCACGAGGAGCAGGCTGATGCCGTCCACCCCCAGGTGGTACGAGATGCCGAAGGAGGGCATCCACGCGCGCTGCTCGACGAACTGATAGTCGGGGATGGCGCGCGTTGAACCGCGTGTAGAGCGGCACGGAGAGCAGGAAGGTGACCAGGCTGGTCACGAACGCCGTCACCTTGACCAGCCCTTCTCCGCGCCGGGGAGGAGCAGGATGACGAGGGCGCCCACCAGGGGCAGGAAGGTCACCCAGGAGAGGACCGAGGTCACGGGCGGGCCACGAGGAGGAAGGCGACGAGGGCGACGGCGCCCAGGAGCATGCCCAGGGCATAGTTCATGACGTAGCCCGTCTGGATGCGGCGGAGACCGAGGGCCCACGCGATGACCATGCTGGCCACGCCGTTGACGAGCCCGTCGATGACCTTCACGTCGAAGACGTGGGCGCACCACAGGCAGAGACGATAGATGGGCGTCACGATGAGCGCGTCGTAGATCTCGTCCACGTAGTACTTGTTCAGGACCAGCTTGTGGATGGGATTGGTCGGCACGCCGATCCTCGACGCGTCGACCTGGCCCCGCCCGTACACGAGCCACGCCACGAACACTCCCGCGAGGCGGCGAGGACCGATACCGCGCCGAGGGCGAATGAGGCCAAGCCTCCGTGCGCCGCCTCCTTGAAGGGCAGCACGGGCGCGAGGAAGCGCTCGAAGGACGTCCCGTGGGAGGAGGGCACGCCCACGATGCCCGCCACCGCGGTCAGGATGGCGAGCACCCCGAGGGGCACCGTCATCGACCGCGGGCGACTCGTGAATGTGATGCGCCTGATCCTTGGTCATGCGCGGGCTGCCGAAGAACGCGAGAAGGACGAGGCGGGCCGTGTAGAGCGCGGTGAGGAACACCCCGATGAGGAGAATGGCCCACAGCACCCGGTGTCCCTCGTGATGAAACGTCGCGGCGAGAATCTCGTCCTTGGAGAAGAACCCTGCGAAGGGCGGCAGCCCGGCCAGCCCCACCGCGCCGACCAGGAAGGTGACGGTGGTGATGAGCATGCGCGGGGCGATGCCGCCCATCTTGCGCAGGTCCTGCTCGCCCTGGAGGCCATGGATGACGCTGCCCGCGCCGAGGAAGAGGAGGGCCTTGAAGAAGGCGTGGGTCACCAGGTGGAAGATGCCGGCGGCATAGGCGCCCACCCCCACGCCCACGAACATGTAGCCGAGCTGGCTGATGGTCGAGTAGGCGAGCACGCGCTTGATGTCGGTCTGGGCCACGCCGATGGTGGCGGCGAAGAGCGCGGTGAGGCCGCCCACCCAGGCCACGATCTCGAGGGAGAGGGCGCCATCTCGAAGAGCTTGTGGCAGCGCGCGACCATGTACACGCCCGCCGTCACCATGGTGGCGGCGTGGATCAGCGCGGACACGGGAGTCGGGCCCTTCCATGGCGTCGGGCAGCCAGGTGAAGAGTGGGAGCTGCGCGGACTTGCCAACCGCGCCGGTGAAGAGGAGGAGGGCGATGGCGAGATAGGTGCCGGTGCTCACGGCGTCGGTGGCCTTGCGCGAAGACCTCGCCGTAGTCGAGGGTGCCGAAGGTGGTCCAGATGAGCATGATGCCGAGGGCGAAGCCGCAGTCGCCCACGCGGGTGACGATGAAGGCCTTCTTGCCCGCGTCGGTGGCGGACTTCTTCTCGTACCAGAAGCCGATGAGGAGATACGAGCAGAGGCCCACCGCCTCCCAGCCCACGTAGAGGAGGAGGAAGTTGCCAGCCATTACCAGCGTCAGCATGGAGAAGACGAAGAGGTTGAGATAGGTGAAGAAGCGCGCGAAGCTCGGATCGTCGTGCATGTAGCCGACCGAGTAGAGGTGGATCAGGAACCCCACCCCGGTGACCACGAGAAGCATGGTGGCGGTGAGCTGGTCCACCTGCACGGACACCGCGGTGGTGAAGGAACCCGCGCTGATCCACGGGAAGAGCTGGCCCACGTACGTCTCGCCATGGAGTACGCGCGCGAAGACGAAGCACGACGTGACGAAGCCGAGGCCGAGGGCGGGGACGGCGATCCAGTGGGCGAGGTGTCCGGTGCGCCGCCCGAAGAGCGCGTTGACGAGCGCGCCCACGAGCGGGAAGAGCGGGATCAGCCAGACGAGTCGTGACATTGTGCTTTCAGTCGCAAACCCGCAACACTCTAGCGGATGGGCTGGGGGTGTCAAGGACGCGAGGCCTCGCCGGGCGCGCGCGTGGCCTCCGCGCCCTCGGGCACGAAGCGGAAGAAAGACGAGGGGCACGAGAAAGAAGAAGATCAGGTGGCCGGTGCCCATGCGAAGGGTGATGGCGGGCTGCAGCGTACGCCGGCACCTCGAGCATCACGCAGAGGACGAAGTTCATCCACGCGTAGAGCGCGGCGCCCACGATGAGGAAGCGGAGCCCGGGAGGCACGGCGCGGACCATGCCGCGCCAGTCCAGGAAAGCCACGACGACCCCAGCGGCGCCGCCCCAGGGCGGCGGAGCGCCGGAGCCGGGCCACCATGGCGAGCGGCGAGGAGGAAGGCGACGATGCCGAGCGTCCACAGGGCGCGCTCGCCCGCCACGGTGCGCCCACGGCGTGAAGGACAGGAGGTGGAGCACAGCGCTCACCGCGAAGCCCGCCGCAGCCAGCACGAGACACAGGACACGCATGACTCCACTCTGCTAGCACAATCTGGTGGGCGAGGCGAGCGGCCTTGCTATGATGGGCCCGTGCCCGCGCTCAGCATTCCGCTTCTGGTTCACCATCATCGTCATCCCGTCCCTGTTCGTCGTCGGCGCTCTGGGCTACCTCGCGTGGCGCCAGAGCGTGCCCGGCGTTCGCGCGTCGTTCTCTTCCCCTGCCGAAATGGATCGGCGTCAAGACGCCGCTCGTGGTGGACCTGCGCGCGGCGAGGGGCGGCATCCGCTCGGTGGAGATCCGCCTGCGCCAGGGCTCGTCCAAGGTGGTGATCACCAAGCAGGCCTTCGACGGGTCGCCCGCGACCGACGCAGCGGGTGGAGCTGCAGGTGGCGGGAGGAACCCTCGGGCTTCGCGAGGGCGCAGCCACGCTCGAGGTGCTGGCGCGCGACGGCTTCTGGCGACCCATTCGCGTGGACGATCGCCCCGTCCTCACCGCCCAGGTGAACCTCGACTTCGCCCCGCCGTCCCTCGAGATCGTGGGCGCGACCCGCTACTGGGCGCAGGGCGGCGGCGGCCTCGTCGTGCTCCGCTCCAAGGGCGCGTCGCGAGTCGTCGTCAACGTGGGGAACCTCGCCTTCCCCGCCTATCCGGTGGGATCGTCGGAGTCCAATCTCTTCGTGGACCTGGTGGCCCTCCCCTGGAATTATCAGGGCGCGCCCCTCACCGCGGTGGCCCAGGACGAGGCGGGAAACTCCACCACGCGGGCCGTGTCCATCGAGGTCAAAGCCGCGGCGCTTCAAGACCGATACCATCGAGATCAAGGACGACTTCCTCGAGCGCAAGCTGCCCGAGCTCCTCCCCGAGCGCGGGGGCGCCATTCCGCAGGCCGAGCTGCTCCCCGCCTTTCTCACCGTCAACCGCGACCGGCGCAAGCAGGCGGAGGACACCAAGCGCATGCTCGCGGCCAAGACGCAGCCGCGTCCCCTGTGGGACGGCGCCTTCGTCCAGCCGCGCAACACCAAGGTCTTCTCCAACTTCGCCGAGACGCGAACCTATCGCTACCACGGCCAGGACGTGGATACCCAGATCCACTTCGGCTACGACCTGGCCGCGGTGCGGCACGGTCCGGTGCCCGCGGCCAACTCGGGCGTGGTCGTGTTTGCCGGGCCGCTGTCCATCTACGGCAACGCGGTGGTGGTGGATCACGGCCTCGGGCTCCAGACGCTCTACGGCCACCTGTCGTCCATCGACGTCAAGGAGGGCGACCAGATCACCAAGGGACAGGAGCTCGGCAAGAGCGGGAGCACCGGACTCGCCTTGGGCGATCATCTGCACTACGAGGTACTGATCAACGGCGTGTCGGTGACGCCCCTCGAATGGTGGGACGGGCGCTGGATCCGTGATCACGTGGGCCGTCCGCTCCGCGAGGCGAGCGTGCCGCTTCTCGAGTCGATCACGCCCACCGCGGAGAAGGACGAGTCGGGCTCGGCCGCCGCCCGTCGTCGCCGGGCCGCCCGCGCGCCGCTAGCAAGACGCCCGTCATCTCGGGCGTGCCGTCGAAGCAGAGGCCGAGGATCAGCCGCCGAGGTAGCCCATGGACGAGGCCCCGGTGACCACGACGCGGCGAGCAGGCCTCACCCCCACAGCTGGAAGCAGCGTGCCCGCCGCTGCCGCCACCACCTGCCCACGCTCACGAAGGTCCTCTCCTCGCGGCGCAGTCTACGGCCGAAGCCTCCGCGGGCTGCTCAAAAGCTCCAGGACTTCCCAGGTGCAGGCGGGCGAGTAGGGTCAGATGCGCAGGCGCTGCCCAGGGCATCAAGCGAGGAGTAGTCGCTTTACGTGGGGCCACCGCGGTGAGCGAAGCGGATGTGTTCTTATCGACACCAACTTCATGCCGGCGGCTCGCCTCCGAAGCCCATCACCCGGGAGAGCTCGTGGGCCCCGTCGACCACGAGGGCGGCGAGACGGGACTGCTCCGCCTGAACGCGCTGGCTGGTGGCGCCGAGCACGAGGCCGCGCCATGACCACGCCGTGACGGTCGAAGATGGGGCCGCGATGCCAGCGGCGCCCTCGGCGATCTCGTCCACCGATACGGACAACCCGGTGATCCGGATCTCGTCGAGGCGCGCGGCGGAGGGCCGCCTTCGCGTCACCGGCGTCTGCGGCGTGAAAGCCTTGAGCCGGGTCGTCTTGAGGTACTCCTTCCGCCGGGCCGGCTCCAGATATGCCAGGAGGAAGCTTGCCGATGGCCGAGCAGTAGAGCGGCCGGCGCTCCCCGATACGCGCCGTGTAGCGGATGGGGTTCTGGCTTTCGACCTTGGCGATGTAGACGGCGGCCGGCGCGTCCCCGGCGAGGGTCGCGAGGAGCGCGGTCTCCCCGCTCTTCGCGACGAGATCCTCGGAGGAACGGCCGGGCGAGCTCGGCAGCTTCGCGGTTCGCGAGGGCGGCCATGGCCAGGGTGAAGGCGGCCGGACCGAGGCGGTAGCGCCCGTCGGCGTTGCGCACGAGATAGCCGAGACGGGTCATGGGGCGCAGCAGGTAGAGGAGGCTGCTCTTCGGAGAGCCCAGCCGCTGCGACAGAGCCGACAGCGTGGCGCCGTCAGATCGCCGGGCGAGAGCCTCCAGGACCTCGAGGGCGCGGCCAAGAGCCCGCGGTCCCCGCGTCGCGGTTGTGGGCCCGCGGGAGGACAACTGTCGACGGGAGCTCTGATGATGTTCGCATTTGTGAACGCAGGTCGAAACGACGAACCGCAGAGTGACACGCCGGCCATGATTCTGTCAACCGCGGCAGCTTTTAGACGCGACGGGAGAAGGCGGCGCGGAGGAGCTACTCGCGGGGCGGAACGAAGTCGCCGAATACGCCGAGAAGCGTATGCACGAGATGGGGGCGGCGGGCGAGCAGCCGGGCGGCAAGGTTGGAAAGCCGCCGGCGGGAGATGAGAAGCTGGAGGCCCCGCGTCACGCGCGACTTGGCAGCGAGCTCGGCCCGGCGGCGCTCCCCGTACACGGCCAGGGGCCCACCGACAGATCGTCGCGGGTGAGGGCGGCATGGGCCGTCTCCGTGAGGAGCTCGGCCGACCTCAGCGCGGTGAAAATCCCTTCTCCCGTGAAAGGATCGTAGAAGCCCGTCGCGTCCCCCACCAGCATGACCCCGCCCACCTGCGGCTCGGCCACCTTGTAGGCCAGCGGGCCCATGGCGGTGAGGCGACCTTCGGCCTTCATGCCGTCGAGCCGCGGGGCGAGGTGTCGGAGCTGCCTGAGCCGCGCGCTGAAGAACGTCTCGAGGCGTCGGGCTGAACGGGCGGCGTGGCCGAGCGGCACCACGAGGCCCAGGTTGACCAGCCCGGCGCCACCGGGTTCAGGATGGCGTAGTCGGGAGGATCGAGGTAGATCTCGCCGCGGTCCCTGATCCCCTTGAGCCCGCTCACGTGCTGGATGAGGGGCCATCCGGCGCAGACGGTGCCGCCGCGCGAGGCCGAGGCTCGACGCCACGGTGGAAGCCCGGCCGTCGGCCCCGATGACGAGCCGCGCGGGATCTTCAGATCGCGCCCGTCCTCGTCCTGCGCCGTCACGCCCGCCACCGATCCCGGCCTGGTGCAGCAGTCCCGTCACGCGGTGACGCTCGCGCACGTCCACGGGAAGTCCCCTCGCCCGATCGACGAGAATGCGGTCGAGCACCTCGCGCGGGAATGGCCAGGGCGTGATCGCGATAGCCGCGCCACGGACCCGGAGGTGGGATAGAGGCCCTCCAGCGCCGTGCCGTCGGGAGCGACGATCTTCATGCCGCGGAGAGAGCTGCGCGCCCGCCTGGTCCACCGCCTTGAGCACGCGCGAGCCGGTCCAGCACACGCGCGGCTTCCGGCGAGAGATACTCTCCGCAGATCTTCGGACGAGGGAAGGCCGCCTTGTCGAGGAGTGGTCACCGACCACCCGCGCTCGGCGAGGAGGATGGCGCTGGCGGCGCCCGCCGGCCCCGCCCCGACCACCACCACGTCCACGTCCCTTCATCGCTTCGCCCGCACCGCGCATTGCCGGATGAGGCTCAGGTGGTGGACTATCCGCACGTCGAAGAGACCCGCCTTCTCGCAGAGGGCGGTGACCTCGGGAGGCGTGTAGGAGCGCAGGATGGACAGCGGCCCGTCGTGGCGGGCCATCGCGCTCCGCGTGAGGAGACGCGTGAGCAGCCACACCAGCCCATGGGCGATCCGGCCGCGCACGAGATCGTTGACGACCCAGCCGCGCCGGGCCGCCCCGTCGATCTCCACGAGATAGCGCGCGGCTTCCTCGGGGCTCAGATGGTGGAGGGTCATGGCCGAGATCACGATGTCCACGGACTCCGGCCGCACGGGGAGATCGAGAGCATCGCCCTGGATGAGGGTGATCTCGGGTAAGCGTGCGTGTAGTCGCGGGCGTAGCTGAGGTGGCGCGGCCGCGGTCGAGCGCGAACACGCGGAGGCGGCGGCCCGTGCCGGCGCGCCCAGCGCACGAGAGTCACCGGGATGTCCGCGGCCCCCGCGCCCACGTCGAGCACGGTAACCACCCGGTGAGTGGGCACGGCGCGAAGGAGGCGGCGGACATGACGCAGGGTGATCCACCGACCGCCGAAGAGCCCATTGAGCCGGGTGATGGTGCTGAGGCAGCCCGCGATCTCCTCGAAGGAGGCGGGGCGGTCGATCATCTCGATCGCGTGGTGATCGCGCTCGAGAGGCGTCAGGCACGGCACGTCACCATCTCAGAAGGGCGCCCTCGGCCGCGAAGCCCGGACCGAGCGCGATCATCAGCCCCCAGTCGCCCGCCACCGGTCCGCCCGGCACGGAGCGTTTCCTCGAGCACGAAGAGCACGGTGGCCGACGACATGTTGCCGAAATACCTCAGGACGTGGCGGGAATGGGCGACCTGCGCGTCGTCGAGGTCGAGGAGACGGCGCGCCTGCCTCGATCACCCGGCGACCCGCGGAGTGGAGCACGAAGTGCCGGACGTCGTCCTTCTTGAGCCCCTGCGATTCCATGAGGCGATTCGCCATCTCCGTCATCATGGCGGCGCCGATGCGCCGGACTTCCTTCGAGAGCACCACGCGCGGGCGGCCTCCGGGAAACTCGAAGCCCATGGCGGGCAGATGCTCCGAGCGAAAGAGGCTCTGGTGCTCGACGATGGCCGGCCCTTCCCCGTCGCTGCTCACCGCGAGGGCCCCCGCCCCGTCCGCGAAGATGGCGTGGCCACCGCGCTCTCCAGCCGGTCGTCGAGAAAATACGCGGCGGAGCAGATCTCTACCGCCACCACCACCGCGCGGTGATGGGGAAACGCTTGCACGTGATTGACGGCCTGCTGGAGGGCGACGAGCGCGCTCGCGCATCCCGTGTCGCCCACGTGCACGCGCTGGATGGACGGCTTGAGCCCGAGGGCGGCGATGATGTGGGCATCGAGGCTCGGGCAGAGCCGGCCCGTGCAGGTGGTCGTCGCGAGAAAATCCACGTCGGAGAGATCCCAGCCCGCGCGCTCCACCACGCGTCGCACGGCCTGGGCGCCCAGATCGATGGCGCCGCGCCGGAAGCGCTCGCCGAGCTGATCCACGCTCTCGTTGGGCGTGAAGGTCGCGGGATCGAGGTAGAGATGGCGGCCCTCGATCTGGCTGTGCCGGAAGAATCCCGTGCGGAGGGTGTCATCATAGCCCGCGATGCGGAGAAGAGTCGCCTGGTCGAAGCGATGGGGCGGGGTGGCGGTGGCGACGGCGACGATTCTCGGCGCGCCCATGGGCGAAGGCTACACCCGGCCTCTTGCCATGTCCACCGAACGGGTGCTATCAACGGACAAGCATTTCGAAAGGAGCCGTCCATGCCCCTCTTCTCGTTCGAAGGCAAATCACCGCGCGTGCATCCCACCGCGTTCATCGCCCCCACCGCGTGTCTCGTGGGCGACGTCACCGTGGAGGAAAACGCCTCCGTCTGGTACAACGCGGTGGTGCGCGCGGATTTCTCGCCCATCATCATCCGGCGCGGGGCCAACGTGCAGGACTGCTCGGTGCTCCACGTCACGCCCATGGGCGGCGTGGACGTGGGAGCAGGCGCGACGGTCGGCCACTTGTGTCTGATCCACGCGGCCACCCTCGGCGAGAGAGTGCCTGGTGGGCAACGGCTCCACCGGTGCTCGACGGCGCGCGCATCGGCATTCGCGCCATGATCGGCGCGGGCTCGCTCGTCACCCCGGCACCGAGATCCCTGACGGCGTGCTCGCCCTCGGGGCGCCGTGCAAGGTGAGAGGTCCCCTCGCCGGCACCGCCGCCGAAGGCTGGGTGGCGAGAAACCCCGCCGGCTACCAGGCCCTCGCCCAGCGACATCGCGCCGGCGTCACGCCCGTCTGACGGTGGCCCGCCGCTCCTTCGCCGGACGATTCCTGCGGTGGATCCTCCTCACGGGCGTGGTCCTCGTCGCGGGCTGGATGATCTGGGAAGCGGCCACGTGGCCCCCGTGGCGGGGCTGGCCACGCGCCCTCCCACCACCACCGCCTTCATCGAGCGTTACAAGGAGCGCGAGCGCGCGGCCGGGCGCACACCGCAGGTGGCCATCGTGTGGACGCCCTACGCGGCCATTTCACCCCATATGAAGCGCGCGGTCCTCGTGGCCGAGGACATCAATTTCTTTTCCCACCACGGCTTCGACTGGGGAGAGATCAAGAGCGCGCTCGAGGAGAGCCTGGGCGATCGGGAGACCGCGCGCGGCGCCTCGACCATCAGCCAGCAGCTCGTGAAGAACCTCTGGCTCTCTCCGGGTCGAAGCCCGCTCCGCAAGGCGAAGGAGGCGATCCTGACCTGGCAGGTCGAGCGCACCCTGGCCAAGCGCCGCATCCTCGAGCTCTATCTCAACGTGGTCGAATTCGGCCCCGGGATCTACGGGGTGGGCCGGGCCGCCCAGACCTACTTCGGCAAGCCCGCGGCCGATCTCGGCGAGGCGGAAGCAGCGCTCCTCGCCGCCTCCCTCCCGCGGCCGCGATCGTGGCATCCGGGAGCCGGAGCTCCGCGTATCAGCGCTACGCGGCGTCCATCCGCTCACGCATGGACAAGGCCGGAATTCCTCCGCAAGCAGATCTAGCCGATGCGGCGCGGGGACGCCTCGGTGGATTCCCGGGCGGCGGAGGGGCGGGGCCGCGGTGGCGGCGCGGGCGATGCGGTGGAAGTCGCTGCTGTTCGAGTCGGTCTTCCCTCCCACCTGGGTGCCGCACACGCTACAGGCGTAGTCGTATTTGTTACCGCTCGGCAAGACGAGGAGGAGCCTCTTCCGGACCGGATCTCGCCTGCTTGCAGCGCGGGCAGAAGAGGCTCGACGCCTCCAGTTCGCTAAAGCTGTCAGCCATGGGGCAATTCTAAACCAGTTGGCCAGCTCGCGCAGCAGGAGGAGCGGCTACTCGCGCTCGTCGGGCACGCGCACCCACTTCTTCTTCGTGTCGCGATAGAACCACACGCCGCCCGCGTCGTCGAGCGCGTAGATGAGGTTCGCCTGCTGGGGGCCATGGCCACCGCGATCTGAACGAAGCGCGACGTCGCCACCTCACTCATCGCGTCACTCCCTGCCGCGCCCGGCCCAGCCACACCACGCCCAGATCCTTCTCCGTCCACCCATGAGAGCGAGATGAGTCAGCCATTCCTTGATCATGGCCGCCGGTACGTGTTGTTCGGCCGAATCGACCTCGACCCGGCCGGGGCATCGCGTGTCGCTCACCGCTACCAGAGGCAGCGGGGCTGGTCCTGTCGCCATGGGGTCTCCCTTCGTCGACGGAATCCCGAAGAACTGCCGTGGAGCACCTGCGGGGTGGCGGGGCGCTGATGGCCCTGCCAATCTCTTCCACGAAGAGGCGCCCAGTATATAGGAATGCCGCCCCGTCGGTCGGGATGGACCCGCGGCCTCAGTCCCGGCCCTCGGGGCGCGCCCGGACAAGGAAGCGGTCGAGCTGATTGGCGAAAAGGTGCCGGTCGCCCTGTCCGAACGGCGCGGGGCCGCCGCCGAGGAGCGCGCCGGCCGAGCGAAGATCGTGCATCAGGTTGCGCATGGCGAGACGCTCGCGGACATTGTCCTCGGAATACAGCTCGCCCCGCGGATCGAGGGCATGCCCGCCGCGCGTGATCACCTCGGCGGCGAGGGGAATGTCGGCGGTGACCACCAGATCTCCCGCCTCGAGCTCCTGCACGATGCGGTGATCGGCCACGTCGAAGCCCTTGGCGACCCGCATGGTCCTGATGAAGTCAGAAGGGGAACGCGCAGCGGGGTGTTGGCGACAAGGGTGGTGAGGACGCGGGCGCGCTCGGCGGCCCGGTACAGGATGTCCTTGATCGCCTGCGGACACGCGTCGGCATCGACCCAGATCTTCAACTATGCGTTCCGCATCGAGTCGTCTCCGTGCTCATCGCTGGTTGCCATACAGTCGCCACACGCCCTGTTCCCGCCGGGCCACTTCCGGCTCCCGCTTCCACGAGAGCACGGACATCCACATGCCCACGCCGCGCAGCCGTCCCGAGAGCTCACCCGTCGAGTACACCCACGCGTCTTCTCCCACCGTTCGCACCTCGTCGATCTGAACCTTCGACTTGAGGGTGTCGTAGAGGGAAAACAGGAGACGAAGCTGCTCACGGAGAGCCGCCTTGGTGAACGAGTCGGAGCGATACCGGTCGGACACGTGGCCAAGCAGCCCCGCCTCGTCCATGGCCTGCAACCGCCCCGTAGCGTGCGCCAGCTCCCGCTGGAGCTCGCCGACGACGCTGGCCGGGGCCGGCGTACCAGGCAGAGCCTTTCCCTGCTCGGGCGCCGGGGAGGCGGCGAGCAGGGCCAGCCCGCTCACTATGAGGAGAGCGAGCGTCGCGACTCTCGCGCGGGTATCGGCAGGTCTCATTGGCCGGTGCGGCCTCATGTCGGACAGTCAGGCCTCATATCAGACAGTCAGCCTCATGTCGGACAGTCAGGCCTCATATCGACTTTACCATCTCGATTTTCCGGACGCCGCGAACCCATCGGCAAACGTTCGCCCAGACGATGAACGGGCGGAGACGACCGTGCGGATACCCCGCGGTATGACCGCCCGCTAGAGAGCGCGAACCAGATCGAGGAGGCGCCCGAGGGTGGCCAGTCGCGCCTCGAGAGTCTCTCCGGCGGGCTCGACGCGAAGCGTGGTCACCCCGGCGTCGCGGTAGAGCTCGAGACGCGCGGCGCACCATCGCGTCGGTTCCGAGGAGATTGGTCTTGAGCACGAGCTCGTCAGGCACGCGGGCCGTCGCTTCGTCACGCGTGCCCATCGAGCCACAGGCGCTGCACCTCGAGGGCGACGTCGGTGTAGCCGGCGCGCTTGTAGGCGTCGTTGTAGAAGTTGTGCTGGCGTGAGCCCATGGCGCCGAGGGAGAAGGCCAGTCCGGGCTTGCGCGGGAGGGATCAGCCGGTCGACGTCGTCGGAGAAGGCCACCACGCCCGCCCGCCTGGAGGTCGAGATCGGTGAGCGACCGGCCGGCCCGCCGCGCGCCCGTCTCCAGATGCTCGAAGAACACGCGCGCGTGCTCGGGCATGAACGACGTGCCGAGCCAGCCGTCGGCGATCTCCCCCGTCATCTCGAGGCTCCGCGGCGAGAGCGTGGCGAGATAGATGGGGATGCTCGGCTGAGGCTTGGCGGCCGAGCGCAATGCCTTGCCTTCCCCGCCCGGGAGCGGCAGCTCGTAGATGCTGCCCTTGTATTCCAGGCGCTCGCCCTCGTGGCGCGCCGCACGATCTCCACGATCTCGCGCAAGCGCTGGATGGGATGCTCGAAGCGGATGCCGTGCCAGCCCTCGATGACCTGGGGCCCGCTCACCCCGAAGCCGAGGAGAAATCGTCCGTTCGACATGGCGGCCAGGCTCATGGCCGTCATGGCCACCAGGGCCGGGCGTGCGGGTGCCCGCCTGCATGATGCCGGTGCCGAGCCGGATGCGCGAAGTGCGCGCGGCCATGAAGGCGAGCGGGGTGACCGCATCGTGCCCCCACGCCTCGGCGGACCAGACGACAGTCCACGCCCATGCGCTCGGCCTCCACCACGTAGGCGCTGGCCTGCTCCCAGTCCTCGCTGGCCAGACGGAGGGAGATGGCGACCCGCATCAGGCGGACCGGGGCGCGGCCAGCGCGCCGGCGATCTTCTGGAGCTGACCCGCGTGGTCGAGGTCGTGCAGGCGCATGAAGAGGAGCGCCTCGCGCCAGTTGAGCGGTCCGAACATTCCGTGCTCGATGGGCCGCTCGAGGTTGGCGAGCGGATCGGCCCGCCGCACGCGATCGAACAGCGCCTCGCGGTCGCGCGAGAGGAGGCCCGTCCACTCGGAAGCGGAGCGCATGGGCGCCCCGGCGTTTCCCTGATCCTTCATGCGCGGGGGCGGCGGCGTCCCGTCGAGGGCGCTCACGATGCCGCCCCCGAAGTAGGCGCCGGCCGCGATGACATGGGCCATCACCTCGTTGGCCGACCACTCCTCGGGCTCCGGGCGCTCGCCGAAGCGCGCGGCGGGCACGGCGAGCGCGGCCTTGCCGAGATCGGCCATGGCCGCGCGGACCTTGTCCACGATGGCGGCGGGCGGAAGCTTGGCTCCCTGGGCCTCGAGATAGCTCTTGATCCGCTTCTGCTCGTCGGTCATGCGGGCCTCCTCACACGAACTCTTCGCCCAGGATGCGTCAGATCTCGCGGAAGTCGTCGAGGTATTCCTCGCTGTCCTTCACCTTGATGACGTCGCGCGGCCGCGGAATGGCGATGGCGTAGGAAGCCTGCACCCGCCCCGGACGGCCGCTCATGATGGCCCACGCGGTGGCGGGCGTGGCGGCTATCGTAGACGCGCCCTCCGGCAAAGGCAATCCCTCGCTCGACGGGCGCATCGAGAATACGGCTGTGCTACGGTCCCCAAATGGCCGAGGGCGAGCTGACGGTGACGGCGGCGGCACCCACGGACGTGGCCGGCGTCATCGCGCTCATCGGACGCGTATTCGCCGAGTACGGCTTCGTCTACGATCCCGCGGTGGAGGTTCCCGACCTCTTGCGCTTCCCCGCCCACTACGAGCCGCCGCGCGGAGCCTTCTTCGTGATCCGCCAGGGCGGCGTGATCGTCGGTTCCGTGGGCGTGGAACGACTCGATGCGAACACCGCGGAGCTCCATCGCCTCTATCTCGACGCGGAGCTCCGCGGGCGCCGGATCGGCCGCGCCCTCGTGGAGGCGGTCCTCGACTGGTGCCGGGCCCACGAGATTCCGCGTCTCATCCTGTGGTCGGATACCCGCTTCGAGCAGGCGCACCGGCTGTATTCGCGCATGGGATTCATCCAGACGGGCGAGCGTGATCTTCCCCTCGACGTGAACGGGACGCGCGAGTACGGCTTCGAGCGGGTCGTCTAGGACGCGATGGTGGTCGCGGCGAACTTGCGGTTGCGGTGCTCGCCGGAAGTGACGGGCGGATACTTGGCGGGATTGCCCGGCCCCTGGCAGCTCGGCAGGCACTCGATGAGCGCGTCGTAGTTCGGCTGGTGGAAGAAGGCGAGAGAGATGCGCCGGGTCCCCAGCTTCGCGTCGCGAGGCGGATTGAGCACGCGATGGAGGGTGGAGATCCACCGGTCGTTCGTCCAGTGCATCATGAGGTCACCGATATTGACCACGAAGGTGTCGGGCACCGCTTCCACGTCCAGCCACTCGCCTTGCCGCGTCTTGACCTGGAGCCCGCCCGGCGCGTCCTCGATCTTGAGGATGGTGATGCTGCCGTAGTCGGTGTGCTCCCCGCCCGGAGCTGGCCGGGCAACGGCGCCTCGCGCTGGTCGGGATAGTTGATGGCGCGCACCCGGCTCACGTGCTTGTCGATCCTGGGGTCGAAGAAGCGCTCGGGCAGCTCGAGGGCGACCGCGAAGATGCGCATGATGTCGCGGGCGAGGCGCTCCATCTGCCCGTAGTAGGCGCGCCACACCTCACGGAGCTCGGGCGGACGCGCGGGCCAGATGTTCGGCACGAAGTGCGGCGCGCCTTCCGGACCGCGGAAATACGGGGTGTCCGGCACGTCCATGGGCCCCTCGTAGAGGCCCTCCTTGACGTCGGCGGGCGCCGCCTTGCCCAAGCCGTAGGAGAGCGCCTCCTCGCCGAGGGGGCCGTAGCCGCGGCTGCGCTCGCGCCCGTGCGTTTCCATCTTCTCGTCGAGCGGCAGGTCGAAGAAGCGCTTCGAGACGTCGTACATCTGGGTCACCAGCTCGCGCGGCACGCCGTGGCCCTTGACGATGAGAAAGCCGATCTCCTCGCAGGCCCGCCCCACCTCGGCCGCCACCCTGCGCTTGTCCTCGAGTGTGCCGGAGAGAAACGGCGCGATGTCGATGATGGGAACGGAGCGGATGGTCATCTGGTCTCAGTCCTTGGGCAGGCCGAGCACGCGCTCGCCGAGGATATTGCGGAGAATCTCCGAGGTGCCGGCGCGGATGCCGCTGCCCCGGGCGAGGAGAACGTAGAACTCCCACTGGCCATCGTCGGGCGCGAGGGCGCTCGGGGCGGCGATCTGCGAGTACGGGCCGATGATGTCGGTGGCCACGTCCGCCAGATCCTGGTCCACCTGGCTCCAGAAGAGCTTCGATGTCGAGCCCTCGGGCCCCGGGTGGGCGCCCTGGAGAATCCGGGTCAGGCTCCGGTAGCCGTTGAGCTGGAGGCAGCGCTCGGCGACCTGGAGATTGGCGATCTTCTGGCGAAGCACGCGATCCTGGGAGGCGGGACGTCCGTCCTTCACGGTGCGCTTGGCCAGGGCCACCAGGCGCTCGAGGGCGGTGCGCAGGCTGATGTGACGGATCATGGTGAGCACGTCGCGCTCATGAGCGAGGGTGGTGATGGCCACGCCCCAGCCTTCGTTGACCTTGCCCACCACGTTGACGGCGGGCACGCGCACGTTCTCGAGGAACACCTCGTTGAACTCGGCCTCGCCCGTGATCTGCCGGAGGGGCGGATGGTGATGCCCGCCGTCTTCATGTCCACGAGGATGAAGGTGATGCCCTTGTGCTTGGCCGCGGACGGGTCGGTGCGGACCAGAAAGAACCCCCAGTCGGCGACGTGGGCCATGCTCGTCCATACCTTCTGCCCGTTGAGCACGTACCAGTCGCCGTCGAGCACGGCCCGCGTCTGGAGATTGGCGAGGTCGCTCCCCGCGTTCGGCTCGGAGAAGCCCTGGCACCACAGCTCCTCCGCGTTGAGGATCTTGCCGAGATGCCGCGCCTTCTGGGCGGCGGTCCCGTGCTTCATGAGAGTGGGCCCGAGCATCGAGATGCCGCCCCGGTTTACCGGCTGCGGCGCCTCCGCGCGGGACATCTCCTCGTAGAGCATGATCTGCTCCATGATGGAGACGCCGCGGCCGCCATATTCCGCGGGCCAGTCGATGCCGACGTAGCCTGCCTTGTGGAGCGTGCGCTGCCATTCGCGCAGGCGGTCCACCTCGTGCCGGTCCGCGCGGGAGGCGGCGAAGGCCCGGCCCTTGAGATCGGCCGGCACGTTCTCCGCGAGCCACGCGCGCGCCTCGGCTCTGAAGCGCTGCTGTTCGGGCGTGAAGTCAAAGTCCATGGTTGGATCCCCTCACCTCTGAGTCCCTCTCACCCTGCCCTCTCCCCAGGGGGAGAGGGATGACGAACGACGCCGGGATCGGGCTTGGCCGCGACACCGTTGATCTTCCACTGACCGCTCTCGAGGACCAGCTCGTAGAATGCCTCGATGTCCTTGCCGTTGGCGCCGCGGACCTTCACCGCGACGTAGGCGTGGCCGTCCGCGCGCGAGGGCCGACGACACGACCGTAGCGAAGGAAGACTGCGCGATCTCAGGATAGCCCCCCTTCACCATCTGCTCGAAGGCGGGGCGGTCGAACTGCTGCTGGATGTCCGCCGAGGCGAAGGTGTACGCGGTGTCGAAGTCGCCGCGACGGAAAGCCTCGAGCTGCTTCATGATGGGCTCCGCCGCCTCCTTCGGCGCAGGCCTCGCCGGCTGAGCCCCGGCAGGCACCGCGACGAGAACGAGCAGCAGCGCGAACCACGCCGCCTTCGCGTGGAGCTTCATGGCTTCGTTCTCCCGTTGGTCTTCATGGCGAACGACATTCTACCCCGTCGCGCCAGACGCCACTTCTTGGTTTCACCACGCCGGGCGGGGAGGGGGCACCTCCGTAGACCACGCTGAGCCGCATTCCCCGTGGCCACTCGGGCCCGCCACGAGATGTTGGTTTTGCGCTTCGAAGAAGCTCCCCAGAAGATACGGGTCTACGGAGGTGCCCCCTCCCCCACCCGGCTCTCCCCGTGGAGATTGCACGACTAGAAACCAAGGCAAGAGACCAAAGCTAGAGACAAACAATCACGTCCGTAGGAGCCGATGTGGGCCTCGCGGAGAGGGTGGGGCTTGGGGGCTTCCCTCCCGGGGCCCGTGTCTTCTGGGGAGCTTCTCAACGCCGCCAAGCAACATCTCGTGGCGGGCCCGAGTGGCCAAGCGGAATGCGACTCAGCGTGGTCCCGGGAGGGAAGCCCCCAAGCCCCGCCCGTGTAGCAGCACGAACCTGCGCTAGCTCTCGAGGGCGCGGCCAAGGAATCCGCGCGCAGAGCGGAGGCGGCGCCGGGCCAGAGAAGCGGACTCTCCGCGACGCGCCATCACGATGGCGACCTTGGCGCTCCAGCCAGCTTCCAGGAGCAGACGCCGCGCGCGCGGCCGGCCCACGCCTCCCAGCTCGGCCACCAGACGCTCGGCGCGGGCGCGAAGCTTGGCGGACTTGGGCTGGAGGTCCACCATGCGATTGCCGTAGACCTTGCCGAGCCGGGTGAAGGTGGCCGTGGTGATCGTGTTGAGCGCGAGCTTGGTCGCCGTGCCCGCCTTGAGCCTCGTGGATCCCGCGAGCACTTCCGGTCCGACCCGGAGCGCGATCACCACGCGCGCGGAGCGGCGAGGCGCTCCGGGGTTGCAGGTGATGAGACGGTGAACGCGCCCCGCCGGCTCGCCTCGGCCAGGGCCGCCCGGACGAACGGCGTCACGCCGCTCGCCGCGATGCCGACCACCGCGTCGCCTCGCCGCACGCGGCGTCTCATCGCGCGCCCGCCCGCCCGAGCGTCGTCTTCGGAGCCTTCCACCGACCGGAACACGGCTCCCCGCCCCCCGCCATCACCGCCTGGACCTGTCGCGGAGACGTATTAAAGGTGGGGGGCACTCCGCCGCCTCGACCACCCCCAGCCGGCCGCTGGTGCCGGCGCCCACGAAGATGAGCCGCCCGCCACCGGCCGAGCCGCTCCACGATGGCGGTGACCACGGCCCCGATGGCGGGAGCGGCGCGGCCCACCGCGCCGAGCGCGGCCCGATCGGCGCGATTCATGAGCCGGGCGATGGCGGCGGGAGCGAGACGATCGAGGGCACGGCTTCGAGGGTTGGCGCGCTCGGTGGGCAGCCGGTCGAAGCGAATCCTCGCCATGGCGTCAGAGCCTACCCTACTATAAGGATCCATGGCCGCGGTCCTCCCGGGTCTCGACGTGCTCGTGTCACGCCTTCCCTCCCTCCTTCGTGGGCTCTCCGTGGGGCTTCTCTGTCACCAGGCCTCGGTCACCCGTGGCCTGACGCCGGCCGCGGATGCGCTCCGGTCCATGAAGGGCGTGAAGCTTCGCCGTCTCTTCGCCCCCGAGCACGGGCTCACCGGCGCGGCCCAGGATCACGCGCACATCGACGCGGAGCGCGACCCGTTGACCGGACTGCCCGTGGTGAGCCTCTACGGCAAGCGGCTCGAGCCGCCGCCCGCCTCCCTGAACGGGCTCGAGACGCTCGTCATCGATCTTCAGGACGTGGGCGCGCGCTACTACACCTTCACGTGGACCATGACCCTGGCCATGCGCGCGGCGGCGCGCGTCGGTTTGCCCGTGGTCGTCCTCGATCGGCCGAATCCGCTCGGCGGACAAGAGCTCGAGGGCAATATGCCGGACCCCCGCTTCGCGTCCTTCGTGGGGCTGTATCCTCTGCCCACGCGCCACGGCATGACCATCGGCGAGCTCGCGGGCTATCTCAACGACACGCACGGGCTGGGCTGCGACGTGACCGTGGTGCCCATGCTCGGCTGGCGACGCACCATGCTGTGGGAAGCGACGGGGCTGCCCTTCGTCGCTCCGTCGCCGAACATGCCCACGGTGGACACGGCACGCGTGTACCCGGGCGGATGCCTCATCGAGGGCACCAATCTCTCCGAGGGCCGTGGCACCACCCGACCCTTCGAGTGGATCGGCGCGCCCTATCTCGACGGCCCGCGCCTCGCTCACGCCCTCGAGCGGCGCGGGCTGCCTGGTGTGCACTTTCGCGCCATCGGATTCGAGCCGGCCTTCCACAAGTGGAAGAGCCGGCGCTGTGGCGGCGTGCAGGTGCACGTGACCGATCCCGGCCGCTTCAAGCCCGTGGCGACCTACCTCGCCCTCATCGCCGAGGCCCGGCGGCAGGCGCCCGCCACTTCAAGTGGCGCAAGCCGCCCTACGAGTTCGAATGGCGGAAGCTACCCATCGATCTCCTCGGCGGCGGCCCGTCCATGCGCCGCGCCGTCGAGCGCGGCGCGGCCCGGAAAGCCCTCGAGGCATCGTGGCGTCGCGATCTGGCACGATTCGCCCGCGCGCGCCGTCCCTTTCTCCTCTACGGATGATCCCGCTTGGCCTCCTCTTCATCCTCGCCTTCCTCGTCGCGATGGGCACCGCGGTGCGGGGACGGCGCGTGGACGCCAGGCGCGACAACCTCCTCGCCATCGCCGGTATCGGGCTCGCCTTCGTGGGCGCCCTCACGTCCGGGGTAAGATTCGGGAGGGCATGGTGAGTCTCGAATCCATGGTGGGAAGCCGGCTCATGTTCGGGCTGCCCGGGCCTGACCTCACCGACGACGACGTGCGGCTGTTCCGCGAGACGCAGGCGGCAGGCATCATGCTGTACCGGCGCAACTTCGAGACGCCGGCGCGCCTTCGCCAAGCTCCTGACCGGCCTCGAGGAGGCGGTGGGGCGCCGGATCCTCGTGGCCACCGATCACGAAGGCGGGCGGATCATCATGCTGGGACGCGCCGTCACCATCTTCCCCGACAACCTCGCCGCGGGCACGGCGGGCGAGGTCAACTTCGTGCATCGCCAGGGCCTCATCGAGGGCGCGAGCTGCGCCGGCTCGGAGTGGACGTGAACTTCTCACCCGTGCTCGATGTCCTCACCGATCGCTACAGTCCCAACATCGGCATCCGCTCCTACGGCAAGGACCCTGCCCTCGTGGCGCGCTACGGCGCCGCGCGAATCCGCGGCCTGCAGGCGGCCGGAGTGTCGGCGTGCGCCAAGCACTTCCCGGCAAGGGGCATGCCCCGGTGGACGCGCACCTGGGGTTGCCCGTCATCGACTCGGACTGGTCGGAGATGCACGCCGGCCATCTGCCGCCGTTTCTCGCCGCCATGGAGGCCGGCGTGGATTGCATCATGACTTCGCATCCGCTCTATCCGCGTCTCGACCCCCTGCCCCGCATGCCTGCCACCTTCTCGCGCCTCATCGTGGAAGAATACCTGCGCGGCGAGACAGGCTATCGTGGCGTCATCGTCTCCGACGACCTCGAGATGGGCGCCATCGGCGAAGCTCTGCCCCATCGGGGAGGCTACTGTCCGCGCGGCCGAGGCGGGCCACGATCTCCTCCTCGTGTGCCACACCCCCGCGCGCCAGCGAGAGGCGCACGCGGCCCTCCTCGAGGCCTATCGAATGGGGGCGCTGCCCGTACGCGGGCTCGAGCAGAGCGTGGCGCGCCTCGACGCGCTCCAGGCGAAGCGGGCCAGTCGATTCGACGGGGCGCCCCGCGGCCCGGAGCGCGACGGCGAGCCGCTGGCCAAGGCGCTCGCCACCCGCGCCGTGACGGCCGTCACCTCGCCTCGACCAGCCTTCACCCGCGCCCTCAATGGCAAGGTGGTGGTCGTCTTCCCGCGCCTCTCCGCCCTCGCCGATCGCATCACCATCGAGGACGTGGTGCTCGACGAGGCACGCTTCGTCGCCCACGCTCACGCTCCCTACGGCATCGAGCCCGCGGTGGAGGTGATCGGCGTCGAGCCGGGGGAAGCGGAGATCACCCGGGCCGCCGAGGCGGCGCGCCGCGCCGACGCCACCGTGCTCTTTCTCTACGACGCGCATCTCTACCCGTCGAACCGCGCCCTCCTCGATGCGCTGCAGACTGCGGTGCCCGCGCTCGGGGTGATCCTGATGCGCGATCCCTGGGACGCGGAGTATCTCGCTCCCGGCGTGATCGGCGTCACCGCCTACGGCTGGCGGCGCTGCCAGCTCGAGGCGGCCCTCGCCCGGCTCCTCACCCCTGGCTCCTGAGAGGGACACCATGCTGACCGCCGACACCATCGACGCCGCCGCCCGCACCTGTCTCGACATGTATCGCACGCGGACCCGCTATCATCCGCTCGACGCCACCCTCCGCACCGCGCCTCTCGACGACGCCTATCGAATCCAGGATGCCCTCCACCGGCTCATGATGGCCGGAGGCCGGGGAACGATCGCGGGCTGGAAGATCGCCGTCACCTCGAAGGCGATGCAGCAGATGACGGGCGTGGACCGGCCCGTGGCGGGCGCCATCTTCTCCTCGGTGGTGCTCGCCTCCGGCGCGCGCGTCGATCCTCCGCCTATCACCACCTCGGCGTGGAGTTCGAGGTGGCGGTGCGACTGGGTGACGATCTGCCCGCGAGCGGCGGCCCGTGGACGCGCGCGTCGGTGGCCGATCGCGTGGCCGCCTGTCTCCCCGCCTTCGAGTTGGTGGAGGACGGGGACGCCGACTACAAGAACCTCGACGCCTTCACCCTCGTGGCCCAGAACACCTGGAACGGAGGAGTGGTCCTCGGGGCGCCGGTGACCTCGTTCCGGAACGTGAATCTCGAGACCGCACGTCACGCGCTGCTGGATCAATGGTGAGCCGGGCGGCCAGGGCAAGACGGGTGACGCCCTCGGACACCCCTTCGAGGCCGTGGCGTGGCTGGCCAATCTCCTCAACGGCCGCGGGCGCATGCTCGGCCGCGACATGATCGTGATGACGGGCAGCAGCATCACCACCAAGTTCCCCGCACGCGGCGACCGGATCCGCTTCGCCATCGACGGCCTCGGCGAAGTCTCCCTCGAAGTGGCCTGATAGAGGTCTGATACCGCCGGACTGGGGGAGGGGGCACCTCCGTAGACCACGCTGAGTCGCGTGCCGTTGTGGAGTCTCGGGCCCGCCACGAGATTTGCGTTGGCGGCTTCGAGAACCTACGCAGAAGATACGGGTCTCCGGAGGTGCCCCCTCCCCCATCCGGCTCTCCCCGTGGAGAATTCCAAAGAAATCTGAAACTGAGCTGCGATTCAGACTTCGATGACTCGGTGCCGTAGCGGAGAGGGTGGGGTTGGGGGCTTCCCTCCTCGGGCCCGTATCTTCTGGGGAGCTTCCCAACGCCGCCAAGCAGCATCTCGTGGCGGGCTCGAGTGGCCAGGCGGATTGCGACGCAGCGTGGTCCGGGAGGGAAGCCCCCCAACCCCGCCCGTGAATCAACCACACGCGTGCTATCGAAGCGACGCCTGCGCTCGGCGGCGAAACAGGCGGCGGGCGAGGAGAGCGAGGAGGATGATCGCGATGACGGCGGCGACGAGGGGAGCGAGCAGGCCGAGGACGGCGAGAGCGAGCGAGCCCATCAGCTCGCCCGTGGCCACGACCGGATTGCCGACCCCGGCGGTGAGCGCGGAGGACTTGAGGCGGAGGAGGGACGTGCCGAGCTGGGCGAAGCCGGCGATCCCGCCCCGGCGATGACGGCCACCGTCCAGCGCACCAGCGGCGGCAGCTCCGGCGTGACCGCGGCCATCTCGATGATCCCCGCGGTGATGGCGGCGGGTACGGCCACCACGTCCGCGACATTGTCGAGCCAGGGCACGTAGTAGGCGGCGATCTCCACGATGGCCGCCGTGGCGAAGGCGACGAGGGCGGCGTCGGAGGCGATCCAGCTCATGCCCGGGGCGAGCGTGAGATAGCCGAAGCGCGCGGCGAGAGAGGTCAGGAGGAGCGGAATGAAGACGCGCAGCCCCGCCGCCGTGCTGAGAGCGAGCCCCACCGGGATGCCGAGCAGCGGGTCCACGCCGCCAGACTAACTCAAGCGAGGGCGGGTCGAGCGCCGCCGTCTGTTATAGCTCCTGGGCCAGTCGCTTGATCTCCCGGCGCAGATGGTCCCACTGGGCGACCAGAGGGCGGATCATCTCGGGAGCGCTCCCCGCCCGCAGCTTCTTGATCTCGCCGCCCAGGATGTTGCGATAGCGGGTGGTCTTGCTCAGGATCGCGTAGAGCCGATCGTCCCGCTCTTCGAGATTGGTAAGAAGATGAATGTCCAGCTCGTCCAGCGTACCGCGACGCGTCGTCATGCCCATCCGCTTCATGGCTTCCTCCCCCAGTTCATCCGATAGCTCTTTCGACAGTTCCTCACTCCTGGAGGTAAAGGAAGCATCTTCCATACCGTCGCCACGATTGCTGGAATCATCGGGCATTGCGAGTCACCTCCGCCAGACGCTCGCTCAAATCGTAAACTTTGGCTACGCCCCGGCGCTGCTCCTGGGCATATCGGGCTGCACCGCCTCCTCGAGAGTGAGAGGCGTCTGCTTGAGGAAAGGTTCCCGGCGAATGGGGCAATCCTCGAGATCGCACACGGCGCAATAGATGCGATGGCATGGGTCGGTGTGAAAGACCATCTCACCTTCCGCCCCGAGGTCTCGCATGACCCGCGCGGCCACGTCCTCGGACAGATCGTGCGCATGCTCCACGCTCCAGAACTCCGGCACGACCAGATGCGCCTCGACGTGCTGGAACCGGCCCGAGCGAATGGCCCGCAGGTGATGGACGCGGATGACGCCGCCTCCCACATACTTCTGGAGGGCATCGAGGACGCGCCTCAGGAGGAGTGGGTCTTCCTCGTCGAGCAGCCCTCCCGCGGCGTGGCGCACCAGGCGAAAGCCCGTGGCCATGAGCCACAGCGCCACGAGCAGGGCGACCACGGGGTCGAGCCAGGCCCGGCCGGTGAGTCGAACGAGGCCGAGACCGACGATGATGCCCGCGCTGGTCCACACATCGGCGAGCACGTGCTGGCCGTCGGCGATCAGGGTGAGGGAGACGTAGCGGCGGCCCGTGCGCACCAGATAGAGGCCGAGGGCCAGATTGACGAGGGCGGAGCCGAGGACGATCAGGAGCCCGAGTCCGATCTGATGGACGTCGGACCCTGCCACCAGGCTGCGTACCGCCTCGTAGACGATGAGGATGGAGGCAAAGGCGATGAGGCCCCCTCGAAGGCCGCCGAGAAGAACTCGATCTTCCCGTGCCCGTACGGGTGATTGCGATCGGCGGGGCGCCCGGCGAACAACAGGCCGCCCAGAGCAAACACGGCGGCGAGCACGTTGACAATGGACTCGAGGGCGTCGGACAGCACGGCGGTGGAGCCCGTCATGCGGTACGCCTGGTACTTGGCGGCCAGCATCAGCGTCGCGACCACGAGGGAGAGGAGGGCCGCGCGAAGGCGGATGCGGGCGTCGGCGGCGATGGAAAGCTCGGCGCTCACGTGCCGATTCTACCGCGCGGGCCGGCGCTCCACCGGGGATTGGGGATGACGATCGAGCAACGGGGCGAGGAGCGGGCGAGGAGCATGGTGCCCGCCGTGCCCAGGATGACCAGCCATGACCAGGCAAAGGCGATCACGCCCATCTCGGACAGGACGAGGAGGATCAGGTTCACCACCCCCATGATGACCATGGCCGCCACGTTCGCGTGGTTCGCGCGCAAGTGCGTGATGAGCCCGAGCAGGAAGACACCCAGCAGTGAGCCGAAGGTCACTCCCGCGATCTTGAAGGCGAGCCAGAGAATCTTGTCGAAAAAGGAAAACCCCCAGGCGAGGGCGGCGAGGGCGAGGCCGAAGCCGACCACGGCCAGCCGTGACACCCAGAGATAGTGCTGCTCGCTGCGCCCGGTCACGAGGAGGGGCCGGTAGATGTCGGTGACGAACGAGGCGGAGAGGGAGCCCAAGCGGCGAGTCGATCGACGCGAGCACGATGGCCGTGAGCATGATGCCGCGCAGGATCACCGGCATGGCGGTGCGGATGAAGAAGGGAAAGATCTCGTCGGGCCGGGGCAGGGTGACGCCGGGATGCTGGGCGTAGAAGGTGAAGAGTCCGGCGCCGATGGCGAGATAGAGGAGCAGGGTCACCAGCGTGCCGATGGGCGTGAGAGAGAGCGTGCGCTGGCTCTCCCCTCGCGTCTCCACGGTGAGGAGACGCTGCATCAGGTCGTGATCCGTGCCGAAGGCGGCCATGGAGCCGATGAATCCGTTCAGAATGGCGAGCCAGAAGATATTGGGGTCCGTGAGCACCCGATGCCAGAAATCCGGCGCGCCCGGCGCGGGACCCCAGTTGATGACGCTGAGGCGACCGGCCTCCGCCGCCGTGCCGAGCATGGCGCCCAGCCCCCATCGATCCGCCAGACGAGAAACGCCACGGTGAGGGCGCCCCCACGAGGAAGGTGCCGGCCTGGAAGACATTGGTCCAGATCACGGCCTTGACGCCGCCGAGGGCGATGTAGGCGATGGACACCATGGTGAAGAGGGTGATGGTCGCCCACAGCGGCCAGCCCACGAGCACGGCCACGGCGAGGGCGGCGGCCATCAGCCGCACCCCGAGCCGAGGAGGCGCGTGATGAAGAAGAAGATGGAGCCGGTGACCTGGCTCGCCTGCCCGAACCGGAAGAGGAGGAACTCGTAGATGCGTCGTGCAGTTGTAGCGGTAGAAGGCGGGGATGAAGAGAAAGGCTACGGCGAACTTGGCGAGACTCGATCCCACGAAGAACTGTCCGTACTCCCAGTTCTCGCTGTAGGCGGTGGCGGGCACGGCGATGATGGTGACCGCGCTGATCTCCGTGGCGAGAAAGGAGAGACAGGCGGCCCACCACGGGATGCGGCGGCGCGCGAGGAAGAAATCCTCCGTCCCCTGCTGCTCACGGCTGAACGCGCCGCCGATGATAACCAGCGCGGCCAGCGACGCCGCCAGGATGGCGAAGTCGGGCCACGTCAGCGCAGATTGGACGGACTCGGCCATGGGCTCGCGCCATTATGGCTCAAGCCTCCAGGATTCGCGGAAGACTAGGAGCCGGCCTTCTGCCTCAGCTGCTTCAGCAGCTCGGCGAAGGAGCCGCGCTGGAGGAGACGGTTGAACTGAGCCTTGTAGCTGTTCACGAGGCTGACGCCGTCGACCCGCACATCGTAGACGGCCCACCGATCCTCGACGCGAAAGAGGCGGTACTCGATGCCGATCTCGGCGCCCTTGGGTGTCACGACGCGGGAGAGGACAGACGCTTCGGACCCGTCCACCTGCTCGCTCTCGTACCGGATGGGCTCACCCGCGTACTGCTCGATCTTGCCCATGTACGCGTTGGCGACGAGGTTGGTGAAGAGGCGGACGAACTCCTGCTTCTCGGCCGGCGATACCGTGTCCCAGGTCGGACCCAGCGAGCGCCGGGACATCTCCGGGAAGTCGAAGAGATTCTCGGCCACTTTCCGGATATCGGCCCGTCGCTCCGCGGTGGAGACCTTCTTGATCGCCGAGCCGTCCTGGCCGGCGAAGACCTGATCCACCGCTCCCTTGACTGTTGCCGTCGGCCCGACTGCCGTCGCGGTAGGCTCGGCCGCCGCCAACAGGATTGCCATGACCATCATCAACATAGTCCGTTTCTCCTCTCCAGCGTATCGTCATCATCTATAAGCAGGGCCTAACAGTCTCGCACAGAACGGCGTGGCTTGCGAGGAACGAAATGTCGCTCCGGAGTCGCCCGGCCCGGGGAAAATGCCTCACATGACGCGCACATGGACGGTGGGCGTGGACGCGGGCGGCACGTGGATCCGGGCCATGGCAACCGATGACCGCGGGCGATGCTGGACGGCGAAGGAGCGCGCGCCGGGCGACCTCGCCGCGGCGCTTCGTGCTCTCTGGAGCCGGCGGCGACTCCAACGCGCCAGCGTGGCGCACGTGGTGGTGGCCGCGCGCGGCGTCTGGACCTCCACGGAGCGTCGCGCCACCACCAGACAGCTCCATCAGCTCGGACGGCGCGTCACCGTGGTCTCGGACGTGGAGGCAGCATACCGCGGCGCCATCGGCGAGCGCGCGGGACTCCTCGTTCTCGCGGGCACCGGCTCCATCGTGCTTGCCCGGACCGCGCGGGGTCGCTGGGTCCGCGCCGGTGGTTTGGGTCCCCTCTTCGGCGACGGCGGCTCCGCCTTTGCCCTCGGCCGCGACTGGCTGGCCGCCGCGGATCCATCGCGCGCGCGCCGGCTCGCACGAATGCCGGACGCCGTGGCCCGCATCGCCGCCCTCGCCCCTCGGGTTCTCCGTCTCGCCCGGCGAGGCGACGGACCCGCTCGGCTCGCCGTGGCGCGTGGGACCTCGGCCCTCGCCCTGGGCATCCGTGCCGCCGTACATTCCGCGCACCTGACCAAGCCGACCACGGTGAGCTGGGCGGGCCGTCTCCTCGACGACCGCGCCTATCGCGCGCTGGTCTGGCGGGCGGCAAGCGGGCTCGGCCTGAGCCTGGAACCGATGGCGCCCCGGGCGACCGCGCTCGAGGCCGCCGCGCGGCTCGCGACCAGCTGAGGAACGAGCGTTAGTCGCGTCGCGCCCGCCACCACCACACCGCGGGTCCGGTGAGCGCGGTGGCGACGCCGGCCGCCGTGTTCTTCCAGCCCGCCGTCGCCATGGCGAGGAGCGCCGCGGCCGACGGCAGCGCCGCCGTGAGCCAGAGCCCGAGCGCGCCGCCGCCCACGCGCCAGGGTCGGGCGAGCGCGGGCTCGCGGAGCCGGAGGGCCACGAAGGCCGCCAGCTCCAGGAGCAGCGTGAGGGAGTAGAGCCAGACGTTGAGGACGATCAGCTCCTTGAACGAGGCGAGGGCGAAGAGGCTGTAGACCAGCGCTCGACACGAGCACGGCCGCCCACGGCACGCCGGTCCGCGCGTGGACGGCGGCGAGCCAGCGCGGCAGGTCCCCTGCACCGCGAGGGCATAGGGCAACCGGGAATTCGTGAGCACGAGAGAGAGAAGAGCCCCGCCGATGCCGTGACCGCTCCCGCCACCACCGCGTGCGCGAGCCATGGACCGCCCACGATGGCGGCGGCCACCGGCCATTGCCCCGTCTGCCATCGCTGCCAGTCCCCCGTCGCCGACAGCGTGGCCGCGACGGGCACGATGTTCGTGAGCGCGATGAGGGGCAGTGCCCACCACAGGGCGCGACGATAGGCCGTCTCCGGCCGCTGCGTTTCGCCCAGGACCGTGCTCGGCATGTCCCAGCCCGAGTAGTTCCACATCATGACGGCGATGCCGAGGCCGAGCCCACTCAGGAGCCCCTGCCCCGGCGCGGCGAAGGGAGACCATGGGACAACGTGGGCCCGGGCAACGGCCACGCCGGTGAGAGCCACGATGGGGGCGAGCGCGCCCACGGCGAGGGCGACCGCCCCCAGCCCGTGATGCGCACGCCGGTCAGATTGAGCGCGGTGAGGAGCCAGACGAAGCCGAGGGCGATCGCCCAGCGCTCGACGGCCGTCATCTCCGGGCGCCAGAAGCGCAGGTAGTCGGCGAAGAGCGCGGGATAGACGGCCACGTCAACGAAGCTATTGAGCCAGCTCCACCATCCGACCTGAAAACCCCAGAACGGCCCGAAGGCCCGCCGCACCCAGGTGACGTAGCCGCCCTCCTCGGGAAGCGCGCCCCCATCTCGGCCATGGCGAGGGCGACGGGGAGAGCGACGAGGAGCGGGGTGAGGGCGAGCAAGAGCAAAGTCAGGCCGGGCCCGAAGACGGACACGGCATCCTCGACGCCGTAGGGCCCGCCACTCACGTTGAAGAAAACGACGGCGAGCAGGGGAAGGAAGGACAGGCGTCAGGGGGCCGCCCTCACGCCGACTGGGCGGCGCGGATCAGGTCAGGCAGTCCCTTCAGCCACTCGTCGATCGGCATCTCGGCATCGACGATGATCTCGAGCTTGCCGCTGGGCATCCGGCGCACCCGGCCCTTGCCCGTGCCGAGCGGAATGACCACGTGCTCCCGATGGACGCCCAGGGCGTCGATGACGGCGAAGATCTTGTTGATCTCGTTCATGCCGACCGCGTCGAGCATAGAGCCCTCCCGACGGCATCGTAAGTTGTGGTAGCCTCGCGGTCAATGAGGCGCTGGCTCGTTCTCCTGATCGCGGTGGGCCTGCTCGCGGGGCGGCCGGTTTCCGCTCCCGCCGCCGATGCGCCGCTCGCCGACGCGCACATCCACTACAGCGCCCCCGACTGGAGCGTCTACTCCCCGGATCAGGTCGTGGCCATCCTCGACAAAGCGGGCATCACGCGTGCGCTGGTCTCGAGCACGCCCGACGACGGCACCCTCAAGCTCTACGATCGCGATCCCAAGCGCGTGGTACCCATGCTGCGCCCGTATCGCACGCGCGACGACATGAGCTCGTGGTGGCGCGATCCGTCGATCATCCCCTACCTGGAGCAGCGGCTGACGCGGGGCGTGCACAAGGGCATCGGCGAGTTCCACCTGCACGGCTCGAACAATCGCAATCCCGTGCTGAAGCGCATCACGGAGATCGCGGTGCAGCGCGACCTCTACCTGCAGGCGCACTCGGACGACGCGGCGGTGATCGAGCTCTTCGCCATCGAGCCCAAGGCGAAGATCATCTGGGCTCATGCGGGCATGTCATCGGGCGCGGCAGCGGTGGGCGCGCTCATGGACAAGCAGCCCAATCTCTGGGCCGACCTCTCCTATCGCTACGGCGACGTGGCCCCCGGGGCACGCTGGACCCGGCGTGGCGCGCGCTCCTGATCCGCCACGCCGACCGCTTCATGCTCGGCAGCGACACGTGGACGACGTCGCGCTGGGAGCAGGTGGTGGGCATGGCCGCCGACGCTCGCCGCTTCCTCCAGCAACTCCCCCGACGTCGCGGAAAAGATCGCCTCCAAGAACTTCGAGCGCCTCTTCCCTAGCTCTGTCTGCGTGTAGAGTACAGCACTTCACCCCGTCGTCTCGATCCTGGTCGTTGAATACACGGGCGGGGCTGGGGGCTTCCCTCCCGGACCACCCTGAGTCGCATTCCCCGGGGCCACTCTGGCCCGCCACGAGATCGTGGTTTTCGCCGTTGAGAATCCACGCAGAAGATAGGGGCCCGGGGAGGGAAGCCCCCAACCCCACCCTCACCGCTTACTTCAACAACCCGAACGAACGACTCGAATCTTGGTTCTTCTCGGAAGTCGCGCGGGGAGCTGGATGGGGAGGGGGCAGGTCCGGAGACCCGTATCTTCTGCGTGTACGTCGAAGCCAACAACTACCATATCGTGGCGGGCTTGAGTGGCCACGCGGGATGCGACTCAGCGTGGTCTCCGGACCTGCCCCCTCCCGTCCAGCGTGTAGACGCCGAACCCTAGGAGAGCTTCGGCGGCGACGCGCTCGATCTGGTTCCAGGTTTCGTCTTCGATGGGGATGCCGTCGCGCCGCCGCTCGGCCTCGAGGCGCGCCTCGGGCTCGCCGGGAATCAGGATCTCCTGGCGCCCTGGGCGAGCGGAGCCGACTTGACGAAGGCAAACAGGGAAGCGACCTGGGTGTGGAAGTCCGCGAGGGGCACAAAGCGCTCCACGTCCAGGCACACGATGAGCGTTCCGTTGGCGAAGAGGCCGGGGCCGGGCCCTGCGGGGCCCGTGCCGGAGAGAATGCCGCCGAGAATCTCCACGGCCAGCGACAGGCCGAAGCCCTTGTGCTCGCCCGCCGTGAGCAGCGATCCGACCGGATCTCCGTAGAAGATCTCCGGATCCGTGGCCGGGCGTCCGCCCGCGTCGATGAACCATCCCGGCGGCGCCTGCTGCTTCCGGTTCTTCTTCACGCGCATCTTCCCCTCCGCCACCACGCTCGTGGCGAAATCGAGCACCATGGCGGGGCCGTCCTGACCCGGAATGCCGATGGCGTGGGGTTCGTCCCGAGGCGCCGCGCGGCGCCGCCCCACGGCGCGACGTTGAGTCCGTGCACGGCGTTGACCCACAGCATGCCTACCAGCCCCTGGCGCGCCGCCATCTCCGCATAGTCGGCGAGCCGGCCCACGTGGGTGGTGCGAGACAGTCCGACCGCGGCGAGCCCCGATGCCTTGGCCTTGGCGATCGCCATCTCCGTGCCCCGCCGCGCCACGACCTGACCGAATCCTCGGCCGCCGTCGAGCCGGGCGGTCACCGGCGTCTCCGCCGTGACCGTCACCGGCGACTTCGGGTCGATTCCCCCGTTTTCACTCCGTCCGCGTATTGCGGGATGCGGATGACCCCGTGGGAATCGTGCCCGCGCAGGTTGGCGAGGACGAGGAGGTGGGCGATCCAGGCGGCGTCGCTCGGCGGCGCGCCGAGTCCTTCGAAGATGCGGGTCGCCGTGCTCTCGAGACGGCCGGAATCGATGGTTGGCATGTCCGATACAATACCGCACGATGAAGGACGCGCGCGAGCCCCGCTCCGCCCCGCCCGCCTGGCGATCGCCCGACCTCGAGATCACCATCGGCATCTCCTCCTGCCTGCTCGGGGAAGCCGTCCGTTACGACGGGGGCCATCAGAAGGACTCCTACGTCACCGGCGCGCTTTCGCGCCATTTCACCTGGGTCCCCGTGTGTCCCGGAGATGGAGCTGGGACTGGGTGCCCCCCGCGAGACCATCCGTCTCGTCGGGGACGCGGCGGCGCCGCGGCTCCTCGCCACCCAGAGCGGGACAGACCTGACCGAGGCCATGGACACCTACGCGCGGGGCGCGTGGGCGGGCTGGGCGCGTTCCGGCTCTCCGGCTACATCCTCAAGCGCGCGTCGCCCTCCTGCGGCATGGAACGCGTCAAGGTCTATTCGGAAGCGGGCGTGCCCTCACGAACCGGCCGCGGTCTCTTCGCGCGGCGCCTCATGGAGGAGTATCCGCTCTTGCCCGTGGAGGAAGAGGGGCGCCTGTCCGATCCCCGGCTTCGCGACAACTTCATCACGCGGGTCTTCGCCTACCGGCGGCTGCGCGCGCTCGTGGAGGACGGCGCTCGACCACGGGACATCGTGGCCTTCCACACCGCGCACAAGTTCCTCCTCCTCGCGCACAGTCCGGTCGACTACGCGAAGCTGGGACGGCTCCTCGGCAATCTCAAGAGCCTGCCCCGCGCGGAGTGGCTCGCCCGGTACGAGGCGGGCTTCATGCAGGCGCTCGCCGTCGCGGCTACCCCGCGCAAGCACGTCAACGTGCTCCAGCACATCGTGGGATTTTTCAGGCAGCGGCTCTCTTCCGAAGAGAAGCGGGAGCTCGGCGGTCTCATCAGGACTTCGCCCAGGGCCTGGTGCCGCTGGTGGTGCCCATCACCCTCATCAATCACTACGTGGCCAGGTTCGCCGTGTCCTATATCGCCGACCAGCTCTACCTCTCGCCGCACCCCAAGGAGCTCATGCTCCGCAATCACGTCTAGAGAGCAGGATTCTGTGGTCCACGCGCCCCTCTCCCGTCTCGCGCGCAGAGAGGGCATAAACCTTGCCTAGCCACCCAAACTTTCGTAACCTGAACCGGCGGAGTCGTGAAGCACGCGGACCTCCGCAAACGCGTGACCTCATTGGATCTTTGGCATGAAAGGCCGCCACGACCTGTCGCGTCCGTCCGGCGCCGCGGGCGCCCCGCCGCGCCACTCGCGTGCGGCCCGCGGACCGGCCCGAGACCACTTCCCGTGGGGCTATCTCGCCGCTTTCCTCTTCGGCACCGCGCTCATCTCCACCTTCATCTGGTTCCAGATCGAGGGTGAGCGCCAGACCGCCCTCGCCCAGTGGCAGGCGCGCGTCACCACCATCGCCGAAGGTCGGGCGCGTCTCGTCTCCGACTGGTTCAAGGGCCGCCGCGCCGACGCCGACGTCCTCGCCTCCACGCCCGCCGTTCGCTCGCTCATGCTGGACAGCGGCCGCGCCGCGGACGTTCGCAGTCAGATCGTCACGCAGCTCGATCGCGTTGCCTCGGCCTACGGCTATGCCGGCATCTCGCTCATGGATACGCACGGACAGGTTCTCGCGCGCTCCACGGGCGCCGCCGAGCTGGGACGGGAAAACCCCGAGGCTGCCGTGGGGGCGGCCAAGAGTCGGTCCATGCACGTGGACCTCGTCGAGGAGGCATCGCACCGGTACCTGGTCGTGAGCGTGCCCGTGTTCGCCGACGGCGGGGTCGACCTCGGCGCGGCCGCCCATGGGCGTGGTCTCCTTGCTGATGCGGCCGGAGACTCGCCTCTTCCCGCTCCTGACCGACAACACCGTGCCCACGCGCACCGTCGAGACCTTGCTCTTCCGCACCGACGGGCCCAAGCCCTCCTACGTCTCCCCGCTCAAGGGTGACTCCGCGGGATGGTCGGCGATCGATCGCTCGCTGGAGACCCTGGCGCCCATGGCCCGGCGCGCGGCCAATGGACGGGACACGTTCGGCGAGATGCTCGACTACCGCGCCGCTCCTCGTTCGCGGCGACACGCTGGATCGTGCCCCGGATGGGGGCTCGTGGTCAAGGTCGACCGCGAGGAGGCGCTCGCCGACTTCTATCAGGCGGGGCGGCTCGCCGGCTTCGCCGCGGGCTTCCTCACCCTGGCCCTCGCCGGTCTCCTCTTCAGCCTCTGGCGGCAGGGGCAGCGGGCCACGCTCCTGCGCGAGCAGATCAAGCAGGAGCGCGCCATCTTCAACCTCAAGGGCTACGCGGAGAAGATCGTGGCCTCGGTACCCTCGGGGCTGCTCGTGCTCGCCGCGGATCTCCGCGTGCTCTCCGCCAACCGCTCCTTCCTCGAGTCCTTCTTCCTGCGCCGGGACGACGCCATGGGACGCGGGCTCGAAGAGCTCGTGCGCGCCGAGGGCCTCGCCCGTCGCGCGCGCGAGGTGATGCAATCAGGCCAGGCACAGAGCGACCTGCCCTTCGACTTCTATCTGCCGCATCGTCACGAGACGCGGCCGGTGCGGGTGACCATCACGAGCATCCGCATCGAGGAGCAGGAAGACGCCCGCCTCCTCCTCATCGTGGAGGACCTGTCCGAGGAGGAGCGCCTGCAGGCGGCGCGCAAGGAGTCGGAGAAGCGCTTCCAGGATCTGGTGCAGGGCCTCGACGCCATCGTGTGGGAAGCGGACGCGGCCAGCCTGCGCTTCTCGTTCGTGAGCCAGCGTGCCCAGACCGTGCTCGGCTTCCCCACCGAGCGGTGGCTCGCCGAACCGGATTTCTTCAGCACCCGCATCCATCCCGAGGACCGGGCCAAGGTCGTGGCCACCTGCCGGGCCGCCCTCGCCCGCGGCGAAGATCACGAGCTCGAGTATCGCGCCCTCCGGAGCAACGGCAACGTGGTGTGGCTGCGGGACATCGTGCACGTGGTGCCCCCGCGCCGGGCCGGCCCGGGCAGCTCCGCGGCCTCACCGTGGACCTGACCGAGCTCAAGCGGGCGGACGAGGCGCTGCGGCAGAGCGAAGACCAGCTCCGGCAGGCGCAGAAGATGGACGCGGTGGGCAAGCTGGCCGGGGGCATCGCGCACGACTTCAACAATCTGCTCATGGTCATCCGGGGCGACGGCGATCTCATCCTGCGCCGTCTCGCCTTCGCCCACCCGCTGCGCAAGAACGCCGAGGGCATTCGCGAAGCCGCCGATCAGGCGGCCACTCTCACGCGCCAGCTCCTCGCCTTCAGCCGCAAGCAGGTGCTCGCCCCCAGGGTGCTCGACCTCAACAGCATCGTGTCGGGCATGCAGACGATGATCCAGCGACTGATCGGCGAGACCATCAACCTGGTCACCGTCCCGGAGCCCGCGCTGGGGCGCATCAAGGCCGACCCGGGCCAGATCGAGCAGGTCATCATGAATCTCGCCGTCAATGCCCGCGACGCCATGCCCGATGGGGGCCGGCTCGTCGTACGCACCGCCAATGTGCGGGCGGGCGAGGCGCCGGGATTGCCGGAGCGGCCCGCCCGCCCGCGGGGCCCCACGTGCTCCTCGAGGTCACGGACAGCGGCACGGGGATGGACGCGGCGACGCAGGCGCACCTCTTCGAGCCCTTCTTCACCACCAAGGAGCCGGGCAAGGGCACGGGCCTCGGACTGAGCACGGTGTACGGCATCGTCGAGCAGAGCGGCGGGTCCGTCACCGTGGAAACCGGAGTGGGCCGCGGGACGACCTTCCGGATCTACCTGCCCCAGGTGGAAACACCGGCCACCGCCCCGCCGCCGCGCCGTTCCACTCCGACGGCCGTGCCGCCCGTCCCGCCGAAGCCTTCGCTCCGGCGCCCACGGCCGCCGTGCCCCTGAGACCGCCCGCTCCCGTCGAACCGGCGCCCCGCCGACCCGAGCCGGCCCATGCCGCGACACCGCTCGAGCCCGCCCTCGTGTCCGAGACGCCACCCGTGCGCACGGAGACCATCCTGCTCGTCGAGGACGCGCTGCGCGTCCGGCGCGGTGGTGCGGGAGATCCTCGGAGATGAACGGCTACCACGTGCTCGAGGCGCGCCACGGCGCGGAGGCCATCGACATCAGCGAGCGCCATCGCGGACCCATCCAGCTCATGGTCACCGACGTGGTGATGCCGCAGATGAGCGGCCGCGAGCTCGCCCAGCGGCTCCAGCCGGTGCGGCCCGACATGCGGGTGCTCTACATGTCCGGCTACACCGACGACGCCATCGTGCGTCACGGTGTGCTCGGCGCGGGCATCGCCTTTCTTTCCAAGCCGTTCACCCCCGATGCCCTCGCCCTCAAAGTCCGAGAAGTGCTCGAGGCACCGCCGCGGCCCGCCGAGCAAGTGGCCGGCTACGGCGGCCGCGCCGCGCCGACCGTCGGCGCGGCCACCGGGCCACTCGGGCCGCGCGCGGAAGACCTGGGCCCGGGCCGCCGCTCGCACGTCTAGCGGCCACCTCAAGGTCCCACGCCATGCCCGCCCGTCCGCTCCGCGTACTGATCGCCAAGGTCGGCCTCGATGGCCATGACCGCGGGGCCAAGGTGGTGGCGCGCTGCCTGCGCGACGCGGGCATGGAGGTCGTGTACACGGGCCTCCATCGCACTCCCGAAGAAGTGGTGGCGGCCGCCGTGCAGGAAGACGTGGACGTGCTCGGCGTGAGCCTGCTCTCCGGCGCTCACATGACCCTGGTCCCCAAGGTCCTCGAGCTCATGCGCCGGGCGCGGGCCGACGACGTCCGCCTCGTGGTGGGCGGCGTGGTGCCCGACGAGGACATGCCCGAGCTCCGGGCCCTCGGCGTGAGCGACGTCATCCTCCAGGACACACCACCCGACGAGATCGTGGCCCGGGTTCGCGCCCTCGCGCCCATCCCGCAGGCCGGCTGACCCGCTCCCGCGCCCCATGCCCACTTTCGATTCCGATCGCATCCGGCGCACGCGCGGCGTGGATCTCTCCGTGTGGCCGCCCCGCTACGATGCCACGCACATCCCCGCCCTCAACGATCCGTGCTGGCTGCCCGAGATCGAATGCGCGCCGCCCGCTGCGCGCGACGCGCTCATCCTGGCCAAGCTGCGCGAGCAGCTGCGATACGCGTGGGAGCGCTGCCCGTTCTATCGCGCGAAGTGGGAAGCGGCGGGGGTGTCGCCGGAAACCCTGGTGACCCTCGCCGATCTCGCCGCCTTCCCGGTGGTGGACAAGGCCGAGCTGCGCGCGGCGCAGGCCGCGCATCCACCATTTGGCGACTACCTGGGGATCGAGCCCGGCGAGGTGGCGCGCATCCACGGCACGAGCGGCACCACGGGACGGCCCACCGTGTTCGGCGTGGGGGCGGACGACTGGACGCGCATCGGCGAGGCGCACGCCCGCATCCTGTGGGGCGCGGGCATTCGCCCGGACGATCGCGTCATGATCTGCTCCTTCTTCAGCCTCTACATGGGCTCGTGGGGCGCCCTCGCCGGCGTGGAGCGTCTGGGCGCGACGGCGTTTCCCTTCGGGGCCGGGGCGGCGGGACAGACCTCTGGCCGCGGTGAGCTGGGCGCGCGAGCTCAGGCCCACCGCTTTCTACGGCACGCCCTCCTACGCCCTGCACTTCGCGGAGACGGCGCGGCGCGATGGCGTCGATCCGCGCAGCCTGGGCTTGCGGATCCTGTTCTTCTCGGGCGAGCCGGGCGCGGGCATCCCCGCCACCAAGCGCCTGATCGAGGAGACGTTCGGCGGAATCTGCGTCGACATGGGCAGCATGGCCGAGATGAGCCCGTGGATGACGAACGCCGAGTGCCGGCATCGCACGGGCATACATCTCTGGCAGGATCTCGTGTACACGCAGGTCTGCGATCCCGAGACCTTCGAGCCTCTCCCCTACGGCGCGGAGGGCACGCCGGTCTATACCCACCTCGAGCGCACCTCGCAGCCCATGATCCGGCTCGTGTCGGGCGACCGCGCGCGGTGGACGGACGCGCCCTGCCCCTGCGGCCGGACCTATCCCCGCCTTCCCGACGGGCTCTACGGCCGCTTCGATGACATGATCGTCGTGCGCGGAGAGAACATCTATCCGAGCGCCATCGAGGACACCCTGCGCGCCGTCGAAGGCTTCGGCGGCGAGTTCCGGGTGATCGTGTCGCGGCGGGAGACCATGGACGAGCTGCTCGTGCGCGCGGAGGCCGCCGCCCACCTGACGGAGGCGCCTGCCCTCGAGGCCCTGCGCGTCCGGATGCGCGAGCGGCTGCGCGCGCGTCTCGGCGTGCATCCCATCGTGGAGATCGTCCCCCAGGGCACCATGCCGCGCACGGAATTCAAGGCCCGGCGGGTCATCGACGATCGCGATCTCTACCGTCACGCTCTCGACCAGAAGGAGCCTTGACATGTTCGATCGCGAAGAGATCGCGAGGGCGGCCGCCTTGCGCGCGGCGTGGGAGGCGGGGAGCTTCGGGCCTTCCTCGATCGCCAGCCCGAATCGCGCCCGGAGTACCGCACGCTGTCCGGGCTACCCTCCGGCGCGTGTATACCGCGGAAGATCTCGCCGAGCTCCGCCAGGAGGATCTGGGACTGCCCGGCCAGTATCCGTATACGCGCGGTCCCTATCCCACCATGTACCGCGGGCGGCTGTGGACGATGCGCCAGATCGCGGGCTTCGGCACGGGCGAGGACACCAACGGACGCTTCCGTTATCTCATCGAGCAGGGGCAGACGGGGCTGTCCGTGGACTTCGACATGCCGACCTTGATGGGCTACGACTCGGACGACCCGCGCTCCCTGGGCGAGGTGGGACGCGAAGGGGTGGCCGTGGACACCCTCGACGACGTGGAGGCTCTCTTCAACGGGGTGGACCTCGAGACGATCTCCGTCTCCATGACCATCAATCCCACCGCGTGGATCCTCCTCGCCATGTACGTGGCCCTCGCCCAGAGCCGGGGCTTCGATCTCAACCGCCTCTCCGGTACCGTGCAGGCGGACATCCTCAAGGAATACATCGCCCAGAAGGAATGGATATTCCCCATCCGGCCCTCCATGCGGATCATGCGCGACATGATCGTGTGGTCGGCGCGGAACATGGCGCGCTACAACCCCATCAACATCAGCGGCTACCACATCTCCGAGGCGGGGGCGACGTCGGTGCAGGAGGTGAGCTTCACCATGGCCAACGCCATCGCCTACGTGGAGGAGGTCACGCGGGCCGGCGTTCCCGTGGACGAGTTCGCGCCGCGCCTCGCTTTCTACTTCGTGGCCCAGAACGATTTCTTCGAGGAGATCGCCAAGTTCCGGGCGGCCCGGCGCATCTACGCCCGCATCATGAAGGAGCGCTTCGGCGCGCGGAAGCCCGAGTCCATGCGCCTGCGCTTCCACTGCCAGACGGCGGCGGCCACCCTCACCCGCGCCCAGCCCATGAACAACGTGGTGCGTACCGCCCTCCAGGCACTGTCCGCGGTGCTGGGCGGCGCGCAGTCGCTCCACACCAACGGGCTCGACGAGGCCTATGCCATTCCTTCCGAGGAGGCGATGAAGCTCGCCCTGCGCACGCAGCAGATCATCGCCGAGGAAAGCCGGGTGGCCAGTGTCATCGATCCCCTCGGCGGCTCCTACTTCGTGGAGTCGCTGACCAACGAGATCGAGCGCCGCGTGTTCGAGACCCTCGCCAAGGTGGACGCGCTCGGCGGAACCATCAAGGCGGTGGAGGAAGGCTATTTCCAGAAGGAGATCGCCGACTCCGCCTATGATACGGCCCGGCGGCGCGCCTCCGGCGAGCAGCCTCTCATCGGCGTGAACCGCTTCATCGAGCCGGCCGCGCCGGTGCCCGTGCCCATCCACAAGGTGGACGCCGCGGTGGAGACGCGCCAGGTCGCCCGGCTTCAAGAGGTTCGCCGGCGCCGCGATGGCGCCCGCGTGCAGGCGCTGCTCGACCAGCTCGCCGCCGAAGCGCGCAATCCCGACGCCAACCTGATGCCCCTCACCATCGAGGCGGTCAAGGCGCGGGCCACCCTGGGTGAGATCGTCGCTCGACTGCGTGCCGTCTTCGGCGCCTATGTGGAAAAGCCGGTCTTCTAAACCCGAGGGTTCGGCGGCGACTCCCGAGAGGACTGGCGCCCCGACCTGAGGCGGAGGGCCCCACGCCCGAAGCTGGCAAAATCGTCGCGCACTTTCTTCCCGCTCACGATGACGAGACGGACATGGCGCGCAGGAACACCGGCTCGGCGAGGACGCGGCCGGCCCCCAGCACCGCGCATCGCGACGGATCCTCGCTCACCCTCACGGGCAGATGCGTCACCGTGCGCAGCTCCGACGCGAGCCCCGTCAAGAGAGCGCTGCCGCCCGTGAGGACGATGCCGGAATCGAGGACGTCGGCGGCCAGCTCCGGTGGAATCTGCTCCAGGCACGAGCGCACGGCCTCCAGCACCGCCGCCATCGACTCGTGCAGCGCCTCGCGCAGCTCCTGAATCGAGACGCTGATGGTCTTGGGCAGACCATTGATGAGATTTCGTCCCTTCACCTCTCGCACGAGGGACGCGTCATCGGCTCCCCGCACCGACTGAAGCATCGACCCCACGGCCACCTTGAGCTCTTCCGCCTGAAGGGGTCCGATGAGGAGACTGTGACCCTTTCTGACGTGCTGGGCGACGGCCTCGTCGAGATCGTCGCCGCCGAACCGTCTGGATTCGCAGCCCACGATTCCCGAGAGCGACATCACCGCGACCTCGGTGGTGCCGCCGCCGATGTTGACGATGGCATGAGCGCCCGGCTCCGACACGGGAAGGCCGGCACCGAGGGCGGCCGCCACCGGCTCCTCGATCAGGTAGACCTTGCGCGCGCCCACGCTGCGGCCGAGCTCCTCCACCGCTCGCTTCTCCACCTGCGTCGTCCCGTACGGGACGACCACGGAGAGCCGGGGCTGCCGCACGTGCCATCGTCCCACCACGCCCCTGATGAAATGCCCGAGCATGTGACGGGCCGCATTCACGTCGGCGATCACGCCGCGGCGAAGCGGGGTGATGACCTGCACACTCTCCGGCACGCGGCCGATCATGGCCTTGGCCTTCCCACCCGCGGCCAGCACGGCATTGCCCTGCATGGCGATGACCGACGGCTCATCGAGGGCCACCCCACGCCCGGTACGTAGACCCTGGTATTCGAGGTACCCAGGTCTACGGCCAGGTCGATAGCGCCCAGATGAGAGGGGCTCAAGGCTCGCGGCAACCGTCGCCGGGTCTTCCGTGACAACACGCCGCCATAGACTCCGCGTACAAGCAACCCGCGTGCCTGTTCGCGAAGAGCCGCTCCCCGGCCTGAATCCGCCCATCTCGCCGCACGCCCGGCGCGCACGGAGACATCAGCGAAAGAACTACACGGCGCTCTTACGCGTCCCGCTAGTAGTTCTTACACGCCGCTAGCTCGCGAGCCAGGCCGGCGCCACGCCGAGGCGCCGCAGGGTCCGCGCCACTCGCTCGGGTGTGCCGAGATCACACCACGTCAGATCCGGAACCTTGGAGACAACAAGGGGCAACGATTCGTTCTCGAGCACGGAGCGCGAGAAGTTCGCGGTGGGCGCGAGCATGCAGGCCTGACGGATGGCCCACGGCTCGTGCTGAGTGCCGAGGAAGAGCTCCATGCGGCTCAAGCGATCGTGCAAGAGAGGGACGCAGCGGCGTCCGGCCTCGACGAGGGCCACCGCTCTGGACGCGAAGACGAACATGTTCCACAGGTAGCCGGCCTGGAAGAGAACCTCCGCCTCCGCCTGGGGCGGCTTCTCTACGAAGCGGCGGATCTCCTGCAGGGGACCTCGCGGCGTCCACGCCACGGTTTCCCCGGCTCGATCCAGCCGTATTCCGGCTCGGCGTCCGTGGCCTCCGCCCCGAGCACGATCATGGACTCCGGACGCTGGCGGACGGCCCGCGCCACGTCGGCCACGTGGCACATGAACGCGGATTCCTCGAGGATGAAGTGATCGGAGGGAAAGACCGCGATGGCGGCCTCGGCATCCCGCGCCTTGATCCAGTGGGCGGGCAGGAGCACGCCCGCCGCGGTGCCCCGATCATAGGGCTGGGCAAGGACATGGGGCCTCGGCGCACCACGGAGCTCCGCCTCCACGAAGTGGGCATGGCTGGCCAGCGTCACCACCACCGTCCGCTCCGGAGGAACGAGCAGACCTACCCGATCCAGCGTTTGCCGGAGCAGGGAGCGCGCGCCCACCACGGCTGCGAATTGCTTCGGGCGCTCGTCCCCGTACAGATGACGGGTGAGCGGGCGCAGGCGCAAGCCCTCACCCCCGCGAGGATGACGGCCCAGAGATTTCCCTTCTGCGGTGGCTCGATACCGACGGGAAGCGACGACGGTGCGACGAGGACGGACCCGTTCATACACTCCTCCTAAAGGATTCACATCGCGTTACCCACTCGTGCTCGGGGAAGACCACGGCGATCCCGAGCGGCTCCGAGAAGATGCGACGAGGACCCGACCGGCCGGACGATGGCGGGAGCGGGCTTTGCGCCCGCACCCCGGCGTCACGTCAGGAGGTCAGGCGGATCTTAGAGGGACGGGGGCTGCGGGTATCGTCGGGACGGAGGAGCCGCGGCGGCAGATCGCTGGGCTCGAGACTGACCACGGCCGCCGCGACGAGCGGGGCGCGCTGGAAGATGCGCGGAGATGAGTCCGGCACGGCGCCGCTCAGGGAGACGATGAGATCGATCACGTCATCGAAATCGGCCTCGTCGTAGAGGCCGGGGCGCCACGTCTCATCGGGCGGGCTCGCGTGAGCGAACGCCACGAGGGTGAGCAACGCCCCGCCGAGTAACGGAACGAGAGCGAAACGGCATCGCATGCGTGAGAGGCTACGCTCTGATCCGCCTCCGCGCAAGTAAAGTTCGTGTGACATGTGAAGGAGTGTGAAGACAGCGGCGGCTACTTCGACGTCCAGGTCCCCGTGAGCTCGTCGTATCGGGTCAACGTCGACTCGTTCGAGTTCGTGGAAGGCACCAACTGAGGGAGACGCGCGGGCACGGGGCGACGTCGCCGACGATGGGCGCCCTGTGCCCGCGGACTATTCCGCGGCTACCTGATCCTCGCCCACCCAGGCCATGAGCAGCGTATAGCTCACCGCGAGCACCACCGGGCCCACGAAGAGGCCGATGACGCCGAAGGCGAGGATGCCGCCGAGCACGCCGGCAAAGACGAGGAGGAGGGGGAGGTCGGCGCCCTTCTTGATGAGGATGGGCCGGATGAAATTGTCGAGGGTGCCCGTGATCACGGACCACACCACCATCACGGTGCCCCACAGCGTCTGGTCCTGCCAGAACAGCCAGATCACCGCGCCTACCATCACCGGCATCGCCCCGATCTGCGCGACGCCGAGCAGGAACATGACGGCGGTGAGGACCACGGCATGCGGCACCCCGGCCACCACCAGACCGAGGCCGCCCACCAGGGACTGCACGAGCGCGGTGACCACGATGCCGAGGGCAATGGCGCGTATCGCCTGGCCCGAGAGACGGGCCGCGCGCTCGCCGTCCACGCTCGCGAGACGGCGCGCAAAGACGAGGACCCACTCCGCGGCCGCTTCGCCTTTGGCATAGAGGACCGCGGAGATGGCCAGGGTCAGCAGGAGCTGGACGAACAGTGCGACGAAGCTTCCCGCCTGACCGAGGAGCCAGCCGCCGATCGCCGCGAGATGCGGGTGATGCTGGCGGCCAGCTCTTCTGGAGGCGTGGATGCGATACCGTTCCACCACGTGGCGATGCGGGCACCGACGAGCGGGACATCGCCCACCCAGGAAGGCGCCTGAGGCACCGAGACATGGGTCAGCGACTTCGTCCACCCCGCGATCTCGTCGGCGCGATCGATGAGCGCCGTCACCGCGAGCGCGATGGGCCCCAGAATGATGGCGAGCATGACCGCGGTCATGATCGCCACCGCGAAGCTGCGCCGGCCGCCGAGGCGCCGCTCGACCCACCGCATCTCCGGCCAGGTCGCCACCACGATCATGACGGCCCAGATCACCGCGGGCAGAAACGGCTTGAGCACCCAGAAGCTCGCCGCAATCAAACCGCCGATCGCCACTACCGCGAAGAGAATCCGCGTTATGTCCCAGGGCAGCGCCGTGTCTTTCATGAGGCGCCTATCTTAGCGGAAAACGCCGCCCCGCGGTGGGCGGCCGTCAGCATGGGCGCTAGGCGGGCGCTGCCATCGCCGGTACACTGGCCGCGCGCGGGCGGGCCGCCCGCAGCATCGAGGAAAGAGGACGACACCCATGACGCCCACTCCGTTCCGCATCAACGTCCCCGAGGCGACCCTGAGCGATCTCCGCGAGCGGCTCCGCCGCACGCGCTTCCCGGATCAGGCGCCGGGCGACCCGTGGGCCTTCGGGGCCGACCTCGCCTATGTGACAGAGCTCTGCGCGTACTGGCGCGACCACTATGACTGGCGAAAGCACGAGGCCATGCTCAACGGCTTCCCGCAATTCACCGCACCCGTGGCGGGTATCGATCTTCACTTCATCCACGCAGAGGGCCGCGGGCCGGCCCCTCTCCCTCTCCTCCTCTCCCACGGCTGGCCGGGGTCGGTCTGGGAGTTTCACAAGATCATCCCCATGCTCACCGATCCCGCGCGCTTCGGCGGCGACCCGCGCGATGCGTTCACCGTGGTGGCGCCCTCGCTCCCCGGCTACGGCTTCTCCTTCGCGCCCGGCCAGCCGCGCTTCGGCATCACGGAGATCGCCGACGCCTTCGCCACCCTCATGACCGATGTCCTCGGCTATCGGCGCTTCGCCGCGCAGGGCGGAGACTGGGGCGGCTTCATCACCTCGCGTCTCGGGCTCGCCTACCCCGATCGCCTGGCCGGCATCCACGTGAACCTGCTCTCGCTCCGCCGCGATCTCCCTCGTCCCGCCGAACCCGACACCGGAAGAGCGCGCCTACATCGACGATCTGGGCACGTGGCTCCGCGAGGAGACGGGCTACCAGTGGATCCAGGGCACCAAGCCGCAGACGCTCGCCTACGGCCTCACCGACTCCCCGGCCGGCCTCGCCGCGTGGATCGTGGAAAAGTTCAGGACGTGGAGCGACTGCGGAGGCGACGTCGAGCGCAGCTTCTCCAAGGACGAGCTCCTCACCAACATCACGCTGTACTGGGTCACCGCGGCCATCAACTCGTCCTTCTGGCCCTACTACGCGCGCTATCACGCCCCGTGGCCGATCGGCGACGGCCAGCGCATCGAGGTGCCCACCGCCTACGCCGCGTTCCCGAAAGAGATCGTGCGGCCCCCGCGCGCGTGGGCCGAGCGCGTCTACAACATCCGCCGCTGGACGGTCATGCCCTCCGGCGGCCACTTCGCCGCCCTCGAGGAGCCGCGGGCCCTCGTCGACGACCTGCGCGCTTTCTTCCGCGACCTTCGTTGATGGAGGCCACCATGAAGCTCGGATTCTCTCTGCCCATGGCCGGCGCCTGGGCCACCCCCGACAACCAGGTCCTGATCGCCCAGCGCGCCGAGACGCTCGGCTACCACTCGCTCTGGGTGTTCCAGCGATTGCTCTACGCCATGAAGCCGCAGAACGACTACCCGCCCCTGCCCGGGCAGCCCTGGCCGAAACCCTTCGAGCGGGTGATGGACCCGCTCATCTCCCTCGCCTTCGTGGCCGGCGTGACCTCGCGCATCCGGCTCGGCACGAGCGTGCTCATCATGCCGTACTACACGCCCGTGCTGCTCGCCAAGCAGCTCGCCACCCTCGACGTCGTCTCGCGCGGCCGCCTCGACGTGGGGCTCGGCCTCGGGTGGTCCATGGACGAGTTCGAGGCGGTGGGCGTGCCCTACGCGGGGCGCGGCAAGCGCGGCGATGAGTTCCTGCGCTGCCTCAAGGCGATCTGGACGGAGGATCCCGTGGAGTTCGCGGGCGAGTTCTATCGCGTGCCGCGCGCCCGCGTGGAGCCACGGCCCGTGCAGACGCCGCATCCTCCCATCACCATCGGCGGCTATGGGCCCACCGTCGTCCGGCGGGCCGTCACCTACGACGGCTTCAACGGCGGCAATGTGCCGCTCCAGCAGGTCGCTCCCCTCGTGGCCGAGATCAAAACGGCGGCCACGAAAGCGGGCCGCGATCCGGCCACCCTCCACATCGTCTCGCGCGGCAGCTTCCAGCTCCATGCGAGCGCGCAGGGCAAGGACCGGCGCCCGCTCTGGGGCACTCTGGAGGAGATCCGGGAGGACATCGGACGCTATGCCGAGGCGGGATTGACCGAGCTCTTCCTCGAGGCCAACTTCGATCCGCGCGGCGTCAGCCTCGAGCGGACGCTGGAGGTGATGGAGGCCATGGCCCCCGGCCAGCGCCCCGCCCGGCCCTAGGTGGACGGGAGCAGTCGCGCGGCCGCCTCTTCGCCCGAGCGGACGCAGTCGGCGATGCCCACGCCGCGATAGGCGCCGCCGGCCAGGGCGAGGCCGGGGTGAGCGCGCAGGCATCCCTCGATGGCCTCCACGCGGGCGAGATGGCCCACGTGGTACTGCGGCATGGCCTTGGGATAGCGGCTCACCCGGCTCATGAGGGGCGGGGCCTGTATCCCCAGGAGCTCGCCGAGCTCGGCGCGGGCCACCCGGGTCAGTGTCTCGTCGTCGCCCGTGAGCGCCGTCTCGTTCAGCGCGCCGCCCACGAACACCCGCAGGAGGGCGAAGCCGTCCGGCGCGCGCCCCGGATACTTCACGCTCGAGAAGGTGCAGGCGATGATGGGGCGCCGCTCCACCTGGGGCACCACGAAGCCGAAACCGTCGAGCGGGTGCGGGATATCGGCGCGGCGCCAGCCCAGCGTCACCGTGGCCGACGAGGCATAGGGAATGTCGTCGAGCAGGTGGCTCAACGCGGGATCGGTGTAGCGAAGCATGCGCCCGGCCTGATACGACTCCGTGGCGATGATCACCGCGTCGGCCACCGCGGCGGAGCCATCGGCCATGCCCACCCGCCAGCCCGCACCCTCGCGGGTGACGCTGGCCACGCGCTCCTTGAGGCGGACGGCGTCGGAGGGCAGCCGGGAGGCGAGGGCAGCTACCAACTCCTCCATGCCCTCCGCGAACGTGACGAAGAGAGACCAGCGGGCGCCGCTCACTCCTTTGGCCTCGAGGGGCGCCCGCCGGCTTGCCCGCCACAGCCCGAGGATGAGGCTCCGCTCCCTGCGCTCGACTTCCATGAAGCGCGGCATGGTGGCGGCGAGGGAGAGCACGTCGGGATCGGCGGTGTAGATCCCGGCCACCAGGGGCTGCGCCACCCGCTCGAGCGCTTCCCTGCCCAGCCGGCGCGACACGAATCCCCCAGGCCTCGTCAGGATCGCCGCCGCGCGGGAGCACGAGGTCCATGGCCATCCTGAGCTTGCCCGGCCACGAGAAGAGCCCGGAGCGGACGAAGGGTCCGAGCCGGGTCGGGGCGAGGAGCTGAAAGCCGTCGGGGAGCGGATGCAGCCGGCCGCGGAAGACCACGTAGGTGCGCCGGAAGCGGTCGTCGGTACGGATCAGCCGATGCTCGATGCCGAGACGCTGGCAGAGGGCGAGCGCCCACGGCTTCTCGGAGAGGAAGGAGTCGGGGCCGCCCTCGACGAGAAAGCCCTCGTGGCGCTCGGTCTGGATGGTGCCCCCGATCCGGTCCCCGGCCTCGAAGAGCGACAGGTCGAGCGTGAGGCCGCGCGCCCGCGCGATCTCGAGGGCGCGATGGGCGGCGGCCAGTCCCGCCACGCCACCGCCCACCACCGCCAGCTTCACGCCGCCCCTCGCTCCACGAGATCGGCGAGCATGGCGATGAAGGCGGGGTGATCGTTGGCCGTCTGCGCCCGATGAAAGCGCACCCCGAGCTCGGCGGCCACTCGCCCGTGCCTCCACGTCGAGATCGTAGAGGACCTCGACGTGGTCGCACACGAAGCCGATGGGAACGGCCACCGCGTCCTCGATGTCGGTGTCGGGGAGGCTGCGCAGCACATCGCCGATATCGGGCGTGAGCCAGGGATCGTCGGGCTGGCCGCTCCGGCTCTGATAGGCGATCTGCCAGCGCCCGTGTCCGAGACGCCCGGCGATGACTCGCGCGGCCGCCTCGAGCTGGCGCGCATACGGCGAGTCCTTGGCCATGGCCACGGGAACGCTGTGCGCGGTGAAGACGAGCAGGGCATCGGCCCGCTTGGCTGACGGCACCTGCTCGAGCGCGTCCATGGCCCGGGCCACCATGGCCTCGATGAAGAGCGGATGATCGGACCACGGCGGCGCGTACACCACCTCGGGGGCGCCCGCGCCGACCTCGCCGCGCGCGGTGGCCACATCGGCCACGTAGCGCTCCCACGAGGCCTCGACCTGGAAAGAGGAGAGGATGATTCCGAGCGCGCGACGGTGGCCGCGCGCCCCCATCTCCGCGAGCGTCTCGCGGAGAAACGGATGCCAGTTCCTCAGCCCCACGTACACCGGCGTGGTCACGCCACCTCGCCGCAGCGCCCGGCGCAGCCCGTCCGCCTGCCGCAGGGTCAGCTCGTTCAGAGGAGAGCGGCCGCCGATCAGCTCGTAGTGGTGCGCCACCTCGTCGATGCGATCGGCGGGAATGCGGCGGCCCGTGGTCACGATCTGGAGGAAAGGCCGTATGTCCTCGGGCTTCTCCGGCCCTCCGAAGGCGATCAGGAGGACGGAGTCGCAGGTCATCGCGACGAGAGCTCGTGCACGATGTCGACGAGGGCCTTGACGTTTTCCACCGGCGTCTCCTGGTGGACACCGTGGCCGAGGTTGAAGATGTGGCCGGGACGGCCCGCGGCTCCGTCGAGAATGGCCTGGGCCGCCCGCCGGATGTCGCGGGGGCCCGACAGGAGCACCGCGGGGTCGAGATTCCCCTGCACCGCCACGTCGTGGCCGAGCCGCTCCCACGTCGGCCCCAGCTCCACCCGCCAGTCGAGGCCGATGACGTCGCCGCCCGCTTCCTTCATGGAGGGCAGCAGGGTGGAGGTGCCCACGCCGAAGTGGATGGCGGGCACCTCCGGGGTCAGGCGCGTGATCACACTCCGGCTGTGGGGGAGCACGAACTCGCGATAGTCGGCGGGCGACAGCGTGCCCACCCAGGAATCGAAGAGCTGGACGGCCTGCGCGCCCGCCGCGATCTGGCCGTTCAGATAGGCCGCGGTGATCTCGGCCAGCCGTCCGAGCAGCGCGTGCCACGCTCGCGCTCCGCGCGCATGAAGCGCTTGGTGAGGAGGAACTCGCGGGAGGCGCCGCCCTCGATGAGATAGGAGGCGAGGGTGAAGGGCGCGCCCGCGAAGCCGATGAGGGGCACGCGATCGGCGAGCGCCTTGCGCACGCCGGCGACCGTCTCGAAGACGAAGCCCACCGCGTCGTCCACCGCCACCGCGGGAAGCCGCGCCACGTCGGCCGCGCTCCGCACCGGGCGCTGGATGTGGGGACCGCCGCCCTTGGTGAACTCGAGGCCGACGCCGAGCGGCTCGAGGACGAGGAGGATATCGGCGAAGAGAATGGCCGCGTCCACCCCGAGGCGCTCCACGGGCTGGAGCGTCACCTCCGCCGCCGCCTGGGGATTCTTGCACAGCTCGAGAAATCCCCAGCGCTCGCGCATGGCCCGGTACTCGGCCATGTAGCGGCCCGCCTGACGCATGAGCCAGATCGGAGTGAAAGCGGTCGGGCGCCGCCGGCACGCATCGAGGAACACCGAGTGCGCGGCCATCGCGCCGAGGGTACAGGACCGCCTCTGGCGCAGTCAAGAAAGGCGGCGTAGAATGCGGCGTCGGTGCGCCGTCCGTACCTGTCGCGCGCGATCCTGATCGTCACCCTTGGGAGGAGCCTCCGATGCCCTTCACCTCCGGCAAGCAAGCCTTCCTCGAAATCCTCAAGCAGGAAGGCGTCGAGATCATGTTCGGCAATCCCGGCACCACCGAGCTGCCTCTCATGGACGGCCTCGCCCGCGAGCCGGGCATCCGCTACATCCTCGCCCTGCAGGAATCGGTGGCCATCGCCATGGCCGATGGGTACGCGCAGGCCAGCGGCAAGATCGCCGCCGTCAACGTGCACACCTCGCCCGGGCTCGGCAATGCCATGGGCATGCTCTACGACGCGATGAAGGCGGGCTCGCCGCTCCTCCTCACCGCCGGTCAGCACGACCAGGCCATGAATCTCACCGAGCCGATCCTCTGGTCGGATCTGCCGCCGGTGGCCCGCCCCTACGTGAAGTGGTCGCACGAGATCACGCGGCTCGACGATCTGCCGCGCGCCGTGCGCCGCGCCGTCAAGACGGCCCGCGCCCATCCCACCGGCCCCGTGTTCATCTCGCTGCCCGTGGACGTGCTCAACGCCGAGCGCCAGATCGATCTGCTCGAGACCACCCGCATCGCTCCGCGCATTCGCGGCGACAAGGCGGCCATCGAGGCCGCCGCCGATCTCCTCGTGAAAGCCCAGCGGCCCGTCGTCATCGCGGGCGACGCCGTCGCGCACGGGGACGGGATCGCCGAGATGGTGGAGGTGGCCGAGCTCCTCGGCGCGCCCGGTCTACGCGGAGTGCGTGCCCTCGACCTGCTCCTTCCCCTTCACGCATCCGCTGTACGCGGGGCCTTCCCGCGCCTCGGCCCGCCCATCCGCGCCCTCCTCATGAAGCATGATCTGCTCTTCAGCGTGGGCGGCGACATCTTCACCCTCTCCCTGCCTTCCGACGTCGAGCCCATGCCGGAAGGCCTTCCCCTCATTCACATGGATCTCGACCCGTGGGAGATCGGCAAGAACTATCCCGCCAAGGTGGCCATCCAGGGTGATCCGAAGGCCACCTTGCCCGATCTCGCGGAGGCGCTGCGCCGCCGGCTCTCGCCCGACGCGCTCAAATCCGCCAAGGCGCGCACCGCGGAGCTCGGCAAGGCGCGCGAGGCGCGAATCGCCGATCTTCGCAAGCGCGCGCAGGCGGAAGGCCAGCTCACCCCGATCACCCCGCTCTCTCTCGTGGCCGGCGGTGGCCGACGCGGTGCCCGACGAGGCCATCGTGGTGGACGAGAGCATCTCCTCGGGCGGCGGCCTGCGCGACCTGCTCAAGTCCAGCGACTCCAAGAGCTTCTTCGGCCTGCGCGGCGGAGGCATCGGCTGGGGACTGCCGGCCGCCCTCGGTATCAAGCTCGCGCAGCCCACGCGCCCCGTGGTCGCCCTCGTGGGCGACGGCAGCGCCATGTACACCATCCAGTCGCTGTGGACCGCCTCCCACGATTCCATCGCCGTGGTCTACGTGATCTTCAACAATGCCTCGTACCGCATCCTCAAGCAGCGGACGCTCGCCCTCAAGGGCTTCTCGGCCGAGGACGACAAGTACGTGGCCATGGATCTCGTCAATCCGCGCCTCGACTACGTGGGCCTCGCCAAGTCGATGGGCGTGGCGGGCGAGCTGGTGGAAAAATCGGCCGACGTGGGGCCGGCCATCCACCGCGGGCTCGCCTCGGGCGGCCCCTATCTGGTCGACGTGCGCATCGACGGGTCGTTCAAGTCATAGCGGGCACGCCATGAGCGGACGGCTCACGGACAAGATCGCCATCGTCACCGGCGCGGGCTCGCGAGGGCCGGGGCTCGGCAACGGCAAGGCGGCGGCCATCCTGTTCGCCCGCGAGGGCGCGCGCGTCGTGTGCGTGGATGCCAAGCTCGAGAACGCAGAGGGAGACGGCCAAGCGGATCGCCCAGGAGGGCGGCGAGGCCGTGGTCTTCGCCGCCGACGTCACGCGCAAGGCGGAGTGCGAGGCGATGGTCAAGGCCGCCCTCGACCGGTGGGGCGCGGTGGACATCCTCCACAACAACGTCGGCATCGAGTCGCGCAAGACGCTCTTCGAGGTCACGGAAGAGGAGTGGGACCAGGTCATGGCGGTGGACCTCAAGTCCATGCTCCTCGCCACCCAGGCCGCGGCCAAGTCCATGGTGGAGCGCGGACGCGGCTCCATCATCTGCGTGTCGTCGGTGGCCGGCATGCGCGGCGCCGGCCGCACCGCCTACGCCGCGGCCAAGGCCGGCGTGATCGGCTTCGTCCGTACCTGCGCCAACCAGCTCGGCCCGAAGGGCGTGCGCGTCAACGCCATCGCCCCCGGGATGGTCTGGACGCCCATGGTGGAGAACGTGGGACCCGAGCTTCGCGAGAAGCGGCGGAAGGCGAGCCCCCTCGGCACCGAGGGCGAAGGCTGGGACGTCGGGTGGGCCGCCGTCTACCTGGCCAGCGACGAGGCGCGCTGGGTCACCGGCCAGACCCTGGTCGTGGACGGCGGCCTCACCATCACCACGCGATAACTCTCACCGGAGACCTCTTCCATGACCATGACGTTCGGCATGCACCTGGGCCACGTGGGCGGCCCCATGAACGAGATGCGAAAGCTGTGGCGCTTCGCCGATGCCCAGGGCTTCGACTGGTTCTCCTCGGCCGACCACTTCCAGGAGTCGCCCTACCGCGACGGCAACGGCGATTGCTTCGAAGCGATCAGCACCATGACCGCCATCGCCCTCGACACCAAGCACGTACGGGTGGGATCGCTCGTCATCTGCGTCAACTACCGCAACCCCGGCGTGCTCGCCAAGGCCGTGTGCACCATCGATCACCTCTCGAACGGCCGCTGCAATCTCGGGATCGGGGCGGGCTGGCACCAGCACGAGTACGAGGGCTTCGGCATTCCCTTCGAGCGCATCGGGGTCCGCCAGGATCATCTCGAGGAAGCGGTGCAGATTCTCCGCATGCTCTTCGACCAGCCCATCTCCAACTTCAAGGGCCACTACTTCCAGCTCAACGACGCGCGGTGCAATCCCAAGCCTCTCCAGAAGCGCCTGCCCATCTGGGTGGGCGGCCAGGGGAGAAGCGCACCATCCGCACCGCGGCCAAGTACGCCGACGGGTGGAACGCCCCCTACATCGACGCCCCGGCGTGGAAGGCCAAGAACGCCGTGCTCGACGACTGGTGCGCCAAGGAAGGCCGCGACCCCAAGCAGGTGGCGCGCACGGTCAATGTCGGCTTCTACATGGGCGCCGACGCCAAGGGCATCGCGCGCGGCGACGCCATATTCAAGTCGCACTGGGGAGACAATCCCGAGCGTAAAGGCTTCTTCCGCGGCACGGCGAAGGATGCGCTGGAGATGTGCCAGGCCTACGAAGCGGTGGGCGTCCAGCGCGTGAACCTCGCCTTCCGCGAAGGCCCGTACGACTTCGAGGCGATCCAGGCCTTCGTCGACACCGTCTTCCCGGCCTTCGGCATCAAGCGCCCCGCGTAACCCGCGCCCACGCCTCGACGGTCACCGAAGAAAGCGGCGGCCGTGTCGAGGCGGAGGGCGGGCAGCGTCTTGACTCTGCGCGAACAGTATCACCCGCCCGCAGCAGGCCACTGGACGAAGGCCCATCTGCTTTGCTGTCACCCGCGCTTGCGTGGAACCTTCTTCCCCTTCTTGCGGGCCTCGGAGAGCGCGATCGCGATGGCCTGCTTGCGGCTCGTCACCTTGCCGCCCTTCCGCCCTTGCCGCTGCGGAGCGTGCCCCGCTTTTTCCTGCGCATCGCGCTCGCCACGTCCTTGCTTGCGCTCGGGCTATATCTCCGCCTTCCGGATTTCCTCGCGGCCATTCTCGATCCTCCTTCGAAGATGTCGTCCAGACTGTCTCCAGAAGGGTGCAATCGACATGCCGGTGGATTCTCGAGCAATCAGCCGTGGAATCGCCCGGGTTACCGGCGTGACTGCTTCGTGCAGGTCGCGGCGACCCGGTAACAACGTCGCCCCGGCTCAGCGCGCGCGTGTGAGGGAACGGGGCGACGTCCACGCCGCTCCGCTCCCTTCACCACCGTGTACTCGAGCTCGATACGGGACCGGGCGTGGCGGAGGAGCAGGCTTCCCCGGCTCATGTCGCCGCGGCCCACGAAGTCGGAGGGAAAGTGCAGCCGGGGTCCGAACACGTCGATCAGCGGATCGACATACTTGCCCGTGGCGATGCTGCCGAGCAGCACCACGTCACAGTCCGGCCCGGCCGCCTTCGCGAGAGACGCAGGTGGCGCATGAGCGGGCCCCGGTAGCGGGCGTCGTCCGCGCGGATGTCCACGCTCGCGAAGCGCCGGAGCCGCCCCAGGTCGACGGCGGCCTCCGGCAGCTCAGGCCGTCCGTCGGCGTGATCACATAGACTCCGGGCAGCCCGGCGGGCGGGCGGGCAAACGCGTGCGCATAGCTCAGCTTGCCGCGAAAGTAGAGGCCGCTCAGGAACGAGAGACCTCGCCGAGGGGCGCGCCGGAACCATGCACACGCCGCGCGAGATCGAAGCGGGCCCGCGTGTTCAACACCAGGGTGGCGCGCTCGCCGCCACAGTGGGCGGGAGAGAGCAGGAAGATGCGGCTCACGTGCGTCGGCGCGCTCTCCGCCGGGACGGCTTCGCCGGTGTCTTCCTTCTCGTGGACCGGGAAGTCTTGTCCACCGCCTCGACCGGAGCAGGCAGCTCGCGCACCACCGAGGTCGCGGGCTTGTCAGCGCGCAGGCCGAGGAAGGCGGGGTGGCGCATCCGGCCGTCGTCCGTCCATTCGCTGAAGCTCACCTCCCCACCAGGCGAGGCTTGACCCAGTGGGGGCGCCCGACTCCGATCGGGCGCGTGGCGAACGGGCACTTCTCCTGCTCGAGAGACACCAGCTGCTTCTTGAGCTCGCGCAGGGTCTTGTCGGAGAAGCCCGTCCCGATCTTGCCCACGTAGACGAGCCGGCCATCTTCATGGACACCGCCGAGGAGGGCGCCCAATCCGACCCGCGAGCCCTCGGGATCCGTGTACCCGCCGATCACGACCTCCTGCCGCTTGACGCACTTGATCTTGAGCCATTCCCTGCTTCGCGTGCCCCGGTACGGCGAGTCGCGCCGCTTCGAGATGATGCCCTCGAGGCCGAGGCGGCAGGCCTGCGCGAAGAATTCGGGACCGTTGCCCTCCACGTGGTCGCTGTACCGCAGCGGTCCCGCGTCATGGCCGGCCGATTCCAGGATCGCCGCGAGGGCGCTCTTCCGATCCTCGAGCCGCGCCCCGGTGAGGTCACGGCCGTTCAGGTGAAGCAGATCGAACACCATGTACACGAGCTGGTCGGAGTGCGCACCGGAGAGGAAGTTCTGCAAGGCCTGGAAGCTGGTGGTGCCCTTCGGGAGGAGCACCGCGACCTCGCCGTCCAGGATGGCGCGCTCCACGGGCAGACGTCCCGCCGCCTCGGTGACGGTGGGGAAGTTGGCCGTCCAGTCGCGGCCGTTCCGGCTCGCCAGGGTGACGCGGCCGTGGTCGATCCGGGCGAGAATGCGGTAGCCGTCGTACTTCATCTCGTGCAGCCACTCCTCGCCGCTCGGGGCCCGGTCTACCAGGGTGGCCAGCTCGGGCGGCACGAACTTCGGCAGCGAGGAGGGACGCGTGCCCGCCATCCCGGAAGGGTCCGGGGCCGACGCGGCGGCGGCTCGCCGCTTGCGCGTGGCCGGGGCGGCCTCGCGGTCCGTCTCGGTTCGAATGCCAGACGCGATCCTTGGCGGCGCGCGACCTCGTCGAGCGTTCGCCCCGTGGCCGCGCTCTTCGGCGCGCGGTCGACGATCCGCGCGGACGGACCGGAGCGGGCCTCGGCGTCGCGTTCCTTGATCAGGAGCCAGCTTCGCCCGTTGTCGCCCCGCTCTCGCCCGCGGATCCGTACGAGGGCCCACGCGCCCTGCAGCTTGTCGCCCTTGAGGGCGAACTTGAGATTGCCCTCCCGGTATCCCTTGCGCGGATCACCGATCGGCTCCCAGGTGCCGCGGTCCCACACGAGCACCGTGCCGCCACCGTATTCGCCCTTCGGGAATCGTGCCCTCGAAGTCGCCGTATTCCAGCGGGTGATCCTCGACGTGCATGGCGAGGCGCTTGTCGGCGGGGTCGAGGCTCGGCCCCTGGGCACCGCCCAGCTCTTGAGGGTGCCGTCGAGCTCGAGGCGAAAGTCGTAGTGGAGACGGCTCGCCGCGTGCTTCTGGATGACGAAGGCGAGTGAGCGCTTGCCGGCCCGGGCCGGCCTCGAGACTCTTGCCCGGCGGCTCCGGCGTAGCTTTGAAGTCGCGCTTGCGCCGGTACTCGCGAAGTCCCATGCATCGATCTTTCCACGGTTGGCTCGAGCCGTCCACCGGAAGGCCGTGGCTCCCCGCGTGGCCACCGGTGTATATTGGTGGGCTCCGGCGTGTCCACGGCGGCGATCACCAGACGGTCCTGAGAGGAGTCACGCATGGCTGAAGGCACCCACCTCATCCGCGGTCTCGAAGGCGTGGTCGCGGCGGAAACCGAGCTCTGCGATCTCGACGGCGCCCGCGGCCGGCTCGCCTACCGCGGCTACGACATCGAGGACCTCGCGCGCCAGGCCTCCTTCGAGGAGGTGGCCTATCTGCTCTGGATGGGCGAGCTGCCGACACGGGTCGGAGCTCGACCGCTTCAAGTCCGAGCTGGCCGCGGCGCGGCCCATCCCCGACGCGCTCGTCAAGGCCTTCGCGCTCATGCCCAAGCAGACCGATCCCAATCGCGTGCTCCAGGCCGTCGGTGGCCATCCTGGGCATGCATGACCCCGACGCCACCGACAACACGCACGCGGCCAACCTGCGCAAGGCGGTGCGGCTCACCAGCCAGTTCGCCACCGCCATCTGCGCCCATCATCGCGTGCGGAGCGGACAGGCGCCCGTGCCGCCGCCGAAGGACCTCTCGCTCGCCGCCAACTTCCTCTACATGCTCACGGGGAAGAAGCCGAGCGGGATCACCACCAAGGCCTTCGACGCGAGCCTCGTGCTCTACGCCGAGCACGAGCTCAACGCCTCCACCTTCACCACGCGCGTGATCGCGGCCACGCTGTCCGACATGCACTCGGCGGTGGCGGGCGGAGTGGGGCGCCTCAAGGGCACGCTGCACGGCGGCGCGGGCGAGGCGGTCATGAACACCCTGCTCGAGATCGGCACCCTCGACAACGTGGACGCCTTCGTGGACAAGGCGCTCGGCGAGAAGCGCCGCTTCATGGGCATGGGCCACCGCGTCTACACGGCGGGCGACCCGCGCGCGGCCATCCTGAAGGGCATGGCGGAGGAGGCGTGCCGCCAGTCGGGGCAGGCTCTCTGGTACGACCTCGCGGTGAAGCTCCACACCAAGGTGAACGCGACCAAGAAGCTCATCCCCAACGTGGATTTCTACTCGGCGCCGCTCTTCTACTCGATCGGCATCCCCGTGGATCTCTTCACCCCGGTCATCGCCGCCTCGCGCATCGTGGGCTGGACGGCCAATCTCCTCGAGCAGTACGACGACAACCGTCTCATCCGCCCGCGCGCCGATTACAAGGGTCCCACCGGCAAGAAGTTCGTCCCCGTGGAGCAACGGTAGCGGTGGGCCTCTCCGTCGCGCGCAAGCTCATCGACTCGCATCTGGTGGCCGGCAAGGCGGCGGCTGGAGAGGAGATCGGCCTGCGCGTGGACCAGTGCCTGCTCACGGACACCAACGGCAACATGGCGTGGCTGCAGTTCGAGACCATGGGCTTTCCGCGGGTCAAGCCCTCGCGGGTGGTGAGCTACATCGACCACAACGTCTACCAGACGGACTCGCGCAACACCGACGACCACCGGTACATGCAGACGGCCTCCGCGCGCTACGGGGCGTGGTTCTCCAAGCCCGGCAACGGCATCTGCCACCAGGTGCACTTCGAGACCTTCAGCCGGCCGGGCAATTCGTCCTCGGCACGGACAGCCACACCCCGCTCTGCGGCTCCACGGGCATGCTCGCCATCGGCGCGGGCGGGCTCGACGTGGCGGTGGCCATGGGCGGCGGGGCCTATCACCTCGCCATGCCCAAGATCGTCCGCGGTTTGGCTCACCGGGAGAGCTCGGGCCCTGGGTGCACGCCAAGGACGTCATCCTCGAGCTGCTGCGACGCTACACCGTGCGCGGCGGGAGTGGAAAGATCTTCGAGTACGGGGGCCCGGGCGCGGCCACGCTGTCGCTGCCTCAGCGCGCGACCATCAGCAACATGGGGGCCGAGCTGACGCTGACCACGAGCGTGTTCCCGTCCGACGAGGCGACGCGGAGCTACTTCGCCCTCCTCGGCCGCGAGAACGAGTGGACGCCTCTCGCCGCCGACCCCGACGCGGAGTACGACGACCAGATCGAGCTCGATCTCTCGAGCCTCGAGCCGCTCGTCGCCCTCCCCTCGTCGCCCGACAAGGTCGTGCCGGTGCGGGAAGCGGCGGGGACCACGCTGGAGCAGGTCATGGTCGGCTCCTGCACCAATTCCTCCTGGGAAGACATGTGGGCGGTGGGCCAGACCATCAAGGGCCAGCGCGTCGCGCCGAGCGTGCACCTGGTGGTCTTCCCGGGGAGCAGCCGGATCCTCGAGATCATGTCGCGAGAGGGCCTCCTCACCGATCTGCTCGTGGCGGGCGCCACGGTATCCGAGCCCACCTGCGGCTCCTGCGCGGGCATCGGCCACGTCCCCGCCGCGGGCGGGCGGAGCCTGCGCGCCTTCAATCGCAACTTCTCCGGACGGAGCGGGGTGAAGGACGATCAGGTCTATCTCTGCTCGCCGCTGACCGCGGCCGCCTCCGCCCTCACCGGCGTGATCACCGATCCGCGCAGGTCGGGGCGCCGCCCCGCGCGCCATTATCCAGCCACGCTCACCGCCTCCAATGCCGGCCTCCTGCCCCCTCGCCCGAGGCGAGGCGGAAGCGGTCACGGTGGTGAGAGGGCCCAACATCAAGGAAGTGCCCGCGGGCCGGCCGGTGGAGGCGACGCTGCGCGCCGCCGTGCTCATCAAGCTCGGCGACAAGGTCTCCACCGACGATATCTCGCCCTCGGGCACGGCGGCGCTCGTCTTCCGCTCCAACGTGCCCGCCATCGCGGAGTTCACCTTCAAGAACACCGATGCCGACTTCGTGGCCCGGGCGCGGGCCGCGGGCGCAGGCGTCACTCGTGGGCGGCGAGATCTACGGCCAGGGCTCGTCGCGCGAGGCGGCGGTGCTCGGCCCGCTTCACCTGGGCGTGCGCGTCGTCATCGCCAAGAGCTTCGCGCGCATCCACCGCGCCAACCTGATCAACTGGGGGCTGGTGCCGCTCGAGTTCGACGATCCCGCCGACTACGAAGCCATCCAGCGCGACGACATGCTCCGCTTCGACGATCTCCGTGATGCGCTCCACGCAGGCCGGAAGATCGCCGTGACCAACGAGCGAACAGGCGTCACCTTCCACGACGCGCTGCGTGCTCACCACGCGCGAGCGCGACATCCTCCTCGCCGGAGGCCTCCTGGCCCAGACCGCCAGCTCTCCTCTCCCCACCGGGGAGAGGGCAGGGTGAGGGGCCAGCGGTGAGGGCGCCAGCGGTGAGGGACCACCAGAGAGGGAACAGTGAGGGAGCCATGACTCAATCCCGCGTCCGAGCCGTGTACATGCGCGGCGGCACCAGCCGCTGCCTCGTCTTCCACGAGCGCGATCTCCCGCCCGCCGGGGTGGAGCGCGACTATATTCTCTCTGTCGGCGCTGGGCAGTCCCGATCCCTACGGACGCCAGCTCGACGGCCTGGGCGGCGGCATCTCCTCCCTCTCGAAGGCCTGCATCATCGGGCCCTCGACACCATCCCGGGCGCCGACGTCGACTACACCTTCGCCCAGGTCGAGGTGAGCAAGCCGCAGGTCGACTACACGGGCAACTGCGGCAACTGCTCCTCCGCCGTGGGCCCTTCGCCATCGAGGAGCGCCTGATCCAGCCCGTGGACGGCGAGACGCTCGTGCGTATCCACAACACCAACACGAAGAAGCTGATCGTGGCGCGCGTGCCCGTGGCGGGCAGCGAGCCCGCCGTGCACGGCGACTTCGAGCTGCCCGGCGTGGCGGGCACGGGCGCGCGCATCGCGCTCGACTTCATCGAGCCGGGCGGCGCGGGCACCGGGCGCCTCCTGCCGACCGGCAAGCCGCGCGACGTCATCGACGGCATCGAGGCCTCGCTGGTGGACGCGTCGATCCCCATGGTCTTCGTGCGCGCGCGCGATCTCGGCATCACCGGCACCGAGATGCCCCAGGCGGTGGACGCGGACAAGACACTCTCCGCCCGACTCGAGAAGATCCGGGTCGCCGCCGCAGAGCTCATGGGCATACCCGGCAGCGCCGCCACGCCCAAGGTGGCGGTGGTGACGGCGCCCGCTGAATACACGGCTCTCGACGGCACGCGCGTGACCCGCGAGGCCGCCGACGTGGTCGGGCGGGCGATCTCCATGGGCAACTGCCATCGCGCCTTCCCGCTGACGTCGTCCATGTGCCTGGCCGTGGCCGCCCGCATCGAGGGCACCCTCGTCCACGAGTGCTCGACAGCCAAGCCGGGCGCCGACGTCCGCCTCGGCCATCCCTCGGGCGTGCTACCGCTCGACGCCGCCGTCACCAGACAGGGCGGCGACTACATGGCCGAGCGTGTCACCGTCTATCGCACCGCGCGCCGCCTCATGGAAGGATACGTGAGAATTCCGTGACCCGAGCGGGGCAGAGCCTCTCGGCGCACCTCCAGCCGTCGCCAAGAAAGCGGCGAGTCTCCCTCGCGTGGGACTCGTCAAGCTGAAGACCGCCGAGGCCCTCGGCATCAAGCTGCCACCGTCCATCCGCCATGCGCGCCGACAAGGTACATCGAGTGATCTCGCCGCCGCGCAGTTCATCGGCGTCGTCGCCGGTGGTCTCGCTGTCGCGCCTGCCGCCGCCTCCGCCCAGTCGCCTCGTCTCTCCCGCGCGGACCAGGTGATCCGGTGATCTCGCGCCGCGCATTCATCACGGCGGCCATGGCCATGCTGGCCTCGGCACGCACCTCCGGTGCCCAGCAGGCGGGGAAGGCCAAGCGCATCGGCGTCCTCGGCGACACCTCCCTCCGGCGGAAGCCGAGGCTCCGGCGACGCCGCTTTTCGCGATGGGTTGCGCGAGCTCGGCTACGTCGAGGGACGGAACGTGACCCTCGAGTACCGCTATGCGGAAGGAAAGCGCGAGGCGCTCCCGGGGCTGGCGGCCGACCTCGTCCGCTCCCGAGTGGACGTCATCGTGGCCCTGGGCCCGGCAGCAGCGCGGGCGGCCAAGAGCGCGACCACGACGATCCCGGTTGTCTTCGTGGGCAGCGGCGACCCGATCGCGGAGGGTCTGGTCTCCAGTCTTGCACGGCCGGGCGGGAACGTGACCGGGCTGGCCATCATCGCCGGCGTGGACATAGTGGGCAAGCGCCTGGAGCTGCTGAAGGAGATCGTGCCCGGCGTGACCCTGGTAGCCATGCTGTGGAATCCGACCAATCCATCGCACGTGGCGGCTTTGAAGGAGGTCGCCGGGTTCGCCCGGTCGCTGAGAGTGGAGATCAAGCCCATGGCGGCGCGCGGGCCCGAGGACTTCGAGGGCGCTTTCGCTCGCGATGCGGAAGAGTCGCGTCGGTGGGCTCCTCGTTCTGGCCGACGGACTTTACGCTCTTCATGCGGAGCGGCTCACGAGCCTCTCGCTGGAGGGACGTCTGCCGACCGTCTACGGCAACGAGAGCCTGGTGAAGGCGGGAGGCCTCATGGCCTATCAGGCCGACTTCGTCCCCTGTTCCGGCGCTCGGCGACCCTCGTGGACAAGATCCTGAAGGGCGCCAAGCCGGCGGACATTCCCGTCGAGCAGTTGACCAAGGTGGAGCTCACCATCAACCTCAAGACGGCAAAGGCGCTCGGCCTGACCATCCCGCCGTCGCTCCTGCTCCGCGCCGACGAGATCATCCAGTGACTACGCGGCGCACGTTCCTCGGCACGCTGGCCGGTGGTCTCCTCGCCGCGTCGCGGGTCGCCCACGCGCAGCCGGCGGGAAAGGTCCATCGGATAGGCTATCTGGGCTCCGGCTCGAGCACCTCCAACCCCCACTTGCCCGGGGCGTTCCGGCAAGGGCTGCGCGAGCTCGGGTGGATCGAGGGCCAGAACATCGTCATCGAGTATCGATTCGCAGATGGCCGATCTCGACAGGCTGCCCGCTCTCGCCGCCGAGGTAGTGGGGCTGAAGGTGGACATCATCGCCGCGTCGCCGACGCCTGCCGCCCTGGCCGCCAAGAACGCCACGGGGACTATCCCCATCGTGTTCACGAGTGTCCCGGATCCTGTTGGGCTTGGGCTCGTGGCAAGCCTCGCGCGTCCGGGCGGGAACGTCACAGGATTGACCTATAGCGTCGGCTTCAACATCTTCGGCAAGGACCTGGAGCTGCTCAAGGAAGCCGTCCCCAAGGCCCGACGTGTGGCCGTCCTCTCCAATCCGGCCAGTCCGAGCCAGCCGCTCACGATGCGCGAGATCACGGACGCGGCACGGTCGCTGGGGCTGCCGCTTCTGCTCGTGGAGGCACGCGGGCCCGGCGACTTCGACGGTGCGTTCGCGGCCATGGCCAAGGAGCGCGTGGGGGCACTGTTCGTCGTGACGGATCCGGCGTTCATTCCCCACCGGGCGAGGCTCGCCGAGCTCACGACAAAGAACCGGCTGCCGTCGATCTTTACGCAACGGGAGGATGCGGAGGCCGGGGCTCTCATGTCCTACGGCCCGAGCTTGTCTGATATCTACCGGCGCGCCGCCACCTACGTGGACAAGATCCTCAAGGGCGCCAAGCCCGCCGACCTGCCCGTGGAGCAGCCCACCAAGTTCGAGCTGGTCATCAACCTCAAGACGGCCCGGGCCATCGGGCTGACCCTCCCGCAGTCGCTCGTGCAGCGCGCCGACGAGGTAATCCGGTGAACGCCCCTCACCCTGCCCTCTCCCCAGAGGGGCGAGGGTAAGAATGTTCACGCGAAGAGCACGAGATGCTGCGGAAGAGCGTGCGCGCCTTCGTGGAGAAGGAGGTGGCGCCGCGCGTGGACGAGTGGGAGGCGGCGGGGCAGATCCCGAAGACGTTCTGGCGGCGCCTCGGCGAGCTGGGCTTTCTCGGCCTCGAGTTTCCCGTGGAATACGGCGGCGCGGGCGGTGACTTCCTTGCCAGCGTGGTGCTGGGGGAAGAGATGGCGCGCTGCCGCTCGGGCGGCGTGGCCTTCAGCGTGCTCGTGCACACCGACATGTCGTCCCCCTGGCTCACGCGTTTCGGCAACGACGCGCAGAAAGCGAAGTACCTGCCCGGCATCATCAAGGGCGAGATCGTCTGCGCGCTGGGGATCACCGAGCCGGGCACCGGCTCCGACATGGCGAACCTCACCACGCCGCGCGGTGCGGAGCGGCGATCACTACCTCCTCACGGGGAGCAAGATCTTCATCACCAACGGCGTCTACGGCGATCTCTACTTCGTGGCGGCGCGCACGGCGAGCGGGCAGCGCCGACCGGCGCCACGACGGGATCTCCATGTTCCTCGTCGAGCGCGGGCTCCCCGGCTTCACGGTGAGCCGCAAGCTCGACAAGATGGGCATGCGCGCCTCCGACACGGCGGAGCTGGCCTTTCACGACTGCCCGGTGCCCGCGGAAAATCTGCTCGGCGTCGAAGGGCGCGGCTTCCAGCAGCTCGCGTCGGGGCTCCAGCGCGAGCGGATCATGGCGGCGCGTGCTCGCTCTCGCGGCGCTGCCCAGGCGCTCGAGGACACGCATGGCCTACATCCGCGAGCGCCACGCCTTCGGCGGGCCGCTCAGCGCGCAAGCAGGCGCTGCGGCACCGCGATGGCCGACATGGCCACCGAGATCGAGGCGGCGCGCGCACCTCGTCTACCAGGCCGCCGCAGCTCTACAACGACGGCGACGGACTGCATCACCGAGGTGTCCATGGCCAAGCTCTTCGCCACCGAGGTGGCCAACCGCGTCGCCTACCAGGCGGTGCAGCTCCACGGCGGCTACGGCTACATGCGGGAGTTCCCGGTCGAGCGCTTCTTCCGCGACGTGCGGCTCTGGACCATCGCCTCCGGCACCTCGGAGATCATGAAGGAGATCATCGCCAAGCGGCTTGCGCTCTGACGGGCAATTCTCTACTGTGTCCCGGGCGCTCTGACGTCACGTCCGGCCCACCCGAACCCTCAACGTGGAGGAGACCTCTATGAAACGCCTCATGCTGCTCCTGGCCGTGCTCGCCCTCACCGTGGCGCCCGCCGCCGCCCAGGACGTGGTGAAGATCGGGCAGATCGAGGCCCAGACGGGCGCCAACGCCATCTACGGCTGGATGTCGTCGCAGGGCACCGCCCTCGCCGTGGACGAGATCAACAAGGCCGGCGGCTTCAAGGTCGGCAACAAGACCTACAAGCTCCAGCTCATCGCGCTCGACACCCGCGGCGAGCCCAAGGAGGCGACCGTCCAGCTCAAGCGGCTGGTCGAAGTGGACCAGGCCAAGTTCATCTTCGGCCCCTTCCTCTCCAATGTCTTCCTCGCCGTGCGGCCGTACGCGGCGGAGTTCAACGGCAAGCTCCTCATGTGGGGCGGGGCCACCCGCATCCACGACTACGTGGGCACGCCGGGCAACGAGTTCCTCATGCGCACGTGGAACTGGGACGCGGGCAAGAGCGGCTTCGGCGAGCTGATGGTGGACAACCTGGTCAAGACCACCGGCGCGAAGAAGATCGCCATGCTCTTCCAGAACGACCAGGGGGCAAGGTGCTCGAGGACATCTACGTGCCCATGTTCAAGCAGAAGGGCATCGAGTAGCCGCCTCGACTACTTCGAGCCCGGCACCAAGGACTTCTCCGCCGTCCTCGCCAAGATCGCCGCCTGGAAGCCGGACTTCCTCTTCCCGAGCTATGCCGACTCCTACCATCTACGACATCGTCAGGCAGGCCACGGAGACGGGCCAGCTCACGAAGTTCTTCCTCGTGCGCGGCTCCCTCGGCCCCGGGCTCAAGAACAAGGACGGCATCGAGGAGTACATGGTCTACGTGCCCAAGTACTTCGAGGAGGCGGAGAAGACGGAGCCCAAGGTGGCCAAGTTCGTCAAGGCCTACAAGGAGTTCTACAAGCGCGACTTCCCCTACGACCAGGCGCCGCTCTGCTCCTCCTCCTGCTACGACCACGTGTACATGCTGGTGGAGGCGATGAAGAAGGCGGGCACGGTGGACGATCCCGCCGCGGTCAAGAAGGCGCTCATGTCCATGACCTACGACGGGATGTGGAAGATCCGCTTCGACGAGAAGGGCGAGGCCGTCTTCAACTTCGACGTCGTCCGCCTCAAGAAGGGCGGCGCCCTCGAGGTCGACGCACATCAACTGCCGAGGATTGAACGGGGACCAGGCTCCCCCTCAGCCCCTCGCCCCGTCCTCCCCCGAGTGAGGGAGAGGGAGTCAACTCGATTTAACCCCGTGACGCAGCTGGTTCTGGGGCAGGTGCTGAACGGCGCCATCATCGGCGCCGATGTACGGCATCATCGCGCTCGGCATCACCCTGACCTTCGGCATCACGGGCATCGTGAACTTCGCCCTCGGCGAGTTCATGATGATCGGCGCCTACGCGACCTACGCGCTCGCCGAGCGCGGCGGGCTGTCCTACCCGGTGGCGGTGATGCCGGCCTGCCTCATCGCCGCCGCCGCCGGGTATCTCTCCAACAAGGCCTTCTTCCGCTTCACCCGCAACAACCTCGTCAACGGCCTCCTCGTCTCCATCGGGCCTCATCTCGATCTTCGAGAGCGCGGCCATGCTCCTCTGGACGGCCACGCCGGTCGAGATGCACTTCGTCCTGCCCGGCGCGCTCCGCGTGGGCGACGTCGGCCTGCCCAAGATGAAGCTGGTGGTCGTTCGCCGTCATCGTGGTCGTCATCGTCGCGACCTATCTCGCCCTCGCCCGCACCTGGCTCGGCCGCGCGGCCTTCGCCTACGCCCAGAATCCCGAGGCGGCCATGCTGATGGGCGTGCACACGCCGCGCCTCGAGACGGCGGTCATGCTCTACTCGACGGGGCTCGCCGGCCTCGGCGGCGCGCTCTACGCGAGCCTGTATTCGCTCGAGCCCGCCATGGGCGGCGTCTACGTGCTCAAGGGCATGGAGGCGGCCATCCTCGGCGGCATCGGCAGCCTCATGGGCTCGCTCTGGGGCGGCGTGCATCCTCGGGCGTCATCGAAGGCGTGGGCTCCATCTTTCTCCCGACGCGCCTTCCGCGACGCCTACGGCCTGGCCGTGCTCGTGGCCATTCTGCTCTTCCGGCCCTCCGGGCTCTTCGGCGACGAATGACCGGCCAGGCGCTCCTGTGGGGCACGCTGCTACGCGCTGCCGCTCTTCGTCCGCAGCGACTTCCTGCTCACCATCTTCATCTTCACCTTCATCTACGGCATCCTCGCCGTCACCTTCGACCTGATCTTCGGCTTCACCGGCCAGCTCTCCATGTTCCACCCCGCGGTGTTCGGCGTCTCCGCCTACATGACCTATCTCCTCGCCACCCACTACAAGCTGCCGTTCTGGGTCGCCACCCTGCCCTCGGCGGTCGGCGGCGGTCGTGCTCGCCGTCATCGTGGGCAGCATCTGCTTCCAAGTTCCGGCTCAAGACCTTCTACTTCGCGGTGGTGACGCTGGCCTTCGCGGAGATGATCCGCCTCGTGGTGATGAACTGGAACAGCGTCACCAACGGCACGCTCGGCCTCGTGGTGGCGGGCAAGCCGACGATCTACTGGCCGGGAAGCGGCCTCGTGCCGATCAAGGGCCCCATCGCGTGGTACTACCTCACCCTCGTCGCGCTCTCCGTGACCGTGCTCATCTGCGCGCGATGTCTGCTCCTCGTGGATGGGGCGCTCCTTCGGGGCCATCCGGCTCAACGAGGATCTCGCCCGCACCCTCGGCATCAACGTGTTCCGCTACAAGCTCCTCTCCTTCGCCATCGGCAACGCCCTCGCCTCCTTCGCGGGCGGGCTCTACGGCTACTACACGGGCTACATCGATCCGGGCTATCTCGGCATCAACCAGTCCATGGAAGTGCTGGCCATGGTGCTGCTGGGCGGCCAGGGCACGCTCATCGGCCCCATCGTGGGCTCGCTTCGTGCTCACCGGCCTGCCGCACGCCATCGACCTCCGCGCGGAGATCCGCGCCATCCTCTACGGCGCCATCCTCATCTTCACCATTCTCGTGATGCCGCGGGGCATCGTCGGCACGCTGAACGCCTGGAGGGCGAAGCGTGGCGCTTGAGGTGCGCGGCCTCGGCAAGCGCTTCGCCGGCCTCGTCGCGGTCGCCGACGTCTCCTTCGGCGTCGGTGCCGGGCGAGATCGTGGGCATCATCGGCCCCAACGGATCGGGCAAGACCACGCTGCTGAGCATGATGGCGGGCCTCCTCGCTCCCACCTCGGGCCGCGTGCTGTGGAAGGGACGCGAGATCCAGGACCTCCGCCCGGACATCATCGCCGGGCTCGGCGTGGTCAAGACCTTCCAGAACCCGCAGGTCTTCGCCGAGCTCTCCGTGTTCGACAATGCGCGGGTGGCGAGCCACCTCGACCCTCAAGCGCGCGCGGGGCTGCGCCGATGGCTGGAAGTCGTGGGCGTCGCGGGTGGCGTCGAGCAGCGTCTGGCCGCGCGGGTGGGCGAGGTGCTCGCCCTCTGCAATCTCGGAGGGCGGCCGGACCAGCTCGCGGGCAATCTCTCCTACGGCGAGGAGAAGATGCTCGGCATCGCCATGGCCCTCATGTGCGAGCCGGAGCTCCTCCTCCTCGACGAGCCGGCCTCCGGCCTCGGGCGCGACGAGGTCCGCAATCTCGAGTCCGTGCTCGACGAATGTCCATCAGGCCGGCACCACCCTCTGCCTCGTCGATCACAAGATCGGCTTTCTTCGCGGCCTCGCCCACCGGGTGATCGCCCTCAACTACGGCGAGAAGATCGCCGAGGGTCCGCCCGAGCAGGTGCTCAACGAGCCGGCGGTGATCGAGGCCTACCTGGGAGCGGGCCATGCTCGAGCTTGAGCGCGTCAATTGCCACTACGCCAAGGTCCACGTCCTCCACGACGTGAGCCTCGAGGTGAAGCGCGGCGAGATCGTGTGCCTGATCGGGCCGAACGCCGCGGGCAAGACCACCACCCTCCGGGTGATCGCGGGGCTCAAGGCGCCGTCGGCCGGGCACGTCCGCTACCTGGGCGAAGACATCACGCGGCTCCTGCCCTTCGAGCGCGTGGCGCGCGGGCTCGTCCTCGTGCCGGAAGGGCGGCAGATCTTCCCGAAGTTCGCCGTGCTGGACAATCTGAGGATGGGCGCCTATCAGCGCGCGGACCGCGAGCGACATCGGCGGCGATCTCGAGAGCGTCTACGAGCTGTTTCCGCGGCTCCGCGAGCGCCTCCAGCAGCGCGGCGGCTCGCTGTCGGGCGGCGAGCAGCAGATGCTCGCCATCGGCCGCGGGCTCATGGCCAAGCCCAAGTGCCTCCTCCTCGACGAGCCGTCGCTCGGCCTCGCCCCCATCATCGTGAGCGAGATCGCGCGCACCATCCGCGAGCTGGCGAGCCGCGGCCTCACCATCGTGCTCGTCGAGCAGAACGCCGCCATGGCCCTCGAGCTGGCCGACCGCGCCTATCTCCTCGAGTCGGGCCACGTCTCGCTGCACGGCACGGCCGCCGAGCTCGGCAGGACCGACGTGGTCCGCAAGCTCTACCTGGGAGCGTGAGCGCATCGTGACGGCCCTCCTCGACGTGATGGCGGTGCGCGCCACCGGCGATCCCGGGCTGCCGTGGTGGAGTGCGGCGCTCCCGGATCCGGCGTCGAGGAGACGCGGTGCGACGTGCTCGTGGTGGGCGGGGGCACGGGAGGAATCGCCGCGGCCCTCGCCGCCGCGCGCGCGGGACGCCGCGTGTGCCTCCTCGAGGAGACGGACTGGATCGGCGGTCAGCTCACCGCCCAGGGCGTCTCCGCGCTGGACGAGCACGAGCACATCGAGCGCTTCGGGGAACGCGAAGCTACTACGCCCTGCGCGAGGCCATCCGCGCTCACTACCGCCGCCTGTCCCCGCCCTCGCCGCGGCGCCTCATGCGAACCCCGGCCGGTGCTGGGTCACCCGGCTCGCCTTCGAGCCTCGGGTGGCCGTCGACGCGCTTCACGCCATGGCGCAGCCTTTCGTCGAATCGGGCCGGCTCGCCATCCTGACCCGGACCAAGGCAGCGAGCGCTCAGGTGGGAGCGGATCGCGTGGAGAGCGTCCTCGCCGTGAACCTGGACGATCGGCGGTGGACGCGCTTCCGCCGCGGCCATCGTGATCGACGCGACGGAGCTGGGCGATCTCCTCCCTCTGGCGGGCGCGGAGTACGCCGTCGGCGCGGAGAGCACGGCCGACACGGGCGAGCCGCACGCCCAGCCATCCGAGCCCAAGCCACACTGCGTCCAGAGCCTCACCTACACCTTCGTGCTCGAGCGCATGGCGCCGGGCCGAGCGTCACGTGATCCCGAAGCCCGAGCGATACGAGCGCTATCGCGACGGCCAGCCCTATTCCCTCCGCATCCACGTGCACGGCGGCGAGATCTACGGCGAGGAGACGCGCTGGCTCGAGTACCAGGTGCTGGAGCAGGCGCCCGATACCAAGGGCGGCCTCTGGACCTACCGCCGCCTGATCGACGCGAGCCTGTTCCCGCCCGGCATCGGATACCCTCGCGACATCAGCATGATCAACTGGCCGGGCAACGACTATCGCGATCAGAGTATCCTCGACCGGTCGCCGCGGGAGCAGGCGCGTGGCGCTCCAGGACGCCAAGCGTGTGAGCCTGGGCTTTCTCTACTGGCTGCAGACGGAGGCGCCGCGACCCGGCGAGGCGAAGGGATTCCCCGAGCTCAGGCCCCGCCCCGACGTCTTCGGCTCCGCGGACGCTCTCGGCAAGCATCCGTACATACGCGAGGGCCGGCGCATCCGGTCGCGGAGGACCATCGTGGAGCAGGACGTGTCGGCCGACTACCAGGCGGGGCGCGCGCCGCGCACTTCGAGGACTCGGTCGGCGTGGGCTGGTATCCCATCGACATCCACAACTCCGGTCCCGACGACGTCGGCGTGTCGTGCCGCACCCGGCCCTTCCAGATCCCCATGGGCGCGCTGATCCCGGTGAGGTGCGGAATCTCCTCGCCGGCGCCAAGAACCTGGGCACCACGCACATCACCAACGGCTGCTACCGGCTCCATCCCGTCGAGTGGAATGTCGGCGAGGCCGCGGGCGCTCTCGCCGCCTATGCTCTCGACGCCGGCCGGGATCCCGCGGCCGTCCACGCCGACCCGGGGCTTCGCCGCGACTTCCAGCGCCGGCTCGTCTCCGAGGGCGTGCCCCTCGCCTGGTTCATCGACGTGGGTGGATCATCCGCGCTTCGCCGCGCTGCAGATGGCGGCGGTGGCGGGTGAGATCGCCGGCGCGCCGGACAGCCTCGAGGCCGCCGGGCTCTCCGGCGCCGATGCGGGCCGAAGGTCGGGCTGTGAGCGCGAGCCTCGTCATCGAGGGCACGATCGCGCGGCTGACTCTCGAGCGGCCCCAGGCCCTCAATGCCCTCAACCGCGCGCGTGGCGGAGGCGCTCGAGAGCGCGCTCGGACAGCTCGAGCGCTCCCGGAGCGTGGCCGTGGTCATCGTGTCGGGGCGCGGACGGGCCTTCTGCGCGGGCAACGACATCGCCGAGATGCCCACGCTCGGGCCGGCCGAGGCGAGGGCGCTGTCGCGCCGCTGGCAGAAGATCATGGATCGCTTCGCGCGGCTGCCCCAGGTGACGATCGCCGCCGTGCGCGGCTACGCGCTGGGCGGCGGCTGCATGCTGGCCGCGGCGCAGGATCTCCGCGTCGCCGAGGCGAGCGCCCGCTTCGGCCTCCCGGAGGTGACGCTCGGCTTCAATCCCTCCTACGGCATCGCGCGCATTCTCGACGTGGTGGGCGGCGGACCGGCCCGGGATCTTCTGCTCACCGGACGACCGGTCGACGCCGCCGAGGCGCTCCGCATGGGCCTCGTCACTCGCGTGGTCCCGGACGGCGAGCTGGAGAGCGCCACCAACGAGCTGGCCGCGGGCATCGCGCGGCACCCGCGAGGCGGGCTGGCCGCCACCAAGGCCATCGTGGCGGATATCCGCGCGGGCAAGTCGGGGGCGCCGCCCAGGCCTACGCCGCCTCGCTTGCGCCGCGACAAGGACGCCCGCGCGCGCATCGCCGACTTCGTGGCGAAGCGGAAGAAGGACTGACGAGCCCATGCTGATCACCGGCACCCGCACCCTCAAGAGCGCGCTCGAGGACAAGGCGCGCCGCTTTCCCGACGCGGCTCTTCCTGATCTTCGAGGACGGCGCGGGGGCAGCGCGCGCTGGACATGGGGCGAGTTCGACGCCGACGTGAACCGCGCCGCCCATCTCCTCCGGTCGCGCGGCCTCGAGCACGGAGACAAGTTCAACCTTCACCTCGGCAACTGCCCCGAGTTCCTCCTCTTCTGGATGGCCGCGGCCAAGACGGGCACGGTCATGGTGCCCACCAACCCCACCTCCACCGCCGACGAGATGGAGTACATCCTCGCCCACTCCGAAGCCAGGCTCTCCGTCACCGAGCCACAGTACGCGGCGCCCATTCACGCGGTGGCCGCGCGCTGCCCGGCCCTCACCGGCGTGATCGAGGCGCGCCCGCTCGAACCGCTCCTGAGCGGCCTGCCGTCCACGCCGCCGGAGACCCAACCGGGACAAAGGTCGCGCCGCTCGACGAGATCTCCATGCAGTACACCTCGGGCACGACCTCCAAGCCCAAGGGCGTGCTCCTCACCCACGCCAACTACCTCTTCGGCGGCGAGGTCATGTCCAAGTCGATGCGGGTCGGCCCCGCCGATCGTCATCTCATCGTGCTGCCCCTCTTCCACGCGGGCGCCCAGGTTCACGCGTTCATCCCCATGCTCCTCGCGGGCGGCAGCGTCGCCCTCATGGAGCGCTTCAGCGCCAGCGCGCTTCGTCGAGCAGGCGATACGCCACGAGGCGACCCTGGCCGCGCTCTTCGCCGCTCCCATCCGCATGCTCCTCGCCCAGCCGGCCACCCAACGCGAGGGCCAGACCCGCCTCCGCGCCGTGTCCTATGCGCAGAACGTGACCCCGCCGCAGTTCGAGGACTGGCACGCGCGCTTCGGCGCGCCCCTGATGCAGATCTGGGGCATGACGGAGACCATGAGCCTGCCTCTGATGCAGCCGCTCGATCTGCCGCGCAAGCCGCTGTCCATGGGCATGCCCGTGCTCGGCTACGAGTGCAAGGTGGTGGATGCCGACGGCAAGGAAGTGCCGCCGGGCACGGTGGGCGAGCTGGTCGTGTCCGGCGTTCCCGGGGTGACGCCTGATGAAGGGCTATTTCAAGAACGAGCAGGCCACCGCCGAGACGCTGCGCGACGGGTGGCTCCACAGCGGCGATCAGGCCTATGTGGACGACGACGGCTGCTTCTTCTTCGTGGATCGGAAGAAGGATATGATCAAGCGCGCCGGCGAGAACGTATCCGCCTCGGAGGTGGAGGAGACCCTGAAGCAGCACCCTGCGGTCTTCGACGCGGCGGTGGTGGCGATGCCGGACCCGGTTCGAGATCACGCCATCAAGGCCTACGTCATCCTCAAGGAGGGCGCCGCCGCCACCGCCGGTCAGCTCATCGGATGGTGCGGGGAGCGGCTCTCTCTCCTTCAAGGTGCCGGAGGTCGTCGAGTTTCGCGACGTCTTCCCCGGACCTCCGTGGGCAAGATCCAGAAGCATCTCTTCTAGGAAAGGACACCGCATGGCCTCCAAGCTTCCTCTTCTCTACACCCACGTGATGGGCAGCCACGGCTTCCCCGGCTGGTTCTGGACCGCGCTGGACAAGATCAAGGCGGACGAGTACGGAGCGACCGACGTCCGGGAGACCTTCGACGACGCGACCCAGCTCGCCATCCGCGACCAGGAGCGCGCGGGCATCGACGTGATCTGCGACGGCGAGATGCGCCGCTTCTTCTTCGTGCAGACCTTCTACGGCAAGATGGACGGCCTGGAGACGCTGGAGCCGCTGCGCAAGACCGGGCTCTACGCCTACGACAGCGTGCCGCGCTACCGGGCCACGCGGAAGGTCACGGTGCCCAAGGGACTCGGCACGGTGGACGAGTTCAAGTACCTCCAGACCCAGACGGACAAGCCCATCAAGGCCACCTGCCCGGGCCCGGTGACCCTGTCCATCCACATCCAGACCCGCCCGGGCGATGCCTACAACAACGACCGCCTCGCCCTGTGCTGGGATCTCGTGCCCGCCGTCAACGCCGAGCTCAAGGCGCTCGCCGCGGCGGGCGCGGACTGGATCCAGATCGACGAGCCCTCGGCGGCCATCGTGCCCGGCCAGGCCGCCGAGTACGTGAAGATGTTCAATGCCTGCGTGGAAGGGGTCGACGCGAAGATCGGCTACCACGTGTGCTTCGGCAACCTCCTCTCCCGCCCCCGCGGCAAGCGCTCGTACCGCTGGATGTTCCCCGCCATTCTCGAGACCAAGTGCCAGCAGTTCGTGTTCGAGTACGCGAACCGCGAGATGGCGGAGATCGACATGTGGAAGGAGGTCGGCGTGGACCGCGACGTGGCCTGCGGCGTGGTTGACGTGAAGTCGCTTTTACATGGAGACTCCCGAGGACATCGCGGAGCGGGTGCGGCTCTGCCTCAAGCACATCCCCGCCGAGCGGCTGTCGCTGATTCCCGACTGCGGATTCTTTCCCGTGCCGCGCTGGGTCGCCTTCGAGAAGCTCAAGCGGCTCACCGCGGGCGCCCAGCTCGCGCGCAAGCAACTGAACGGCTAACTCTCAACGAAGAGGGAGACCACATGGCGACGACGAGACGCGAATTCCTGAAGGTGGCGGGCGGGGCGGCCGCCGCCGGCGCGGTCGGCTTCCCCACCATGGCGCGGGCCCAGGCCAAGCCGGGCGTGCCGTCCGATCCGCTCAAGATCGGCATCATCGCCATCCGCGCGGGCATCGCCGCGCCGGTGGGCACGGCGGGGCTGCGCGGCACGGAGTGGTGGGCCGACCGCGTCAACAAGTCGGGCGGCATTCTCGGACGCCCGGTGCAGCTGGTCGTCGAGGAGGAGTCCACGCCCAAGGACACGGTGGAGCGCTATCGCAAGCTCATCCTCCAGGACAAGGTCGAGGTCGTCATCGGCGGCATCTCCACCGGCGTGACGCTGGCCCTCGGCGCCCGTGGCCGAGGAGATGGAAGTGCCGTGGCTCTCCTGGGACGGGACGACGCAGAAGGGCGTGGAAGAGACCATGCCCAATCCCAAGTGGGCCTTCAAGAGCGTGGACAACGAGGTCGAGGCGATCGTGGCCGGCCAGCTCACGCCCAAGTACTTCAAGGGCATCAAGACGGTGGCGGGCATCGGCAACGACTACTCCTACGGCCACGACTGCTGGGAGACCTACCAGGCCGTGCTGAAGCGCTACGTGCCGGACGTGAAGTTCGTGCTGGAGCTCTTCCCCAAGCTCGGCGTCACCGACTTCACCTCGCACATCGCGGCCATCCAGCAGGCCAAGCCCGATCTGCTCATGTGCTCGTTCTGGTCCGGGCGACGCCACCATCATCATGAAGCAGGCGGCGGCGGTGGGCCTCTTCAAGAACATGAAGGGCGTGTTCACCACCGCGGGCGGCGTGCACGACTCGCTCAAGAAGGAGTTCACGCCCGAGGGGCTCCTCCTCGGCTACAACACCATGTACTTCGACGACCCCAAGGGCTCGGCGCTCCTGAAGCAGTTCGTGCGCGACTACAAGGCCAAGTACAACGAGTACCCGCCCTACGAGTGCGACCACGCCTACTTCAACGCCGAGTCGCTACAAGGTCGCGGTGGAGAAGGCCTACGCGCAGACCAAGCAGTGGCCGACCAAGGCCCAGGTGGTCAAGGCCCTCGAGGGCATCGAGGCCGAGTCGCTCTCGGGCACGCGCTCGTGGCGCACGGACCACGTGCAGATGTGCAACTTCTACCAGGGCATCACCACCCACAAGAACAACTACGACTTCGTCACCATCAACCCCATCGAGGTGGTGTCCACCAAGGTCGCCATGAAGCCCGCGGGCTCCAAGCTCCTCGAGTGGATCAACGGCTGGAAGATCTGATCCGTCTCTCCCTCTCCCCTCCGGGGAGAGGGCAGGGTGAGGAATTTTCGACGTGATCGATCGCAGAACGTTCCTCGCCGCCCTCGGTCTGGGTGCCCTCGCCTCGTCGCGGGCGCGGCTCAGGCGCAACCGGCGGGGAAGGTGCCGGTGGTGGGTGTCATGAACTCCGGTGCCGGCCCGCGATCGGTCACGGTCGATACCACGCGACAGGGTCTGCGCGACCTCGGCTACGTCGACGGCCAGACGATAGCGTTCGACGTCCGGTTCGCCGGCCTGAAGCCGGATGCCTTCCCTGGTCTCGCCGCTGACCTCGTCCGGCGAAAGGTCGACGTGCTCCTTGTCGAGCGGCCCGGCCGCCATCCGGGCCGCGAAAGATGCAACCAGCGCGATCCCGATCGTGGCGCTCGACCTGGAGAGCGACCCCGTGCAGGCTGGGTTTGTCCGCAGCCTCGCGCAGCCGGGCGGGAACATCACGGGCTGCTTTCTCGATCAACCCGGGCTGACCGGCAAATGGCTGGAGCTGATCGGCGAGGCAGTGCCGGGAGCTCGCCGCATCGCGGTGCTGGCGGATACGACGACCGGGCCGTGGCAGCTGGCAGCGATCAAGGCGGCGGCTGAGAAGCTCAGAATCGAGCTGCAGGTCCTCGAGATCCGACGCTCCGAGGAGCTGGATCATGCGCTCGAAGCCGGCCTCAAGAGTGGATCACGAGCCCTTGTCCAGCTGTCATCGCCGCTCTTCGACAGCTCCACTCGCCAAACAGATCGCAGACTTCACGGTGAAGAATCGCCTGCCGGCGATTTCCATGTTCAGGAGGTTCGCCGAGGCCGGCGGGCTCATGTCCTACGGGCCGAACCAGCCGGAGTACTACAAGCGCCTGGCCGTCTACATCGACAAGATCCTCAAGGGCGCGAAGCCGGCCGATCTCCCCATCGAGCAGCCGACAAAGTTCGACTTCGTCATCAACCTCAAGACGGCGAAGGCGATTGGGCTCACGCTCCCGCAGTCGCTCGTCGCCCGCGCCGACCAGGTGATCCAGTGATGGAGCGGCGCGCGTTCCTCGCCCTGCTGGGGCTCGGAACAATCGCCTCGTCGCCGCTGCGCGAGCGCAGCAGACCGGGAAAGTACCAGTGGTGGGTGTCCTGAACCTCAGTCTTGGCCCTCGATCTCTCATGGTCGATACCATACGAAAAGGTCTGCGTGAGCTCGGCTACGTCGAGGGTCGGACGATCACTCTCGATGTCCGATTGGCGGGAGGAAAGTCCGAGGCTTTCCCTGGTCTCGCCGCGGATCTCGTCCGACGAAAGGTCGACGTGCTTTGTGGCGATCGGCCCGGCCGCCCTCAAGGCCGCGAGAGACGCGACTGACATGATCACCGATCGTGGCAGTCGACCTTGAGACTGACCCTGTGGCAAGTGGATATACGCGCAGCTTGTCCCGGCCCGGGTGGAAATGTCACGGGCCTATTCCTCGATCAGCCCGGTTTGACCGGCAAGTGGCTGGAACTGATTGGCGAAGCGGCTCCAAGAACTCGTCGCGTGGCGGTCCTGATGGATAGAACGACTGGGCCATGGCAGCTCGTAGCGATCAAGGCGGCGGCTGAAGCTCGCGATCGACCTTCAAGTACTGGAGGTCGGCAGTTCCGGGGCTGGATGATGCGCTCGGAGCCGGAGTCAAGGGCCGGATCACGAGCCCTCGTCCAGTTGTCATCGCCGCTCTTCGACAGCCCACTCGCCAGACAGATCGCGGACTTCTCGGTGACAAAATCGGCTGCCGGGGATTTCCACGTTCAGGAGATTCGCGGAGGCCGGCGGGCTCATGTCCTACGGGCCTCAACGAGACGTACTACCGAGCGCGGCGGTCGTCTACGTCGACAAGATCCTCAAGGGCGCGAAGCCCGCCGATCTTCCCATCGAGCAGCCGACGAAGTTCGAGCTGCATCATCAACCTCAAGACCGCGAAGGCCATTGGGCTCGCGCTCGCCACCGTCGCTCGTCGCCCGGGCCGATCAGGTGATCGAATGATGGAGAGGCGCGACTTCATCGCCTCGCTGACGCTCGTCCTTACGGCGCCGCTCCCTGTCGCTGGCCCAGCAGGCCTCCACGGCTAGCATCGGGTGGCTGGCGACCGAATCCCGACCGGATGCCCTCAACCCGTTTCGGCAGGCGCTGAAGGAGCTGGGGTGGGCCGAGGGCGGGAATCTCACCATCCAGCAAGCGGTACGCGCACGGGGATGCCGATCGGTACCCGGAGCTGGCCGCCGAGCTTGTCCGGCTCAAGGTGGACATCCTCGTGACGGACGGAAGCCCCGCCACGAAGGCGGCCCAGCAGGCAACGACCACGATCCCCATCGTGTTCGTCTCCGGCGATCCGATTGCGCGCGGGTTCGTTGCGAGCCTCGCGCGGCCGGGCGGGAATCTCACCGGCGTGGCCCTCATTTCCGTCGATCTCACCTTCAAGCGCATCGAGCTGCTCAAGCAGGCGGTTCCGAGACTCACTCGCCTCGCCATCCTTGAAGACCACTCAGCGTTGAGGTTGCTGCCCCAGGAGATCCGCCTGGGTGAAAACTGGCAGGCCATCGAGGCGGCGTCACGACAGCTGGGCATCCAGCTGACGCCCGCGCAGGGGTGCGCAAGCCCGACGATCTGGACGGCGCGTTTGCTCTCGCGGTCAAGGAGAGGGCGGGCGGGGTCCTCGTGCTGGCGTCCTCGCACTTCTTCTCCCAGGCTCCGCGGATCGTGAGTCTGGCCGCAAAGACTCGGCTCCCGGCCATCTACGAGCATCAGGGCTTCGTGGAGGCCGGCGGGCTCATGTCCTATGGACCCAGTCACCCTGACACGTTCCGCCGCCTCGCCGGGTACGTGGACAGGATCCTGAAGGGCGCGAAGCCGGCGGACCTGCCCGTGGAGCAGCCCACCAAGCTCGAGCTGGCGGTCAACCTCAAGACGGCCAAGACTCTCGGGCTCACCATCCCGCAATCGCTGCTGCTGCGCGTCGACCAGGTGATCCAGTAGTGGACCGCCGGGAGTTCCTCTGGCGCTTTCGCCGTGATTCTCGTCACGGCGCCGATGGCCGCCGAGGCACAGCAGGCGGGACGCGTCTATCGCTTGGGCATCCTGCGAGCCACCACGCCTCCACCAGCCCCCTACGGAACGGATCCGACTTTGAGGAACGCCTTGCGCGAGCTGGGCTATGTCGAAGGCCAAAATCTCACCGTGGAAGGGCGATACGCTGACGGCAAACTCGAGCGGCTTCCCGTCCTGGCGCGCGAGCTGGTGCAGCTCGGGTGGACGTCATCGTCGCGATCGGCTCGGCGGCCATCCGGGCGGCCAAGGAGGCGACGACGACGATCCCCATCGTCATGTACGGTGGCTTCGATCCGGTCGCGGCCGGCTTCGTGGCGAGCCTCGCGCGACCCGGAGGGAATGTCACCGGCGTCGTCATGGGGCCCGGGAGCTCGCTGACGGGAAAACGGCTGGAGCTACTCAAGGAAGCGGTCCCGCGGGCCGCGCGGGTCGCCTTTCTCGTCCCCGACGATCCCAGCTTCCAGTTGGAGGAGGCGCAGCAGGGCGCGCCATCGCTGGGCATCAAGCTGGTTGTTGTGGAGGTTCGGGCCGGCGACTACGTCCGCGCCTTCTCCACGATCTCGGCCGAGCGGGCTACGGCTCTCCTCGTGGGCGCGACCCCTATTTCATGCGCGACCGGAAGCGGATCATCGATCTTGGCCGCGAAGCACCGGCTGCCCGCGATGTACGAGTGGCCCGAGCAAGTGGAAGAGGGCGGACTCATGTCGTATGGCGCCACCCAGTCCGCTCTCGTCCAGCGTGCCGCCGTCTACATCGACCGTATCTTCAAGGGCGCCAAGCCCGGCGACCTTCCCGTCGAGCAGCCGACCAAGTTCGAGCTGGTGATCAACCGGAAGACCGCCAAGGCCCTCGGCCTCACGCTCCCGCCATCGCTTCTGAGCCGCGCCGACCGCGTCATCGAGTAGACTCCCCTGCTGTGACCGCGAACCTCGTGAACATCCTGATGGGCGGTGTGTTCCACGCCGCCATCCTCTTCCTCGTGGCCGCGGGACTGCAGGTGGTCTTCGGCGTGCAGAAGATCTTCAACCTGGCCTGCGGGTCGTTCTACGCCCTGGGCGCGTACACCGGCGTGTCGGCCGTCGCGTACTTCACCGCGCACGGCGGGCCGCCGGCGCTCTTCATCATCCCCCTGGCGCTGGGCGGGCTCGCGGTGGGCCTCGTGGGCGTGGTCGTCGAGCGCGGCCTCCTCCGCTTCGTCTACGACCGCGACGAGACGTTCCAGCTCCTCCTGACCTTCGCGCTGGTGCTCATGCTGGAAGACCTGATCCGCATGACGTGGGGAACGGCGCCCGTCTCGACGGGCGGGCTCTATCTGAGCTACGGCCAGGCGCGGATTCTCGGCGCCACCGTGCCCGTCTACAACCTCCTCGTGATCGCCGCCAGCGTGGCCATCGCGCATCGGGATCGGCTGGCTCCTGACCCGCACGGCCTTCGGACGCATCATCCGCGCCTCCGCCGACAACCGCGAGATGGCGGAGGCGCTCGGCGTGGACATGCGCTGGGTGTACGTGCGCGTCTTCACCCTGGGCACCATGCTGGGCACGCTGGGCGGCGCCCTGGTCATTCCCGCCACCGCGGCCATGAGCGAGATGGGCATCGAGCTGATCGTGGAGGCCTTCGCGGTGGTGGTGATCGGCGGCCTGGGGAGCATGCGGGGCGCCTTCGTGGGCGCCCTCGTGGTGGGCGTCCTGCGCTCCGTGGCCATCTCCGTGTATCCGGAGCTCGAGATGCTCCTCATCTACCTCATCGTCATCGCCGTGCTTCTCTGGCGACCCCGCGGGCTCTTCGGGGCCGCCACCGCGTGAGGACCGCCATCGTCCTCACCCTGGTGAGCCTGGCCCTCCTCGCCATCCCGCTCGTCGCCCCCGCCTACTACGTCACCCTCATGCTGCCCTTCATGGCCTATGGCGTGGTCCTGCTCGGGCTGAACCTGCTCTTCGGCTACACGGGGCTGGTCTCCTTCGGCCACGCGCTCTTCATCGGCATCGGAGCCTACACCGGCGCCGTGCTGACCACGCGCTTCGGCGTGCGCCAGATGGAGCTGATCCTGCCCGCGGCCATGCTCGCCGCGGCGGTGGTGGCGGCGCCGGTGGGCGCGCTGTGCGTCCGCTACGTGAAGATCTACTTCGGCATGCTCACCCTGGCCTTCGGCATGGTCTTCTACACCTTCCTCCTCAAGTTCTACAAGCTCACGGGCGGCGACGAGGGCATGCGCATGCTCCGCCCGTGGCTCCTCGGCAGCGAGTGGGCGGGATGTCTCGAAGACGGCGTACCTGATCGGGCCGTACTACTACTTCTCCCTCGCCGTGCTCGTCCTCGCCACGCTCCTCATGTGGCGCATCGTGCGGTCGCCCTTCGGCCTGTGCCTCAAGACCATCCGCGAGAACCAGCTCAAGGCGGAGAGCCTCGGGGTGAGCGTGCCCCTCTATCGCTGGTACGCCTTCATGATCTCCGCCGTCTACGCGGCGGTGGGCGGGCGCTCCTCGCCACGCCCACGGGCAACGTGGATCCGACCCTCGCCTACTGGACGCACTCGGGCAACATCGTCTTCATGGTCCTCCTCGGCGGCTTCTCGTCCTTCTTCGGCCCGCTCCTCGGCGCCTTCGTCTTCATCTTCCTCCAGGACACCGTGATGTCCGTCTTCCCTACTGGCGGCTCATCTTCGGCGCGGTGCTCGCCTTCATCGTCATCTTCGCCCCGGGCGGGCTCATGGGCTTCTTCGCGCGGCGGCGGCCCGCCGAGGTGTCGGAGGCGTGATCCTCGAGGCGCGCGGCGTCCGCAAGCTCTACGGTCCCTATGTGGCGCTGGACGGCGTGAGCCTCTCCATCCGCGAGGGCGAGTTCGTCTCCATCATCGGCCCCAACGGCGCCGGCAAGTCCACCCTCATCAACGTGCTCACGGGCCTGCTCGCGCCGAGCGCGGGGACCGTGCGCTTCAAGGACCGGGACATCGGCGGCATCGGCATGGTGGCCCTCACGCGCCTCGGCATGGCGCGGAGCTTTCAGCTCGTCCAGATCTTTCCCGAGCTCACCGTGCTCGAGTCGCTCCAGGCGGCGGTGATCTCGAGGCTGGGCGGCGGCGCGCGCATCTTCGCCTCCCTGGCCGGCGACCGTCGGATCCAGAAGGACGCCCTCGAGGTCGCCACCCTCTTCAACCTGGCCGACAAGGCCCACGTGCTCGCGCGCGAGCTGCCCCAGGGAGACAAGAAGCTCCTCGACGTCGCGTCGGCCTTCGCGCTGCGCCCGGAGATCATCCTCCTCGACGAGCCCACGAGCGGGGTGAGCACCGCGGACAAGCACGCCATCATGGAGATCCTCGTGGGCGCGGCCAAACGAATCGGGCTGCGCGCCATCATCCAGGTCGAGCACGACATGGACATCGTGTTCGGCTACTCGGACCGCATCATCGCCCTCCACCAGGGCAGGGTGCTGGCCGATGCCGCCCCGCGCAGATCGAGGCCGACGCACAGGTGATGGATATGGTGGTGGGCCGGAGGCACCCTTCGAGCGCCCCTCAGCGCCTCTGAACACCTCTCCCACCGGGGGAGAGGGCAGGGGTGAGGGGGCCACTCCGAATGCTCAAGGTCGAGAACATCGACGTCTTCATCCAGGCGCAGCCACATCCTCCGCCGCGTGTCGCTGGAGGTGCGGGAGCGCGAGGTGGTGTGCCTGGTGGGGCGCAACGGCGCGGGGAAGACCACGACACTCCGCACCATCATGGGCTACCATCGCCCCCGGAGCGGTAGCGTCCGCTTCCACGACGTGCCGCTCCACGAGCGGCGCACTCACGAGATCGCGCGGCTCGGGCTGGGCTTCGCGCCGGAGGAGAGCGGCATCTTTCCCGATCTGACGGTGGCGGAGAATATCGAGATCTCGACGTGGACCCGTCCCGGAGGACGCCCCGCCGCCGAGCGGCTGGCCCTCGCCTACGAGATCTTCCCTGTCTTGAAGAAATACGGCCCACGCAAGGGCCCCGAGATGTCGGGCGGCGAGCGCAAGATGCTCTCCATCGCCCGCGCGCTCGCCCTCGATCCCCAGATGCTCCTCCTCGACGAGCCCTTCGAAGGTCTCTCCCCGCCATCGTGCCCACGGTGGCCAAGGGCATCGCCGAGATCACCCAGCGCGGCCATGCCGTGCTCATCGCCGAGTCCAACATTCACCACGTGCCCGACTTCGCCACGCGTCTCTACGTGATCGAGCGCGGCGAGATCATCTTCGCGGGACGGCCCGACGACGTCCGCACCGACGCCGCCGCCCTCCGCGCCACAGGAGGACATATCTGATGGCTTCTCTGCCCCTCATCCCCTCCGCGGTCATCGGCTCTCACGGCAAGCCCGGCTGGTGGTTTGCCACCGTCAAGAAGGTCGAGGCGGGCGAGTACGGTCCCGGTGACCTCGACGAGATGTTCGACGACGCGGCCGACACGGCCATCCGCGACATGGAGCGCGCGGGGCTCGACATCATCACCGACGGCGAGGTCCGTCGTCTCGACGGCTACGTCGATTCCTACTACGCCATCATCAAGGGCATCTCGCCCCTGCCCGTGCGGCGCAAGGCGGGCCCGTGGGGCTACGATCAGCAGACGCGCTACGAGGCGGTGGGACGCATCGAGACGCCGGAGGGCGGGCTCGGCATCGTCAAGGAGTTCGAGTACCTCAAGGCGCATACCGCCAAGGCGACCAAGGCCACCTGCGCGGGGCCGCTCACCTTCGGCTCGCGCATTCATCCGGGCAAGATGTACAAGGGCGTGGTGGACGTGGCCGAGCGCTTCGCGGAGGTGATCAACGTGGAGCTCAAGGCCTTGGTGGCGGCGGGGGCGGACTTCATCCAACTCGACGAGCCGGCCCGCGGCAATGTCTCGGGCGAGGAGATGGCCCGCCTCTACAACCTCGCCACGGAAGGCGTGAAGGCCAAGCTTGGCTTCCACATCTGCTTCGGCAACCGCTTCGGCCGCTCGCGCTTCGACCGGACGTACCGGCCGTACTTCCCCGGCATCCTCAAGGCGCGCGACGGATCAGCTCGTGCTCGAGTTCGCCGGACGCGAGTTCTCCGAGCTCGATCTGTGGAAGGAGTACGGTCAGGATCGCGAGCTGGGGCGCGGGCGTCATCGACGTCAAGGGCTTCTACCCGGAGAGTCCCCAAGACGTGGCCAAGCGCATCAAGCGCGTGCTCGCCGTCTGCAAGCCCGAGAAGCTCTACGTGAATCCGGACTGCGGCTTCGGCTGGTCGCCGCGCTACATGTGCAACCAGAAGGTGGGCGCCCTCGCCGCGGGCGCCGTTCTCGCCCGCCAGGAGCTCTCGGGGAAGAAGTAGCCGGCGTGACGGTCGCCTACACCTGGGGCACGGAGGAAGCGGAGCGGCGACTGCCCTTCGTCTGCGACAACTACCTCGCCCACCCCGATGCCGTGTATTTCCGTGGCGTCACGGTGCGGGCCACGCCGGAGCGAATCTTTCGCTGGCTGTGCCAGCTCCGCGTCGCCCCCTACTCCTACGACTGGATCGACAATCGAGGACGGCGAAGTCCTCGCACTCTCACTCCCGGCCTGGAGCATCTCGCCGTCGGACAGTCGGTGATGCGTATCTTCACCGTCGTGGATTTCATGAGGGAACGTCACCTCACTCTCCGCATCAAGCACGGCACGGGCGCCTTCAGCCTCTTCGGCGACCTCGCCGTCACCTACCTGATCGTGCCGGAGGGCCCGGAGCGTTCCCGGCTCCTCGCCAAGCTCGTCGTGCGCTATCCTCGCGGGTGAGAGGTGCGCTGATGCGCCGGCTGCTTCCGTGGGGCGATCTCGTGATGATGCGGCGCCAGCTCCTGAACCTCAAGGCCCTCGCGGAGGGCGAGCGCTAGCGCGTCGACCGCGAGGCGGCACGACCTCGTCTCCCCGCTTCATAGTCCTTTACCCGCGACACATACGCCGTTCACAAGCGACCCCCATGCTTCGTGCGTTCGCCATGAAGCATCGAACCCGTTCAGAGGAGGAGATCGATGATGTCACTGCGAAAGACCGTGCTGTCAGCCACCATCGCCATGATGCTGGGCCCGGCGGGTTTCGCGTGGGCGGCCGGACCCACGGAGACGGTACAGACGGCGATTCAGCGCGTCTTCACGGAGAGCAGCGCGCCCCAAGTCAGGGCCGGATCGACGGACGACCGGCGCGCCCACATCCGGGAGGCCGCGGAAAGTCTCTTCGACTTCCGCGAGATGGCCCGGCGATCGCTGGGCGAGCGCTTCGATGCGCTCTCCGCCGCGGATCAGAAGGAGTTCGTCCGACTCTTCACCAACCTCATCGCGTCCTCCTACCTGGGCAAGATCGAGGCGTATGCGGGCGAGCCCATCCGCTACATCGGCGAGCGGGTAGACGGGGTGGACGCCAGCGTCACCTCCCGGCTCATCACCGCGAAGGGCTCGCAGGTGGACGTCGGGTACCGGCTCTATCGGGCCGACGACCGGTGGGCGGTGTACGACGTATCCGTCGACGGGGTGAGCCTCGTCGACAACTACAAGATGCAGTTCAGCCGGCTGATCCAGCGGAGCTCGTTCGCCGACCTGCTCAAGACCCTGCGCCAGAAAGCCGGGCTCGTAGCCGGGCCGTGGTCAGGTAAACGGGCCGGCTGTCTCCCGCGTCTCAAAAGCGATGGCGGGCCCAATTCCGTCGGCCCGCGCGCAGTGAGCGGAAGTGCCCTGGGAGGAACGGACATGGTGCGTCATATGCTCGGCCGGATGATGGTGCTCGCGATGCTCGTCGTGGCCGCCGTCATCGGCTCGACGGCCCTCGCCCACGCGCAGGTCAGCGTGGATATCGGTATCCATCTCGGAAGCCCGCCGCCCTCGTGGCCGTGCCGGAGACGCCGGTCATGTACGCGCCCTCCGTCAACGGCAACTTCTTCTTCTACGACGGCGGGTACTACGTGTTCAGACGAGGCGCCTGGTACATGGCCCCGCGGCACGACGGCCCGTGGGCGCTCGTCGCCCCCGCCTATGTCCCCGGCCGCTCCTCGCCGTGCCCGTGCGCTACTACCGGGTGCCACCTCCGGAGTGGAAGCACTGGCGCGCGGAGGCGGCCCCGCGCTGGCAGCCGGCATATGGACGGCACTGGGAGGATCGCCACGAAGCCGTGAAGGCGGAGCATCGCGCGGAGCACCACGAGCTCCGTCACGAGGACGAGCGGCGATAGAGCGGTCCGTCAGCCTGCGCCGCCCGCCTGGAAGGCCTTGCGGATCACCGCCTGCGCCTCCTCCTGGATCCGGCGCAGGTGGTCGGGGCCCTTGAAGCTCTCCGCGTAGAGCTTGTAGACCTCCTCCGTTCCGGAGGGGCGGGCGGCAAACCATCCGCTCGGGGTGACGACCTTGAGCCCTCCGATGGGCGCGTCGTTTCCCGGCGCCTTGGTGAGGAGGCTCGTGATCTTCTCGCCCGCGAGCTCGGAGGCCGCCACCTGCGGCGGGGAGAGCTTCGCGAGGATCGCCTTCTGGGCAGGGTGGCCGGCGCGTCGATGCGCTGATAGGCGGGCTCGCCGAACTCGCGGGTGAGCTCCCGATAGAGGTCGCCCGGATCGCGCCCGGTGACCGCCGTCATCTCGGCGGCGAGCAGCCCCATGACGATCCCATCCTTGTCGGTGGTCCACACCGAGCCGTCCCGACGCAGAAAGGACGCGCCCGCGCTCTCCTCGCCCCCGAAGCCGAGGGAGCCATCGAGGAGCCCGTCGACGAACCACTTGAACCCCACCGGCACTTCCACGAGCGGGCGCCCGAGGCGGGCCGCCACGCGGTCGATCATGCTGCTGCTCACGAGCGTCTTGCCGATCCCCGCCGCCCGTCCCCACTCCGCCCGATGGGTGAAGAGGTAGGAGATGGCCACCGCGAGATAGTGATTGGGGTTCAGGAGGCCCGCGCTCCGGGCCACGATACCGTGCCGGTCGTGATCGGTGTCGCAGGCCCACGCCACGTCGAAGCGGTCCCGGAGCGCGATGAGACGCTGCATCGCGTAGGGCGACGAGCAGTCCATGCGGATCTTCCCGTCGTAGTCGACGCGTCATGAAGCTGAAGGTCGGGTCGACCACGTCGCTGGTGATGGTGAGCGGCAGCTTGTAGCGCTCGCCGATCAGGGCCCAGTAGTGGACCCCGGCGCCGCCCAGCGGATCGACGCCGAGAGCGATCTTGGCACCACGGATGGCGTCCATGTCGATGGCGTGCCCGAGGTCTCCGACGTACGCGCTCATGTAGTCATGCCGGTGCGTGGTGGACGCACGCCGCGCCCGCTCGAGGGGGATGCGCTTCACGCCCGCGGAGACCGTCGGCGAGCAGGGCGTTCGCCTGATCCTGGATCCAGCCCGTCACATTGGTGTCGGCAGGCCCGCCGTTGGGCGGGTTGTACTTGAAGCCGCCATCCTCCGGCGGATTGTGCGACGGCGTGACCACGATGCCGTCGGCGAGGCCGCCGGCCCGGCCGCGATTGTACGTGAGGATGGCGTGGGAGATGACCGGGGTGGGCGTGTATCCACCACGGTCGTCGATCATCACGTCCACCTCGTGGGCGGCGAGGACCTCGAGGGCGCTGGCCAGGGCCGACTCCGACAGCGCGTGGGTATCGATGCCGAGGAAGAGCGGCCCGTCGATCCCCTGCTGCCGCCGGTACGTGCAAATGGCCTGCGTGATGGCGAGGATGTGGTCCTCGTTGAAGGCGCTGGTCAGGGCGGAGCCGCGGTGGCCCGAGGTTCCGAAGGCTACCCGCTGCTCGGCGTATGGACGCATCCGGCTTCCGCGTGTAGTAGGCGGTCATGAGCTGCGGGATATTGGCCAGCATCGATCGTTCGGCGGGCTTCCCGGCGCGCGGATCCAT